>Ga0209648_10000809_pt1 | contig 24685 bp, 24 predicted proteins | sample GraSoi2013_115cm_FD_185830 | JGI IMG/M metagenome (GOLD analysis project Ga0209648, IMG submission 185830) | Grasslands soil microbial communities from the Angelo Coastal Reserve, California, USA - Sample 9_17_2013_115cm (SPAdes) (version 2) | ecosystem: Environmental > Terrestrial > Soil >... | reverse complement strand
TCGAGTATCTTTGATGCGGGCTCCGGCATCGAACTCAATAGCCGCTTTTTCAAATTGGTCAGCTGGTACGACAACGAGTGGGGCTATTCCAATCGTTGTGTCGACCTGCTAAAGCACATCTTGTAATTGGATCGGACAACCATGGAGAAATTATCCGTTCGCGACTTGGAGGTCAAAGGACGACGCGTCCTTGTGCGCGTCGACTTCAATGTGCCGACCGAGGAGAGAGATGGAAACATCCGGATCACAGGTTTTTGAAATTCCAGATTTTTGCGACCGGCACCAGAGAACTAGCCCAAGCTCTGGCGGCTTCGAGCGCGAAAACGATCATTGGAGGCGGGGATTTGGTGACGGCGGTTAAACAGTTCGGCATTGCGGGAAAGATGACTTTTATTTCGACGGGAGGCGGCGCCTCCCTCGATCTTCTGGAGGGAAAAGAATTGCCCGGAGTCGCGGCCCTTACGGATCGGCGACTGGAACTGGCAGAGTAAACATACGGTTGTAAGAAACTAAAATACAAATATGGAAGTCAGCGGAAGAGTCAGCGCGATTTTGGCGCAAAAAAAAGCCTCCACCGTCTGGTCGATTGGTCCGAATGCGATGGTTATTGATGCTATCCAGTTAATGGATGCCAAGAACGTCGGAGCACTACCGGTTGTGGAGAATGGCACGTTAGTCGGAATTGTTTCCGAGCGCGATTACACACGAAAAGTCATCCTGAAGGGAAGGTCCTCCAAGGAAACTCCCGTAAGTGATATAATGACCGAGCAGCTCCTAACCGTTAACCCGAACGAAAGTGTTACAGAATGCATGCGGATAATGACCGAAAAGCGCGTGCGCCATCTTCCTGTTCTAGAAGGCAGCAATCTGGTCGGGATTCTCTCGATCGGCGACGTGGTGAACTGGTTCATCTCGGCACAGACGGCGACAATTGATAACCTGGAACGATATGTCACGGGCGATTACCCGCCGTGATACTGATGCGAAAATAAAAGACATCCGTGCTATTGGCGAAGAAGCTTGCTGGTCTTTTCATCAAAAACTTCGCGGCATACGAAGCGGGCGTAAGCGCCGAAGCCAAAGCCGGTGGGGCCAGTTGCACTCGTAATAAGCGTCGCCCGCTGATTTGCTTCGCCCGCTGTAAGCTCGGTTAGGAAAGATTGAAAGTCCAAATATGAGCGGAGACCGAGTTAGGACCACAAGAACTCCCTCTGGATCTCCGAATTGGTAGCACCACCTACCAGAAGTTTAAATCACGATGAAAAAATCCTGGCGACTGAACGAGCGCCACTATGGTGCTTTACAAGGCCTCAATAAAGCAGCGACGGCAAAACGATACAGCGATGAACAGGTTCATCTTTGGCGCAGAAGTTATGATATTCCGCCGCCGTCTTTAACGAAGGACGACAAGCGCCATCCCATTCATGATCCGCGCTACAAAAGTTTGCCGGAAGGGGACCTGCCTTGTGCCGAGTGCTTGAAAGACACGGTGACGCGCTTCTTACCGTATTGGAGGGAAGCTCTAGCGCCTTCCCTCCAAGCTGGCCGCAGGTCGATCATTGTTGCTCACGGCAACACGTTGCGTGCATTGGTCAAATACCTTGATGGAATTTCTGATGCGGAAATCCCCGAGCTGGAAATTCCCACCGGGATACCTCTCGTATACGAGCTGAACGAGGGTTTGCGCCCATTGGCGCGTTATTATCTGGGAAACTCTCCTGTTGTGGTACAAGCTCAGGAAGCCCTTGACCATGTTGTTTGAATTTCTGGAAAAGCCCCGTGACCAGTGGACTAGTGCATTTTGTTACCAATTCAACTAACCAAATCAGCCTGGCCGCCATAGTCTCCGCGCCAGCTGGACGGCAGCGGAAGCGTGAGAACGAACGAGTGGTGGGTTCGCTTTTTTTGCAAAAGCGCAGCGACCCGCGAGGAACCACACCCTTGGCGTTTGCTGCCACGCTTCGACAGCTGCGCTCTTATACGAACCGCGGAGATAGGACACTAGTCTCCGAACCTCGGTTCGGATGCCGACTTCAAATTGGCCCGCTACGAGTATTGCTTTCCCGCATTTGTCCGGTACAAGGGACGATCAGCAGTCGACAAAAGGTGGCGAGCCTTCGGTTGCAGAATGCATAGGATGCTCCGGCTATGAAAAAGATCGAAGCCGTCATTCTTCCTTCGCGCGTGGACGCCGTCCGGGCGGAGTTAGAACACCGCGGCATTTGTGGTGGACTCACGTTGACCGAAGTCCAGCATGGCGATACGCACAAGCGCTCGATTACTCCTCACAATGGATCCGCTGACCCCTTAAAGGAGAGAGTGAAGCTCGAACTGATCGTCAGCGACCGCCAAGCCGACAAAGCCGTGAGTGTTATTCTTCGGCATGCGCTAACGAATTCCTCGGAACCCGACGGTCATGTCACGTTGTTGAATGTCAGTGAAGTTCTCCAGATCAGCCATCCAGCGTCAGACATCAGCGGTTCCGGCGCTAGGGAAAATCCCTAGTCATAGCTGCCGCTTCGCCTATCCGGATCGGGACCGTGACTAAAGCTGTCCCGGTTTTCGCCCAATTGTGGATGCTGTGTGCGTAGCGCACAATACGTGGTGATGAGAAGACAATATCTGGCAAATCTTCGGGTGGTCCGGGCTTGTCGAAGCGGCAGCTATGGCCCGTCCACTGGAGGAGTAAATCAACCTGGAGAACATGCGCTATGAACCGGACCACAACCATTCTCGAGCGAATCGCGAGTTCCGAGATCTACAAAGACTACGAGCGGGCTTTTAGCGAAGCTACTCAACTCCCGCTGGCCCTCAGGCCGGTAGAGGTATGGAGGTTTGCGTTGGAGGGCAAAAGATATGAGAACCCCTTCTGCGCCATGCTCGCTAAGTGCAATCGCGCGTGTGCTGCTTGTTTGGAGACACAAAAGAAGATGGACGATGTACCCGGAACAGGGGCCCGGACAGTTACTTGCTTTGCCGGGCTTTGCGATAGTGCAGTCCCCTTCCAAGCCAGCGAAAAGATCATCGGTTTTCTTCAAACTGGACAAGTCGCACTGCGTAAACCTACTGCCACGCAATTCGCTAAGATCGGGAAACAACTTGTTGATTGGGGTGTGACAGTTGATTTGACGAAGCTGGAAGATGCCTATTTTCACTCGCGCTTCCTCGCTCCCCAGCAATATGCGGCAATGCTGAAACTCTTGGAGACATTTGCCAAGCATCTGTCGCTGTTAGCAAATCAGATCGTGGTACAAGAGGAAGAAGCAGAGTCACCTCTGGTCCGTCGAGCGCGAGCCTATATTCTGGCTAACCAGGCCGATCCAATCGACTTAGCAAAAGTTGCCCAGGCCATGCATGTCAGCACATTCTACTTTTGTAAAATGTTCAAGAAGGCGACTGGCCTGACGTTTACCGAATATCTCAGCCGGGTCCGCGTCGAAAAAGCCAAAAGACTTCTTCTCAATCCTCACTTACGGATTAGTGAAATCGCCTACGACGTCGGCTTTCAATCCCTCACTCATTTCAACCGGGTCTTCCGGCAAGTGGTTGGTAACTCGCCCACTGAATATCGCGAGTCGAAATCGGTGCGGCACATGTTGAACTAACTGACATGCGACTCCCTTATCGATGGCGCCGCCTTCCATTTCACTATGGGACACGAAGGTCTACCTCTAAATAGGTTTGCTGGAAGCCGCTGGACTGAGATTCCGAAAAGGCTCATCAATTACCTCAACGAGAATAACGTTCGGTACGAAATTCTGCATGAGCCCAAGGATTCGTGTGCCCAGAAATCGCAGTCTAGGACCGCTCGATATTACGCCAAGGTCATTATCGTAAGAGCCGGCGGGCAACACGTCGTGGTGGTTCTGCCGACAAATTCGCGCATCGACATCAAAGGATTCGCCAAAGTCGGCGAACCCGTACGCCTAGAAACCGAAGAAGAGTTCAAATGGTTGTTTCCGGACTGCGCGGTAGGAGCGATTCCACCATTTGGCAATCTGTACGGTTTGCCGACATTTGTGGACCGCGAATTGGGCAAAAACGACTACATCATTTTCGCAGCGGGAACATATAGCGACCACATCAGAATCAGCTATCTCACTTACCAGAAGATCGTGCGGCCGCGGATTGGATCATTCTCCCTTAAGGTCAATTCACCTTTTTTGAGCCTTACGAACAAGAGAGCTCGAGCGGTCGGAAACAATTTCGCTTGTCGTCAACGCCAGCGATGAGCCCTGAACGCGAGGCGGCTTTTATCAGGTATCTGATCGCCGAGGGATTAAGCGAGACCCTTTGGCCTCAAATAAGCAGAAGGATCGAGGAAGAAGCTAACTGGGCGTTCTTTGCTTGAGGGCGATGCGCCCAAAAAAGGGAAATCAATCGGAGAACGAGGCGGCCAAGAAGAAGGCCCGTCCAGGAGTGAGAGCTTAACACTACCCAGGGTGATATCGTTTTGCGCGGGGAGAGAGGATGCCAAGCAACGAGCAACTCTAACCAATCCTTGGTGAGTCAGTGGCGGTCGATCCGATTACTTATCCAGTCATAAAGGCAAATAAAGAGATCAGCATGAGTATCACGTCTGAAAAGCAGAGTCAGCGGGTTCGCGCGCTTCCCATAAAACAGATTGTGGTGGCCGTTGACCTCTCGCCCCACTCGGAAAAAACCGTGGCTTATGCGATCGAACTTGCCAGAAGCTTCGGAGCCACAATCTATCTGGTCTATGTCCATACGCCCGCGTCGATCACCGAATACACGACCCAAGGACTTCACGAATACATCGAAGAGGAGCGGTGCGGTCTCGAGCAAGAGTTAAAGGATCTATGCGAGAGGACTCGCGAAACCTATCCAAATTGCGGCGCGGAGTTCCGGGTAGGTAATCCCGCCGACGAGGTTTTGCAGTTGGCACGTACTTTGGATGCCGACCTCATCATTACAGCGAGTCACCACACGAGTTTCCTGGGTAGCCTATTTAATTTCGATCAGGCACCCAAAATTATGCACAGGGCACTGTGCTCGGTTCTCGTTTACCACGACCAAAAGCATTAGGGGCAGTTCTTTTATGAGTTATCAATATCAAGTTGTTGTTATCGGATCCGGCTCTGCCGGCAAAGAAGCTTGTCTCACGGCCGCAAAGGCGGGTTTGCGGACGCTCCTGGTCGAGGAACGAGATTTGGGCGGCACCAGCTTCCATAGAGGTAGTTATGCGGTCCGAGCCTTACGGGCGTGTGCCAGTTATTTTAAGCGGACGGAAAAGGCCGCAAAGGTTGGTACCTCGCTGGACCTGATTGAGACGAGCTGGACCGACTGGATGACCGCGCAACGCCGGAGCAGCAGCCGGCTGTCCGTTGAATTCAGCCAAGCGATCGACTGCGAGAAGGTGCATCTCAAGTTTGGGCACGCACAACTTATTGGCCCAAACGAACTTGTCATCACCGATGCTCCCAGAGGTCTCCACCTACGGGTCACGTCTAATCACATTATTTTAGCTACCGGTTCGCGGCCAAACTTTCCGAGTCAGCCCGAGGTCGGAATTTTGAACAGCGATCATATTCTCCGACAACCCACCGCCGCGCGGCATCTATTTGTGATCGGAGGTGGATATGTCGGCTGCGAACTCGCCGCGATTTATCGAGATCTGGGTAGTCGGGTTACGCTCGCTGAAGCGCAACCGCGTCTGTTACCAAATTGGGATCCGATCGCTGGCGAGCGACTTCGAAACGTTCTCTTAGCGGCGGGCGTCGACGTTCTCTTAAACGAACCAATTGAGCTACCACCGCGGATTACCGCCGGGTCGCCGAGCTATAAGCTCTCCACCGGAACCGTCATCCAACCAGACGTCACTCTCGTGGCGACCGGTAGGAAACCTAACAGCGATGAACTCGGACTGGAGTCTATCGGAATGACCGGCGGTGCGTGGATTCCCGTGAACGAGCACATGCAAACACCCATCGAATCGATCTATGCCGTGGGCGATGTCACCGGCATCAGTTTGCTTGATAGCGTTGCGACCGCTCAGGCCAATGTCGCAGTAGAAACCATTCTCGGGAAACCAACTCGTTTCGACAAACGCTGGTTCTCCCAATTCCTGCATACTGATCCTCCGATTGCCAGCATCGGCTGGACTGAAGATGAGGCGAAAGCTGCGGGACTGCCGCTGGAGGCTCTATCCTGGAGCGGTTCGCTTTTCACCGATGATGATTTTAGCACCGTCGAGCGCGAAGACATGGCGTTCAAATGCCTGGTTGAAGCAGAATCCGCTCGGATTTTGGGATGTATCGCCATCGGCTCCCGAGCGGCAGAGATTATTAATCTCGTTTCGATGGCGATGAAACATGGGCAGTCCGCTCGCGAGATCGGGAATCTCTCCGCCGTGCATCCGAGCGCTACGGAGGTTTTAGTGCGAACATTGCGACAGCGTTTTGATCATCCATCATTGGTCTGATCGCCATTCTAACCACAACCAACGCCCAAGCCGAGTTGACCTCGTCTTGAACGCACAAACCTTCAAATTTCAGCCAGGAAACTCGCCCGCCGCTAACTAATGACCTTTCCCATTTACAAACAAACGAACATGAACACACTCGACCTTAGTCAATACGGTATTACCCGGCCCACCGTTCTCGTCAATTTATCAACCGCAGCGCTGTATGAAGATGCAATTCGATACGATCGGGACACCTACATTTCTTCGACCGGAGCCTTGGTAGCGTATTCTGGAAGCAAAACTGGCCGCTCGCCGAAAGACAAGAGGATCGTTAGGCAACCGCCTTCGGAAGGCGATATCTGGTGGGGCCCAGTCAATTTTCCGTTAGACGCGCTATCATTCAAAATAAATCGTCAGCGAGCCATCGACTATCTTGCCAGCCGCGACCGGATCTACGTCGTAGATGGCTACGCCGGCTGGGATCCGGAACATCGCCTCAAGATTCGAGTAGTCTGCTCACGGCCTTATCACGCTCTCTTCATCAAAACCATGCTGATCCGTCCGGAACTGCCGGAACTGATCGACTTTGGCGAACCCGATTACGTTATTTTTAACTCTGGCGCATTCCCTGCAAACCCCTTCACCGCAGGAATGACGTCACGTACATCGGTCGACCTCTCGTTCGAAGAACGCGAAATGGTGATCTTGGGAACGGAATACGCAGGTGAAATGAAAAAAGGCGTCTTCACGATCATGAACTACCTGATGCCGAAGCGAGGTTTACTCCCGATGCATTGCTCTGCGACGATGGCAAAGACCGGAACGGATACATCGCTGCTCTTTGGCTTATCCGGAACAGGTAAAACGACTCTCTCAGCCGATCCGCAGCGCCGGTTAATTGGTGATGATGAGCATGTCTGGAGTGATCGCGGAATCTTCAATATCGAAGGCGGTTGCTATGCAAAGGCGATCGATCTGACGCATGATTCCGAGCCTGATATCTTTGAGGCGCTCCATTTTGGAGCAGTATTGGAAAACGTCGTCTTCGATAAGGAACGGCGCGAAGTCAATTATTCCGACACAAGCATCACGCAGAACACGCGCGGCGCCTACCCAATCGAGTTCATTGGAAATGCTCAGGTGCCTTGCATCGGAGGACATCCCACCAATGTGATCTTTTTGACTTGCGATGCGTTCGGTGTCCTGCCGCCGGTGTCGAAGCTATCGCGCGAGCAAGCAATGTACTATTTTCTCTCCGGATATACGGCGAAAGTCGCCGGCACGGAGGTCGGCGTAACCGAACCGCAGGCCACATTTTCTGCCTGTTTTGGTGCGCCGTTTCTGGTCTGGCATCCGACGAAGTACGCGGAACTCCTTGGCCAGAAGATGGATGCACACCAGGTGAATGTCTGGTTAGTCAATACGGGTTGGACCGGCGGCAGCTACGGCTTAGGCTCGAGGATTAAGTTGCGGCATACGCGCGCCATTGTCACTGCTATCCACAATGGAAGCTTAGCTGCTTCTCCGACTCAGCTGGATCCAATCTTTGGCCTCGCCCAGGTGACTAAGTGTCCAGAGGTTGCGGATGAGATTCTCATCCCGGAAAAGCCGTGGAAAGATCCAACGCAGTATCGTAGTGCAGCGTCAAAATTGGCAGGTCTCTTCAAAGATAATTTCAAGCAATTCGCGCAACAGGTAACGCCAGAGGTGAAAGTCGCCGGCCCTCACGAATAGACCATGAGCAACGGCAACGAAGACCCGAAGACCGGCGTCGCCCTTTCGGATGGCCCGGTGCGCAACCCGGACGTCGTAGTGATCCGAAAGGAGCGAGAGGATCGTAAGTACAGGCAACGATGGTTACTACATACTTTATCCAGCAAGAATTTGATGGCGCTTACAGGCTTCTTCCTGTGCCTATTTCTAGTTATACACCTGTTCGGGAACCTCCAGCTGCTCTTGCCGGCTGAAGCGGCACGGTGGCAATTCAATTTCTATTCCAAGCTGCTCTCCCAAAACATATTTATCGAGCTCATCTCATACGTCTTGTTTGCCAGCATACTGGCCCACGCCATCTATGCACTCCTCATCACGATACAAAACAGAAGGTCTAATGGGAAACGCTATGAGTATGACCGCCGGGGTGTCAGCTGCAAATGGTATTCTCGTAAGATGGGGTTATTAGGCACTATCATTCTTCTTTTCCTCATCATCCACTTACGGGACTTCTGGTATCAACTACAGTTTGGTCACGTCCCTCTGGACAAAGACGGACAGAAAGACCTCTATACGCTCGTAGTCACGGTCTACCACCAAGGATGGTATGTGTTGATCTACGTGCTGTGCATGATAGCGCTTGGATACCATTTACTGCACGGTTTTTTCAGCGCTGCCCGGACGCTGGGAGTTTATAACCATCGATACGTTAACTGGATCAGAGTAGTCGGGTGGATATACAGCATAGGCATTAGCGCCGGCTTTGCCCTGATTCCAGTATATGTGCATTTCGCAAGAGCATAGTTATGTTGAAAGCAAAGATACCGGATGGGCCGCTCGAGCAAAAGTGGAATCTCTATCGTTCAACCGCCAAACTGGTTAGCCCCGCCAACCGCAAGAAACTAGATGTAATTGTAGTAGGAACGGGCCTTTCCGGTAGTTCTCTGGCGGCGTCTTTGGCAGACGCGGGTTACCTGGTGACTTGTTTTTGCTTTCAGGATACAGCCAGGCGTGCCCATTCGGTTGCTGCGCAGGGCGGCGTAAACGCCTGCAAGAACTACAAAAATGATGGGGACACCGTATTCCGCATGTTCCATGACACTATCAAGGGCGGCGACTTTCGTTCGCGGGAAGCCAATGTGTACCGGTTGGCCGAATGTAGTGCCCAACTGATAGACCAGGCTGTGGCCCAAGGTGTGCCCTTTGCGCGCGAGTACAGCGGGTATCTGAGCAATCGCTCTTTTGGCGGGGTCCAAGTATCGCGGACTTTTTATGCCAGAGGGCAAACCGGCCAACAACTACTCTTAGGAGCTTATCAAGCTCTGATGCGACAGGTAGGAGCCGGTCGCGTACAACTTTTTCCGCGTCATGAGCTGCTGGACTTGGTGCTGATCGAAGGAAAAGCCCGTGGTATTGTTGTGCGCAACATGGATACCGGCGCCGTCGAACGCCACGGCGCCCACGCGGTCGTGCTGGCCACCGGCGGATTCGGCAAGATCTATTATTTGTCCACACTGGCGATGGGCTGTAACGCGTCTGCTATTTGGCGCGCGCATAAACGTGGAGCTTTTTTTGCCAATCCGAGCTGGACCCAGATCCATCCAACAAGCTTGCCCCAGTCCGGCGAATACCAATCCAAGTTAACCCTCATGTCCGAATCATTGCGAAACGATGGCCGGATTTGGGTACCGAAGAACAACGCAGAACAGCGAGCGCCTAATGATATTCCGGAATCGGAACGAGACTATTACCTGGAACGCCGGTATCCCGCGTTTGGCAACCTTTGCCCACGCGATATTGCCTCACGTGCCGCCAAGGAAAGGATCGACGCCGGCTACGGAGTAGGACCGTTAAAGAATGCCGTGTACTTGGATCTTTCCAAAGCTATCCGCGAACAAAGGAAACACCAAATAGAGGAAAAGTACGGCAACCTTTTTCGTATGTACCAAAAGATTACCGGCATTGACGCCTATACCGAGCCCATGCGGATTTCACCAGCTGCCCACTTTTCTATGGGTGGACTGTGGGTGGACTACGAACTCATGACGAATGTCTTGGGACTATATGCCATTGGGGAAGCTAATTTTGCTGATCACGGTGCCAACCGGTTAGGAGCTAACTCGTTGCTCCAGGCGTGTGTCGACGGTTACTTTATTGCCCCATACACCATTGCTAACTATCTGGCCGATGAAATCAAAACTGGACCAGTGGACGTCAATCATCCTGCTTTTGCCGCTGCGGAAGAGGCGGCCGTGAGACAATTGCAACGATTGCTGGACATACAGGGGACGCTGCCCGCCGACCAGTTCCATAAAGCCTTGGGCAAGATATTATACGATAAGTGCGGTTTATCGCGTTCCCGCGCCGGACTGGAAGAGGCCATTGCCAGTATTCGTACGCTTCGCGATCAGTTTTACAGTGAGCTGTGTGTGCCGGGCGGTCCTGACATGAACAGCGAGCTAGAAAAGGCCGGCCGGGTGGCCGACTACCTCGAGGTGGGCGAACTGATGTGCTACGACGCGTTAACCAGAGAAGAATCTTGCGGAGCCCATTTCCGCGAAGAACATCAGACCTCCGATGGGGAAGCGGTTCGTAATGATCAGGATTTCGCCTTTACCTCCGCCTGGGAGTGGGCGGGAGTCGGCCAGGAACCGATCTGGCACAAGGAACCGCTGCGGTTCGATTATGTAACTCCGACGGTAAGAAGCTACAAATAACCGATTAGGCTATATGCGGATACAGCTCAAGATTTGGCGGCAGGATAGTCAGGCTAAGCAAGGCCGATTACTAGATTATAGCTTGCAGAATGTGACTCCGGACATGTCGTTTTTGGAAATGCTGGACATGCTGAATGAGCAGCTTATCCAACAGAAAGAAAGACCAGTGGAGTTTGATCACGACTGTCGCGAGGGCATTTGTGGTCAATGCGGACTCATGATAAACGGGCGGGCGCACGGTCCCCTTCCGAATACGACTACCTGCCAGCTGCATATGCGGACCTTTAAAGATGGCGATACGATTTATCTAGAACCGTTCCGAGCAACTGCATTCCCGATAAAGTGCGATCTGAAAATAGATCGTAGCGCGTTTGACCGCATTATTCAAGCCGGCGGTTACATTTCAGCTAGCACCGGGGAAGCGCCGGAAGCGAACAGCATTCCCATCCGTCATGATGTAGCTGAAGCGGCTTTTGATGCTGCTGCATGTATCGGCTGTGGCGCCTGCGTCGCTACCTGCAAAAACTCCAGCGCAGCGCTATTTACTTCGGCCAAGATCACTCAGTTCGCTTTGTTGCCACAGGGCCAGATAGAGGCGCGGCGTCGTGTCCTGCAGATGGTGGTTCAGACCGATACGGAAGGCTTTGGTCATTGCAGCAATACCGAGGCCTGTCAGGTAGAATGTCCACAACAGATATCGGTTTTGCACATCGCTCGTATGAACTGGGAGTATAACCGGGCATTACTATCTCCGAACTGAGCGCATCTGAGAAGCTATCTTAATAAGCTCAGATCCTAACTTTCAAAAAAAATATGCGTACTGAATCTGATAGCATGGGGACAATCGAGGTTCCCGACGACGTTTACTGGGGAGCGCAAACCGCTCGTTCGTTGATTCATTTCGAAATTGGCGAAGATCGAATGCCACCTGAACTGCTTCGAGCGATCGGCATTCTAAAAAAGGCCGCTGCCGTGGTAAATCAAGATCTGGGAAAGCTTCCCAAGGAAAAAGCGGAGCTGATCATCGCGGCGGCGGATGAAGTTGTCGCCGGGAAGCTCAACGAGCATTTTCCACTGCGAATTTGGCAAACCGGAAGCGGTACCCAAACCAACATGAACGCGAACGAGGTCATCTCGAATCGAGCGATCGAATTGGCGGGCGGTAAGAAAGGCAGCAAAAAGCCGATTCACCCCAATGACGATGTGAACATGTCGCAATCGTCTAATGATACGTTTCCGACGGCGATGCACATTGCCGCGGCGATCGCTCTCAAGGAACGGCTTGTGCCTGTGCTAGAAGAGCTGCACGCAGTTCTTGAGGCCAAGTCGCAGGAATTCGCTGTGGAGCAGCTCGTCCATCTGCTCAAGCCGGAGGTCGCCGCTTTGCGCGACCTGCTGGCCGAGAAGGCAGAAGCGTTCAAAGACATCGTAAAAATCGGGCGCACTCACCTCCAGGATGCCACACCACTGACCGTGGGTCAGGAAATCTCGGGTTGGTCTTCGCTGATCGAGCGCGATCTGGAGCGGATCGGACCTGCGATTGATGGTCTCCTCGATCTGGCGATCGGCGGAACGGCGGTCGGCACTGGCCTCAATACTCATCCGGAGTTTGCCGAGCGCACTGCCAAAAAGATAGCGGAACTCACCAAGCTGCCGTTTCGATCGCATCCCAACAAATTCGCTGCCCTTTCCGCTCACGACGAACTGGTGTTCGCGAGCGGCGCACTCGTTACTCTGGCTGGCGCGCTGATGAAGATAGCCAATGACATTCGCTGGCTGGCTTCTGGTCCGCGCTGCGGGATCGGTGAATTATCAGTCCCGGAGAACGAGCCAGGTTCTTCAATCATGCCAGGAAAAGTGAATCCAACCCAATGCGAGGCTATGACCATGGTGGCGGTCCAGGTCAACGGAAACCATACGGCGATCGCATTTGCCGGCAGCCAGGGCAACTTTGAGCTGAACGTCTTTAAACCGGTGATGATTCATAATTTTTTGCACTCAGTGCGATTACTGACCGATGTCGTTCGGAGTTTTGTCCAGCATTGTCTTAGAGGGCTGGAAGTCAATCGAGCGCAAATCGACTACTTTGTGAATCGCTCGCTAATGCTGGTGACCGCCCTCAGCCCGAGCATCGGATATGACAACTGTGCGAAGCTCGCGCACTACGCTCACGAGAATGATCTGACGTTGCGCGAGGCGAACCAAAAGCTCGGGTTTGTTTCGGACGAAGAATTTCAGAAGGTGGTGCGACCTGAGGCAATGACAAGACCAGAGGCTGTCCAAGCACTTTCAAACTGATGGACACGGAGTCTCAAGCCGAGCCGCCTTCGGGTTCCAAACCATGAAAGTCTACTCATGAGTACCGACCGCACTGTTCCGGCGTCCGTCGAGCCGGCCAAACATAAACAGGGAGCGACGATTTCCGGTTGGGGCGAGGCGCTCCGCCTATTAGGCGTTTTGCTGGTGGGGGTTATTATTTGGTTGGTTCCTCCGCCGTCAGGGGTCGAACCCAGAGCGTGGCACCTTCTCGCGATTTTCGTAGCAACTATTGTCGGAATTATCGTTAAACCGCTCCCAATGGGAGCAATGGCTTTGCTCGGGATCGCTGCGACGGCGCTCTCCGGAACGCTCACCATCAATCAGGCATTGAGCGGATTCGGCAACAGCACGATCTGGCTGATCGTTGTCGCTTTTTTTATCTCCCACGGCTTTATCAAGACGGGTCTGGGTAGTCGCATCGCCTACCTTTTTATGGCGGCGTTCGGCAAAAAAACCCTGGGATTAAGCTACGGCTTGATCGCGACCGATCTGGTGTTAGCACCGGCTATCCCCAGCAACACCGCCCGCGCGGGCGGAATCGTGTTCCCGCTCGTAAGGGCATCAGCCAGAGCGTTTGGAAGTAATCCTGACGATGGCACCGCCCATAAGATCGGTGCATTTCTTATCCAGGCTGCGTTCCAGGGCAATGTAATAACCAGCGCCATGTTCCTTACGGCCATGGCCGCTAATCCGCTGGCCGCGAAGCTGGCTGGGCAAATGCACATCAATGTCAGCTGGGCACAATGGGCGATCGCCGCGGTTGTTCCCGGAGTCGTAAGTCTGGTGCTGGTCCCGTTTGTCCTTTACAAATGCTATCCACCTGAAATCAAAGAGACGCCTGGAGCTAGTGAGCTTGCCAAACAAAAGCTAGCGGAGATGGGTAAAATGCGGCGGCAAGAATGGATTATGTTAGCCGTCTTTATCCTGCTGCTATTCCTGTGGATTTTCGGCGACCAACTAGCCAAGATTGATAGCGCGACTACGGCTCTGGCCGGGCTCGGTGTTTTACTCCTGACCGGGGTCCTTACCTGGAAGGATATCCTCGAGGAAGAAGGTGCCTGGGATACTCTGGTCTGGTTCGCTGCGTTAGTCATGATGGCTAGTTTCCTCAACGAATTGGGCCTGATACCTTGGTTTACCCGTGCTGCTCAGGGTATGGTTGGTGGCGTCAACTGGAGTACCGCATTCCTGGCGTTGTGCCTCGTCTATTTTTATAGCCACTACCTGTTCGCCAGTCAAACTGCGCACGTGAGTTCAATGTACGCGGCGTTTCTTTCCGTCTCCGTTGCGGTTGGTACGCCACCGCTCCTGGCTGCATTAGTATTGGGATTCGTTGGCAATCTTTTTAGTAGTCTGACCCATTACGGGAGCGGCCCGGCGCCGGTCTTGTTTGGCTCCGGCTACGTAGAGCTTGGTACCTGGTGGAAGTTGGGTGCCCTCGCCAGTATCATAAACATTCTGATCTGGCTGATCGTCGGCGGCCTCTGGTGGAAGCTGCTCGGTCTTTGGTGAGCCGCGTTCGTTTGCCGCGCCGATTTCGGACCTCTCGGACTCACCCAGGTAGTCGACTATTTTGCCGACCAAGTAGGGTGTTCCAGCGATGAATAACATCAATGGATGTCGCTGACGGCACCACTTTCCAACCAACCGAGTTCGCCGCTCAGGACCGTCTGCGCAAGGTTATAGCCGCGCCGATCCACATTGTGTCCGAGACTGCGAAACAACCAGTCGATGCGCAGCCGCGCTGTACGACAAAAGTAGTCAACTAGCGCCAACAAATCGCTCTTGGCTTGTTCGTCCGTCCGCAGCATCGATTGCGCGCGTGCGCAGCTGGTGGCGATGGCAAAGATTTCCGTACCGATATCGACAAAGCGTCCAAGTAAAACCTGTTCACGTTCCAGCTTCGGCCCATGGCCCGCCATCGCGTGAAACAGATGCCGCGCCAATCGGTGAGAAGCATTCGCAGCAAAGCGCATGTGCTGAGCGAGTACCGGATGGAATCCGTCGCTGCTGACAACGCCAAAAGGCGATAGCCATTGCCGCGGATACCAATTCGCATAAAATCCTGCTGCCTGGATCGCTGATTTGACCCGCTCGGACATCGGCAACTGCGAGTTCAGAATCGGTCCGCCGACTTTTAAATGCGGATCGAGCGCCTCGCGCGCGATGAACAGACGCATAATTTCGCTCGATCCCTCGAAAATCAGGTTGATCCGGCAGTCTCGCAAAAACCGCTCGACGGGTACCGGCTCCTCGCCGCGCGCAGCGAGAGATTGCGCCGTTTCGTAGCCGCGCCCGCCGCGGATTTGCATGGTGTCGTTGACAATCTCCCAGGTCCGCTCGCTGGCCCACAGCTTGCACAGCGCGGCTTCGAGCCGGACATCGGCGGTTTTGTCGCGATCAACGATGCTCGCAGCGAAAAGCACCATCGATTCCATCGCAAAAATCTCCGCAGCGATGCGCGCCAGCTTTTCCGCAATGGCAGCATGTTTGCCGATCGGCGCCCCCCATTGGACACGCTCCCGGGCCCACTCGCGCGCGACGGTTAAACATCGCTTGGACAAACCGACACACGCCGCCGGCAGCGTCAATCGGCCGGTGTTTAGCGTACTCAGCGCAACGCGCAATCCTCTGCCTTCGGCCAGTATGATATTCTCGCGCGGCACGCGCACATTGGTGAAACGTACCACTCCATTATAAAGGGCCTTGAGGCCCATAAACCGGCAGCGATGTGCCACCTCGATGCCGGGCGTGTCCATCTCCAGCACGAACGCAGTGATCTGGTTCTTCGGTTTGCCGTTCACCATTTTCGGCGGCGTCTTCGCCATCACCACGATCACGCCCGCTTTTACGCCATTCGTGCACCAGAGCTTTTCGCCATTGAGGATGAAGGCTTCGCCGTCGGGCGTTGGCTCCGCCTGCGTTTCCATTTTCGCAGGATCCGAGCCGACTTTTATTTCCGTGAGCGCGAATGCCGAAATCTCGCCGCGAGCGACCCGCGGCAGAAACCGGCGCTTTTGCTCCTCGGTTCCGAACAAAATCAGCGGCTGCGGCACGCCGATCGATTGATGCGCCGAAAGAAGCGCTGTGAGATTGCCGCAAAAGCTTCCCAGCATCATGCCCGCGCGGCAGTAATTGGTTTGCGACAGTCCCAGCCCGCCAAACTCTGGCGAAATCTTAATCCCGAACGCACCCAGGCGCGCGAGAGCCTCGATCACGTTCTGCGGGATTTCGCCGGTGCGGTCGATTTCATCCGGATTAACATGTTCTTTCAAAAACGCTTCGAGCTGCTCGAGAAATGGAGCGCCGTGATCGCGGTCTTCTGCGCTTTGCGACGGAAACGGATGAATCCCCGCGACATTAAAGCGGCCCATAAACAACCCGCCCGCGAAACCGCGTTCCACCTGCACGGCCTCGCGCGCCGATTCGGTGAGCTCGAGCGCTTCGCGTTGCGCGGGCGACATTTTCGAAGTGTCGATGACGGGTTTCGGATCAACTGCCGGCATAGAATTTCCCTCCAGACTCAGAAATTCGCTTCAGCAAAGCGCGGGGAATGTAATGGCGGCCAGCGACTCCGGCACACTGAGACAACTGGCCAAAGGCGCTCGCAATTCTGCTCGTGTCGGCGAAGCGCAATGCGCTAATCGACGTTCCGAGATCCAACATGGCTCCGTCAATATCCGTGACACTCGCGCCGATGGCAAACGACTGCCTCAAAGTCGTTTTTGCCGTCATCTTACACCTTCGCTTCTATCTAGCAGATAACCAAGACCGGACACGGCGCATGCTCGAAGGTCTCAGCGTCACTTCCGAACGACACGTGCCGCCAACCCTTGTATCCGTGTGTCGACAATACCAAGAGATCAGCTGACAGGTCGGTTGCGGTTCTTGCGATCTCATCACGCAGGTGAAGCGCTATGGTCTGGATCGAGTCGACATTTTGATACTCGAGCTTTGCTTTCGCTAATTGGTCGGTCAATTTCTCTTCCGCTTCTTTTTGCCATCCTTGGATTTCGTCAACCGGAATTCCTTGCATGGTGTAATCCAGGGAGGACGGTTTAGCAACGACGTGCAGCAGCGTAAGCTTAGCTCCTACCAGCTTTGCTACCTGAATAGCACAATTAACTGCTTTTTCGGAATTCGGAGAAAAGTCAGTCGGAGCCAGAATGTGCCTTAAGGTAGAGGATGATTTCGAGGGCGGTTGACTCAGCGAGTCTTTGGAGGTTGCCGGGTTGTCGATACCTTCGCTCATGTCGAGGTTCTCGCTTTCTCGACAAGATCATCGATGCAGCCAGGTTTTTCGCTCGCCCTGGCTTGGCATAGATCCCCCATCCATTGGCGAAGCCAGTTCAACTTGCAAAAATGCTAATTGAGCTTTCTTAAAGTGGACATCAGAGCGTCCGACGCGCTCGGTTGGCCTAGGGGCATCTCCCGAAGTTTTTCCACGCTCAAGCCTGATCGCATCGCAATTGCGGCAATATTTGCAACCACCAGCGCATGATCTCCTACGACCAAACAGCCTAGCAAATGCCGGGATCGCGAATCGATGATCACCTTTAGAAAGATGGGCTCCGGATCGACCATGCTCCGCTCGTTATCCGAAATTAAGCGAAGGGTATCTGAGATAGCCAGATATTCGAGCCCATTCGTTGCTGCTTCCTCCTCGGTCCAGCCTACCGCGGCGACGGGAGGCTCGGTGTGCACGCACCGCGGAATCCATCGACGATCGAACCGGGCTTCACGGCCCAGGATAGAGTTAATCGCAACGCTGGCTTGAGAGAAGGCCGTGCTGTCTAACATGCTGATTCCATTCACGTCGCCAACCGCATAAATTCCGGTGTCGGAGAGCCGCATGCGCTCGTCGACTTTAAGAAAGGAGCTGTCTTCAATACCCAACGCGTTCAAGCCGAGTCGTTCCGAATTCGGCGTTCGACCGGTCGCCACCAGCACCAGATTGGCCTCAATGCTTTGTCCTTCCGGCCCAGCAATGCAAACGCCGACCCCCGTCTCTTCTAGCTGGGCGAAAGAAACCTGATTATTGACTTGGATTTTCACTCCTCGATCCTTAAGCTCCTGAGCGACGCGTTCTCCAGCCTCGCTTTCCCAACCAGGCAAGATTCGACTCTCTTTTTCGATCAGAGTCACCTCGCAGCCCAAGGTACGATAGATCGACGCAAACTCGCAGCCGATGTAACCCGCACCGATGATCGCCAGACTCTCCGGAAGGGTAGTTATTCTCAGCAGCTCATCGCTATTGACCACTCTCCGCATCGAACTGGCATAGAATTCCGACCTTGAGCCGGTAGCCACAATGATATTGTCCGCAGTAATAGTTTTCTTAGTACCTCTCTCCCCAATTATCTGGAGGGTTCGGTTATCCAGAAATTCGCCATGGCCCTGGTGCAGGCCAACGTCCAATTGCTGCAATTCTGCTCGGAAGCCGTCGGCTAGCCGTGAACTCACATTTGATTGGGCTACCATCCAATCGGACAAAGTTGCATTCAAAAGCTCCGCTTTGTTACCGAATCGTCCGCTTCTCCAGCTGTCACGAAATTGCCGCGCACAAGCTTGCAAGGCAAGAACGGCGTAACACCCGCGATGAAAGCAGATGCCGCCAATCTTGTCTCTCTCAACTAGGGCCGTTCGCAAACCCTTACGAGCCGCCAAAAGCGTCGCCTCCCGACCGCCAGAGCCTGAGCCGATAACGGCTAATTGATAGTGATCACTCATGATGGGGGTCAGACACTTCGGTATCACACCAAAGAACGCCAAGAGGAACTTTAAACAAGGAGATCACAGAGATTACAAAGGTTGGAGAACAGAATCGCGAACCAGGAGATCGACTAAAAGATACTTGGGTGCGCGGTTATAATTGGCAATTAGTGATGACGAAACCTTCCTCTTTCTTCGTAATCTCTGTGACCCCTTGTTAAAAATTCGTCTCTGTGACCTTCGGTTGAAGTCCTTACTGAACAGATGAAGTTACATCGTCCGTGGTTGCTGCGTTTCGAGAAACTCTTCGTAGTTCCTCATCGCCGCCTGCGCAATAAGTTCCGCCGTCCGAGCGAAACCTAAACGACCCGTGTTAATCACTAGATCGTACAGGAGTGGATCATCGATATCCGCGTCGAAATAGCGACGTAGGTAGCGGCGTCGGGCATGATCTTCCTCCCGTAACTTCTTGGTCGCATCCGCCGCTGCGAGATTGTAGTAGCGCGCGGCATGTTCGACTCGTTTCTCTAATGGCGCGACCAGCCGAACGTGAAAGACATAAGGGAGACGCCTCGTTACGACATCGGCGCCACGACCTACCAAAATAACGCGACCTAGACTCGCGAGACGAAGGATGGTCCTGGTTGTTTGCTGGACAAGTAACCATGGGGTTGGATGGAGACCCAACAATTCCTCGACGATCGTCTCAACCGGCAGCCGGGCATCTTCAACCATGAATCGCTCGAGGCGCTCCGGAAGCTGATGATCGACCAATACCTGCTTCGCCAAATTACTATCGAAAACGGTCCAGCTTGGGCTATCTGACGATTTCGAAGTGGCATTTAATCGCTCGACTAACATCTGCGCGATGGTGACCGCTCCCGACCCCATTTCGCGGGAGATAGTAATCGATGGTTGCTGCTGATAGGCTTTTTCCTGGGCGGCTGCCTGCGACTGAAGGTAGCTGCTAAACGCTTGCAAAGGGGGGACTCGCATAAATCTGCCTTTCTGCTTTCTATTTGACCACGGTTCGTTGGGGTTCGTTTAATTCGCGAGTTTTCAAGTAAGCTCAATGCACTAAGCTGCTAACAATTCAATCATACGAACCAGACTCTGATCGATCCCTTTGGTTTTGCCGGCGACCATTGCGTACGGTGTGCACACTACCTGTCCTTTTTGCAGCCCGACGAGAACGCCAGGCGACTCGTGGTGTAAACATTCGATGGCGGTGACTCCAAAGCGTGTCGCCAATAGGCGGTCAAAAGCACCGGGCGCTCCGCCCCGCTGAACGTGGCCGAGCGTAACCACCCGTAGATCGAATCCTAACCGATCTTCCTGCGCTTTGGCGTAGTCCGCGAGAGTATGCGCATTGAATCGGGCGCCTTCGGCAACCACCCCGATCGCGTGCGCTTTGCCGCGATTGTAGGCGTCGCGCAAAAGGTTGATCACGACCTCTGGCTCCAATGGGACTTCGGGCATGACGATCGCCTCGGCGCCCCCGGCGATTCCGGCTGCCAATGCCAGGTAACCACATTTACGGCCCATGACTTCGACCAAAAAAGCTCGATGGTGCGAACTGGCAGTGATCTTAATGCGATCAATTGCTTCGAGCGCGACATTGAGAGCTGTGTCCACACCGATAGATATATCGGTCCCGCAGAGATCGTTGTCGATAGTCGACGCGATCCCTACCACCGGAAAACCGGTGGCCGCCAGAGCTGCTGCGCCGGTTTGGGATCCGTTCCCGCCGATTACGACCAGTCCCTCGATTCCTGCCTCTTGCAAATTATTCTTGGCTTTTCGAACACCATCCTTCGATTTGAACTCGGGACAGCGCGCACTCCCCAGAATCGTACCTCCCTGTTGGATAACCCCACCGACATCGCGAGCCGAAAGCACGTGAAAGTTCGTATCTAACAATCCTCGAAAACCTTCGTTGATACCGACAACTTCATGACCAAGATGTATCCCAGTGCGGACAACTGCTCGGATAGCCGCATTCATTCCCGGTGCATCGCCGCCGCTGGTCAAGACCGCAAATCTAGGTTTTTCCATGGCATCAATATGCTGGGGCTCCTAGGGGTAGACTCCACACCCATTGGCTAAACCTTGACTGCAATTGGCCTCCCAAGCTAAAAGAAAACGGTCAGCGGAAAATCTCCAATCGAGTCGCTCTTTCAGGACTAGCGTCGGGAGTGCCGAGCACTGCGTGAGAACGCTGAAGGCGTAAAATGACTTAGCCCAAGATTCCGCCAAGCCTCTACCCTGGGCTAAGTCATTTTACGCCTTCCGACTTCGCCATTAGTCCACAATCGTTCGAGAGATCGACAGGGCTTCGTCTGACAAGTCGGCGTTCCAGGCGTTCTCGGCTGTCGGCGTTCCTCTCGTCTCCTTCAACTCGCGCCCGCCATTTGTTTTAGCCGATCGAGGTTCCTTCGATTTTGGTCGGTATACGAGGACCGGTATACTTGATCTTCTGGCAATATCATCGGCGTCGCTGTAAAGAAGTAGCTTTGCTAACCATCCCTTTTTGTGGGCCGAAATTATGATCATGTCCGCGCCAAGTTTACTGGCTGCGTCCTGAATCGCCTCCGCTGGGCAATCGTTGTCCGCAAAATAGGCGAAAGTCCGCGGATTCCGCTCCCGGATTCGATCAACCAACTTGTTCAGGTCAATCGAGCGTCGGTGCCGATCCAAGTCAACACTATGTAGAGCATGGATCAGTTTCGGGCCTGATACTTGAGGTAGCTCTGAATAGACGTACATCACGTAGAGGTTCGCCTGCCATTCTTGAGCCAGTTCAATAGCAAATTTTAATGCTTCACTCGGCCCGTTCACAATATTGATGGGTACAACAATTGTTTTCATCTCCGACTCGCGCTCAATCGCCGCGGTCGCGCTATGAGATCCTATGCCGGAGTTTTTCATCTGCTGTTATCTCTCTGCTTCGCTATCGAGCGTTTTTGGGCCGGATGCGGTTTAGGCTCGTCGGCTTCGTAAAATAAAGGCTTACGCGGTTTTCTCGTGGTAAACCAAAACCGGACACGGAGCCCGATGCATAATTTTGGGTGCCTTGTCCAGGTTGAACAGGCGGCCAAGAAACCTCGGGTGATGACTAGCCGTGACAATCAGATCAGCATCCACGTCACGCGCTAACGCTGAAATTTGCTCCGCCGCCTCTCCTTCGAGGAATACGGATTCACATACCGGAACGAGCTTTCGCACCTGCTTCGTAAGATCACTAAGCTCAGCGGTGAGGTCCTGGCGCCGTTGGTCGACTAGATTGTATGCGCCTTCGCCCCCGAACTCGTAAAACGACTCGGACGCAAACACATGAGCCACATAAAGAGAGGCGTTGAAGCATTTGGCGATTTCCGCCGCATAATGTGCCGTTGCCCCAGAGTGCTTCGTGAGATCGACCGCAACTATGACTCGTCGAATCGATGCTAGTTTATCTTCGAGCTTTTCAGCTTCTAGTGTTTTCATAGAAAATCTCGCATTCTTTGATTTATAGTTAACCAGCTTCCAAAAATGACGCTCACCATCCTTTGTGCGGGTCGAATCGAGGGTTGTGCTTTCGCTCGAAAGGGGAACAACTGCTGTACCTTACGCCGAGGGGACCCCGAGCACTGCACAGTTCGCTCGCCGGACTAATTCGTCCAATAGCTCCTTAGTTGTCCGACAGCGACTGATGAAATCCAGCGACAGCGGGACTGCAATCAAGTCAGACTGGAGCCTTTCACTCGCCCGAAGGATCGCCACCGGAAGAGATCCAAAAGTAAATTCGCAGCGACATTTGGCGAAAAACTTCTGCACGTCACGGCAGAGATTGAGCAATTGCGCCCTTACCCTGTTACGATGAAGAGTTATGTCGACCAGGGCTGACGTGCCGCGTGCATAGTCAAAGCTTGGCGGAGTTGAGTAGCAGTGTAGAAGTGTTATTTCAGCGTCAAAACGCCGAGCAACTTTCAGAATCGGTTTTAAGTCATCCGGTTTCACGTGAGTCGCGTCTATTGGGACAAGGATTCGTCGGATAGGCGACTTCTCCGCGGCAGTTTGGAGTAGCGAATCGTACGGAGTTGGTTTCTCCGGATCGCTCTCGGGGAATTGGGCCACCCGTGGAGCCAATGTAATCTGTTCGGCACTCGGAACCTGGCGCGACCTGTTTATTTTCGAGGATGACCCTCCCACAGCGGTGATCAGGTGACCATACCGGTCACAGTTAAAGCTAAACCATTGATTCATAGGATAACTTTCTGTTTTCGAAGGATTTCTTTCATTGGATTCGCCAATGGAAAGGTGAATCACTGGATAAAAATTAGAGCCAGCCAAGCCGGAAAGCTTTACGTTGCTTGTCGAATTCCGACCGCTGGTTGACCGAGCCCGACACCGCCCGGTTCCGAGCGCAGCTCTTCCAACCGGTCCTCATTTCCAGCCGGTGTACCGTCTCGCATATAATGATGACGTCGCCGCAGGTCGGTTGGCTGTTTTTCAAGGCGCGACCCGCCCGGGCCGCGGCCCGGAGGGTTGCGTTGAAAATGGGCCGGCGGCTGCGTTGCTCGTCGGTTACAGATCGATTCAGATATGCGCCCTCCCTCCGCCAGTCCAGCTCGGACCGCCTTGCCGGCGGCCTATTTTGAACGCAACGACGTCACCATTATATGCGAGACGGTACACTAGATGGCGAAAGGATTTTAGGTGCAGACCCGAGACCAACGGCTAGACTCGCGTCAAACCGTCGAAACCCATGGCTCTACTCGATTACATTCTCGGTCGTCAGCTCGCTTCCAGCGAAGATCAACAGGAACGCATCGGGTCGTTCTCCGGCGTTTCTGTGTTTGGATTAGATGCCCTCAGCTCCGCTGCTTACGGACCGGAGGCGGCTCTTACAATCCTGATCCCTCTCGGAATGGCTGGAGCCGGCTTCGGCATTCCGATTACCGCCGCGGTTTCAGCAATTTTGATCATCGTCTATTTTAGCTATCGCCAAACGATTGCCGCCTATCCTCAAGGCGCCGGGTCTTACACCGTAGCAAAACAAAATCTGGGAAAACACGCCGGATTGTCGGCTGCAGTGGCTTTGATGGTTGATTACACACTCAACGTAGCAGTCGGGATCTCAGCCGGAATCGGTGCACTGGTTTCCGCGTTCCCATTCTTGCAACCACATACCTTGCTTCTCTGTTTGATCGTGCTGGCGCTGTTAGCGTTCTTCAATTTGCGGGGACTGCGCGAGGCAGGGTTAGCTTTCATGCCGCCCACCTATCTTTTAGGCTGCCTGATTCTGGTCTGTCTGATCGGGATTGTCAAAACGGTCCTTAGCGGTGGACACCCGCAACCGCTGGTCGAGCTTCCTTCGGTCCACCCACAAACAACAATTAGCGTGTGGCTCTTCTTGAAGGCCTTTGCTGCAGGCTGCACCGCTATGACCGGAGTCGAGGCGGTCAGCAACGGCGTTCCGGTATTCAAAGAACCGGTGGTCAAATCGGCTCAACTGACTTTGACCTTTATCGTAGCGATTCTCATCTTCCTGCTCATCGGGATCGCTTACCTGGTATCTGCATATCACATTACCGCTAGCGAGCCGGGTTCCCCCAATTACCAAAGCGTTCTTTCCTTGGTCACGGCCGCCGTCGCTGGACGCGGCGCGTTTTACTACCTCACAATGGTCGCAGTCCTGCTCGTACTCTGTTTGTCGGCAAACACGTCGTTCGCTGATTTTCCGCGCGTTTGCCGGACGGTTTCGATCGATGGATTTCTGCCCGCCTCGTTCGGAGTTCGTGGCCGCCGCCTGGTCTAC
>Ga0209648_10000806_pt1 | contig 24700 bp, 16 predicted proteins | sample GraSoi2013_115cm_FD_185830 | JGI IMG/M metagenome (GOLD analysis project Ga0209648, IMG submission 185830) | Grasslands soil microbial communities from the Angelo Coastal Reserve, California, USA - Sample 9_17_2013_115cm (SPAdes) (version 2) | ecosystem: Environmental > Terrestrial > Soil >... | reverse complement strand
AACGCTATCCACGTCCATCGAGATCAGGCTATGCGGGGACCGCTTGGACGACTCCGTTGGAGGCTGGCGTTATTCTGGTTCCGTGAATGCCTGGTTGCCATTTACAGGTTACGCGTAACCATAGACTCCCGTTCACTGACCTAAAAGTTGACCGGCAAGAGCGATGATCTCCTGAAGGATGCTTCTTTCTTGATCTGATAGCTTCGCCGGTGACTCAACGAGTCGACCGTAGGAGCGAAATCTGCTCAACACAGCTTTCACCTGGCCGATGCGTTCAGCCTGCTGTGCATCCTGCTTTGGTGTCGCTGGCTGTGGAGATGACCTGGAGTGGGAGTCCTGCTCAATTGCCTGCGGAGCTGGCGTGAGAGCGTGTGACGGATTTGATAGAGAGATAACAGGCGTCTCCTGCATGCTGTGCCCTTCCACATGTATGCCTGGCACGGGTTGTGACCTGACGCTCCGCTCCTCCTCCACCGCCGGAGGAGCAGGCTGCCTTTTCCTTGCTATGATCTCCTCGACGGCTGCATGCACTCCATCGGTGGTGATTTGCCCATCGAGGAAATGGGCAATGATAGGAGCACGGTCTTCTGTATCGTCCAATCGCCGGAGGTATGACATGGCGCGTACACTATCGGGCTTCTGGCGGAGCATCTCCTGGATATCTGGCGCTGAGTGTGCTGCCATGATGCACCACTTGACGTGTTCTCTGCTGCGCTTGATCTCGTCGGCGATCTCCTCCTGCGTCACCCCAAATTCGTCGATAATTTGAAGATAGAGATAGCCAAGATTGACGAGCGAGGTATTCACGCGGGCCGTGTTCTCTTTAGCCGCGCGGAACGCGAGGCGCTTTCTTTCTGGAGCCTCGGCAACAAATACCGGTATTTTCGCGACCCCCGCAGCACGCGCTGCATCTCGCCGCTGGTGTCCACCACTTGTGAGGAAGTAATGGCCTTCCTGGCCCTCAAGCGGGCTGACATTCAGGGCGTGTTGAAATCCCTCCGTGGCAATAGAGGCGACGAATGCGGCGAAGTCGTCTGGATCAATCAGCTCCGAGTGCTGGTATGGACTATCATGAATGCGGTCGATCTCTACCCACTCGATACCAGGCTCATCAGCACGATGAACCGGTTCATCGTCGGAGGCAACGAATCCATGTGCACTCCCTTCAAGAACCAATGCGCTGAGAACTCTTTCTCGTCTCGTAGGTTTTTTCTTTGACGCCGTTCCTGCCTCATCAGGAGATGTCTTGGCATCTTGCGTTCCCATCTGTTATCCCTTTCTTTGAGCTGTCTGTTCTGCCAGTTGTTGCCGAACGTACTCGTGAATCTCCTGGCAGATTGCACAATTGGGGCTCCCTTCCAGGTGGCCAGTATAGCCATCCACGCGAAGAGCAAGCTCAAACACTTCTTTTGTAGGACGACTGCTGCGGCTAAACTCGAAAAGGGTCTGAGCCGGAACTACATCTTGAGACGTGGGAACGATGCCATCGTCATGCACAGATCGCATCGTCACTTGTGGATAATAGAAGTAGAGTTCCGCCAGGTATTTGGTCGTCAAATCTCGTTTGTGATTGACCTTGAAAGGGACGATATAAATGGGCGGCTCTTGCTCTGGCTTCCGCTTAAACATATCTTTCACAGTGAGGGCCAGTTGAGCAAATCCCTGCATGGGCATAAACTCCAAGCCCACAGGTGCCCAAATCTCAAAGCGCTGAAAGCTACCAATACGCCGAATGGCACGTCCTAAAGCGCCGGGGTCACCCCCAAAGTCAAATATAACATAATCAAGGTACTCGGGACGCACAAGCACATCAGGTCCCAAGATTCGTGGCAGCGGCTTGAAATCGCGGATACGGATTGCTTCTTTCTCCTGCCAAGGGAGTGTGTGGTCGGAGGCTGATGCAAGCGCAGCCAGAAGATCACCGACACGATCTACCATCACCTCGGTGGCTTCCTCAACGAGAATATAATTTGCTGCTTTTTCGATATTTGTATCTGATGGCACCACATATAATCCAGTTCGCGCCTGGTACATGGCGTCGAGAAGTGGCAGACCCGAACGAATGACATCCGTCAGCGTATACCATTTCTTTTCAGGAACAGCATCCACGTCCACCAGATTACTCGACATCGCTTGTTTATCAGTGTCTACTAAAGCAACCTTTCTCCCAAGCACAGCGAGTATGTAAGCGAGATTTTGAGCCCAGGTGGTTTTCCCGATCCCACCTTTACCTGAATCAATAGCAAGAAATCTTGTCACAACAACTCCTTTTTCCTTCCATGCTAGAGAAGCTGTCCACGCTCGCGCGTTATCGCAAGTACAATCCTCTTCCCATTTGTGGTTACGCGTAACCACAACCTCCTCCCACTCGCCTGTATTCTGGCGCAAGTATAGCACAGGTACTTAGTCATTGTCGCTTTTCTCTACACGAATGTGGTTACGCGTAACCACATTCTTATTGCTCAAACCGGTCATCTTTGATCTCTACAAAGCTATCCCCGCACTGGCGACGTAGCGGGGCAGCTCTGGCAGCCATCCCTCGTCAAGTGGATATCCTTTTTCCCTGAGCCAGGCAACACATGCCTCTGCGGAGAAGCAGGTGGCTACGATTTCCCCATTCAAGACCTCATGACCAAGCTCGAACCAGAAGAAGAGTAAACAACAGGCAAGACAGAAGAGAGGAATTGCCAGAGGCAGTCAGTAATCCCTCTCTTCACTTTAACTGAAGAAATCCGGTGGCACCAGCTTATTGCGCTTCACAAGCTCAAACAGTCGAAAAGCAAACGAAAAGCAGTCTAAAAACGGTTTCCTCTGCCAACCAGAGAGGTCGTAGAGGCGTATGAGGGTTGGCCCTTCGGTTTCGTGTATTCATTTTCTGTAGCCATCCCTTTGCAAATATATCCATCTCTTGCATTGTGCTTTGCCAGGATTAGATTCCAGCGTCGCCGTAATACGTTGCCACTTTTTGAGCTTGATTGGCAGAGCTTTAAAACAGGTCTTTGCCAGTATACGTTGCCGAAAGTGCGGATTGCCACTTCTCAGTTGCCAAAAAGATTCTTCCTCTTTTTTTAAAAGGCAAGCCGCATATACACGTTAAATCGGTTCTTGCAGCCGCCTTTCTATGGCGACGCGGCAAGGGTATTTGGCGATAACTACTCAACTCACGGTTTCGTACCGCTTGAGAAGGGGTGAGAATACGCACGCCACTCTATTCCCAAAAACGATGTGAGAACGTGATGAAAGGGGCTCTCAGTGTTCATTTGTGTGCTAAGTGATACTGTTCTTCGGTGATACGTGGCACCCTTAGAGAAAATTCCATCTCTCTCGACAGGGTCTTTGCCGAGTCAGCAACATCTATCGGACCTCTATTTTGACAGGTGCCCAGCGTTATTCTACAATAACAGCAGACTCATCCTTCTCGTGCGTACCAGTATACCGAACGACACGTGCTCTACTGCACCGAGGCACACAGGAGGTACTCACCTATGCAGGAGTCACTTGAGGCGTCACTCGTACGGATCCACACAGCGGATGGCCGCGTGGTGGGCGCAGGCTTCCTGGTGGGTGAACGGCACATCCTCACCTGCGCGCATGTCGTAGCTGGAGCCCTCGGTGTTGCCGATGACACCCCAGAGAAACCACAGGCGCAGGTCGCGCTCGATGTCCCGCGTGTTGCACCAGGAAAGCTGCTCTCCGCTCGTGTCGTGCTGTGGCGTCCTCCGCTCCCCGATGGGGGCGACGATATCGCTGGACTTGAACTGCTCGATGATCCTCCACACGGGGCACAGGCAGCCCCACTTGCCCAAGTCGAGGATCTCTGGGAGCACTCCTTTCGGGCGTTTGGCTTTCCCAGGGGTCAGGACACCGGGGTGTGGGCCACCGGACGGCTGCTGGGTCGCCAGCTCACCGACTGGGTGCAGATCGAAGATGTCAAAGAGACGGGGTTTGCCGTGGAGCCGGGCTTCAGCGGCACACCCGTGTGGGATCCCCAGGTAGAAGGGGTGGTGGGCATGGTCGTAGCAGCAGAAAAACGCATGAACCTCAAGACTGCTTTCGCGATTCCAGTCGAAGTTCTGGCCAGGAGCTGGCCACTCCTCGAGTCGCTCATCCACCCGTTTGTATTTCTCTGTTATGCTCGCGCCGATAGCGAACTCGTCACGCGCCTGAAAAGCGACCTGCTGGACCGGGGTGTCCACGTCTGGATCGACCGCGAAGGGCTGCAGCCGGGCACGCTCGATTGGGAAGAAGCCTTGCGCACGGCTATTCGCTCGGCACGGGCAGTGCTGCTCATCGCCTCGCCCAACGCACGCGGTTCCCGCTACGTCAGGGACGAACTGCGTATCGCCGAGATGTACCAGCGTCCCGTCTACCCGCTCTGGATCGCGGGGACGCAATGGATGGACGCCATTCCGCTCGGCTGGGGCGGAGCGCAATACCTCGATGCCCGCGAGAACCGCTACGAGACGACCATACCCGAACTGGTAGCGCTCCTCAACAAGGGTTCCTCGACGCCGACGAAGGCTCCAGAGCTGGACTTCGAGCCGCGCAACCCCTACAAGGGGCTGCGTGCGTTCAGCAGTGAGGATGCCCACGATTTCTTCGGGCGTGACATGCTCATCAACGATCTCGCGGCCACTCTGGAGGGGGTACTTACCTCAGAAGAAAAGAACCAGCCTTGCGCACGCCTGCTGGCGGTGGTTGGGCCCAGTGGATCAGGCAAATCGAGTGTGGTGATGGCAGGGCTGCTGCCTCGTCTGCGGGAAGGTAAGCTCCTTGGGAGCAAGCAGTGGGCGTACCTGGACCCCATCCTGCCTGGTGCGCGTCCTATCGAATCCCTCACGCTGGCGCTCTCAGAGTACTTGCCTGAGAAGAGCTTGAAAGCGATCCGTGAAGACCTGGAAGATGATGCAGCGCGTGGTCTGCACCTGCTTGCCACAAAGCTCGCAAAGCGACCGGGGACCAAAGTGGTGTTACTGGTAGATCAGTTCGAGGAACTGTTCACCCAGACACTTTCAGAAGATGAGCGGCGTCACTTCCTTGATCTGCTGGTGACGGCCATCACCGAGCCGCACGGTCCGGTCATCATCCTGCTCACGCTGCGTGCCGACTTCTATGATCGCCCTCTGGCCTATCCAGCACTGGGTCAACTCATCCCAAGCCACCAGGTGGTAGTGTTGCCGATGAACATCAATGAGTTACGCGAGGTGATCGAGAAGCCTGCTGCCTTACCTGACGTGCGACTGACCTTCGAGGGCGACCTGGTGGGCGACTTGCTCTTCGAGGTGCAGGGACAGGTGGGAGCCTTGCCCCTCTTGCAGTTCACCCTCGATCAGCTCTTCAAGAAACGTAGTGGACGCCAGTTGACGCTCTCTGCCTATCGCGAGCTGGGTGGCGTCAAAGGAGCGTTGACCAGGCAAGCTGAAGAGACCTATGCCGCCTTGCCCTCTGAAGAGCATTGCAAGCTGGCGCGTGCGCTCTTTGTGCGCTTGATCGACCCAGGGGCCTCGGAACAGGACACTACGCGCCGTCGAGCGGCTCTCTCGGAGTTCTCCCTGGCGGAGGCTGGCCAGACGCGCCTGCTGCAAGAGGTCATTGATGCCTTCATTGCAGTGCGCCTGCTGACAACCAACGAGATCGCCGGCACAACCACCATTGAAGTCAGCCACGAGGCCTTGATCCGCGAGTGGCCCCGTCTTGCAGGCTGGCTGCGTGAGGCACGCGAGGACATCCATCTCCAACAGACCATCAGCAAAGATGCCACTGAGTGGGAGCGGCGCAACAAACCTGGAGATCGTCTCTATCGGGGCTCCCAACTCAAAGAAGCGCAAGCATGGGCTAGACGCAACACCCCGAGCGGCAACGAGGTGGCATTTCTCCGTGCCGGTGCTGCACGCGGCATGCGCTCTATTGCCAGTGTGATGGTCGTAGTGCTCCTCCTGCTCTCGACGACAGGGGTAGCCGGTTGGTTTCTCTCCCGCCCCAGTCAGACCTACGTTACCACGCTCAATGATGACGGACCGGGATCACTACGCCAGGCCATCGCTCAAGCCCCCTCAAAAGGCACGATCACGTTTGACACGAGTTTGCGTGGAACCATTCAGCTGTCGAGCGGTGACCTGAACATTGCGAAGAACCTGACTATTCGTGGCCCAGGTGCGAATGATCTCTCGATCAGTAGTGGCAAGAGTGGGTATATTGTTCATGTGATATCGGGAACAGCCGTTACTATTTCCGGTCTCACCTTCAAGGACAGCGAAACATCCAGCAGCATCGGCTTCATCTTCAACGAAGGCACACTCACGCTGAGCAACAGCACCATCTCGGGCAACACGACGACTGACCCCAACGGTGGCAGCGGCATCTACAATACTGGCACACTCACCCTCACCAACAGCACCGTCTCGGGTAATACTGGCAGCGGCATCTCCAATAGTGGTAGCAGCACGCTCATCCTCACCAACAGCACCGTCTCGGGCAATACGTCGACTAACTACAGTGGCGGCGGCATCTACAATGGCGGCACGGCCACGCTGAGCAACAGCACCGTCTCGGGCAATACGTCGACTGACGGTGGCGGCATCTACAATGGCGGCACGGTCACGCTGAGCAACAGCACCGTCTCGGGCAATACGTCGACTAACGGCGGCGGAATCTACAATTATGATGGCACAGCCACGCTGAGCAACAGCACCGTCTCGGGCAATGCGTCGACTAACGGCAACGGCGGCGGCATCTTCATCCAAAGCTCCGTTGATGCAAGTGGGGAGGTCTCCATCGCACAAGTTGACCTCACCTTTAGTACCATATATGACAATACTGCACACAGCGGGGGTGACATCGCGATCGAAGATGCCACCACCGACTCCAATGGAAATCTCACGGCCATCAAACAACGCAGCCAGGTGAAGATAAGCAACAGCATCGTTGCTGGTGACCCTGCTCATCCAGGCCCAGACATTGTGGGGATGCTTACGTCGTATGGTTATAACCTGTTCCAGGGCAACTCTGGTGTCACCTTCGATCCAACCACACGTATGCAGCATGGCACCGATAAGACCTTGTCAGTGAACGACCTTACCAAATTGTTTGCTGACCCGGTGGGGCTTCGAGATAACGGTGGTCCGACTAAGACCTACGCACTGGCCCCAGGGAGTCTGGCTCTCGACCAAATCCCACTTGATGCCTGCCATGTCAACAGCATTACCACCGACCAGCGCAACATGAAGCGACCAGACGATCACGAGAATGCGTGTGACATTGGGGCTTATGAACTGAATGAAGCAGCGTGATTCGCACCTGTCTCTTCATCCCGTCAATGGGTAGTTTCTTCAGCCTTTCCCGTCCAGCGCACCGTCACGCCGAAATTCGCCGCTGCGCTGGCTGAGGCGATAACTGCGCCAGCCATGGTGCTCAAATTGACGCCGAAGGTAACTTCGATCTCATCGGGTTTGCTGGCCATGCCCCGCAATTTCTCAACGACCGTTGTGGTTGCTGGCAGGACTTTGTTCAGGGCCTCCTCAAAGGTTTCCCTGGCCTTCTCGATCTTGTCTTCCCGGCCAGCACGGACGGTGCCACCCGTTTCTGGTTCGTCGATCTCGACGACGATGCTGCCCCCCTCTTCCAGGGGAAACTCTACCAGGTGTTTCATTCCTCTCCTCCGCTTCTCGTGGAATTTTCACGCTGCTTCCTGTCTATGAGAGAAGGAAGCTCTTCCGCTACATCTTACTACAACAGATGAAGAGTTTGGGGAAACATCCTCTCCTTCCAGGGAAGAAAGTGTGTCGTTTCTCCGATATTCTGGCGCATTTTTATCATAAAACTTGCCAACGATTAGCCTGAGAAGGGCGTCGAGACGATTTTTGAGAAAATTTTCTCTTTCATAATCTGGCGTGTCATCTTATCTCATCTATTTGGGCAGCGTCCGGAAGTGATGAAATGACCCATTTTATTACCATAAAATGGCATATACCCATCGGGAACCGCTTCTGAAGCAGCATAATCGTTTGCCACTAAAAAATGGCGCACTGGTGATGTAACTCGCCAAACTCATTCGCCACACAGCCTGGCCAATCGAGTGAAACGGCCAAAGATTGCTTCAACATGGTGTGCGAGTAATCGCCGATGGCGGCCACGAGCTCTCGTTGGAGGAGAGGGCCATGTTGCGGACAAGCGCAGGCTTTTGGGATACGTCATCGCCTCCAGGTTAGCCGTTGATCTGTTGGAGGTAAACCCACCTCCCACGCTGTATCTCATAGACGCTAAACACGTTGTCGCCACTGTTATCCCCGTTGGAGTCAAAGCTGATGTGACCGAGGAGGCCATCGTAGTGCATCCCCTGCACGGCATCAAGCAGCGCGTCGCGAGTTACCTGCCTTCCAGCCACACTCAGGGATTTGATCGCCTGAATGATCACCATGGCAGCATCGTAGGCATTCGAGCTATAGCTGCCAGGATGCTGGCCTGAAAATGCCGCCCGGTAGTTGCTGACGAACTGTGCGCGCGCGCCAGATGTAAAGACAGAGGGGTCTAGCGAGGCTCGCGTGCCATAGCTGCCATTGGCAGCTGACCCCGCTTGTTTCACGAAACTAGGGTCTTCTGCAATACCATCACCACCGACCATGGGGCCGTTGAAGCCCTGCGCCACCAGCTGCGCTTTCAGCACGCCACCACCCGTCGGGGTCACTCCGCCATAGAAAACGGCATCAGGGTGGGTCGCGGCGATCTTCTGCGCCAGTTTCGGGATGAGCCCGGCTGTCCCGACAGGAGGGATCTCATCATGACCCAGGATGAGACCCCCACTGGCTTGAAACGCCTGGATGAAAAAGGTTGCCAGACCCACGCCATACCACTCCTGGTCATCCACCACATACACGCGCTGCGCGCCCAGCATCTTGGTGAGCTTGGCCTCTACCCTGCCTTGCGCGACGTCGTTGGCAGTGATACGGAAGTAATTGATTTTTTTGCCCGGTGGATGCAGCAGAGCAAAGTGAAAGCCGCTTGCCGCTGCATATTGTCTCAAGGTCAGGCCAGGATTGGTGTTGCTTGGGCTAATCATCACCAGGCCAGCCTGAGCGGTCATGGGCATCTCCGCGGCAGCTACCTTGCTATCGAAAGGACCTACCATCCCGACAATGCAGGAGGTATGTACCATCGCTTGCACATTCTGCACACCCTGCTGTGGATCAGCTACGCCGCGTGCTGCCGAGACGTCGTTGTAATTGATCACCTGCAGGGTGTAGCCGTTGCCCAGGTGCTGGTGCTGCAGGATGGCAAGATTGGCGCCATTCTGCGCTGGCAGCCCGGAGCCGCCAGCGGTGCCTGTCGTCGGGAAGTCAGTGGCGATACAGAGGTTCGTTTGTGTTACTAATCGCTGCACCACAGCATACACCCCGACTCCTGTGCCTACGATGACAAGCACCGCCAGGAGAGCCGCTACCAGCAGGGTCATGCCCTGGCAGGATCTCCCCTGCCGCAGCTGCGCCACCGCCACGTGAGTCTGGTTCGCCATACGTGTCCCTCCTGGTGCTGATCGCCGCCTGATCCACCTCTCCCGACCGGATCGCTGGATAGGCCGCAGTGGGCGCAGGAACTGGCGGCCACTGCTTCCGGCGCCATCCTCATGACCATCTTCCACTTTCGTCGTACTGAAAGCGCGTGTCTCTTGCTCCCATCTGTAGCAAGTATATCTGAGATGTGCGAGAAAGGCGACCTTTTTCAAGCATTTCTTGACAGATTTCTCAGATATCTTGGCGAACGAGTCGTGGAGTCAGGCGAAAAAGAGAAGTGGAGAAGGAAAAAGCGTTCCTTTCAATCCCACGCCAGATTATGCGAGCGAGCCGATGCGCTGAAGGCACTTGACAGCGTGGCAAGTGATCTGGAAAACGCTTATTTTTAGCCGATAAATGACAAAGTGAGCAGGTGACAGGAAAGGATGGATGGATGGAGAACGTCAGGTGTAACCTGACATGGCTGAGGAGGCATTGTCCTTCTCCTGAGCAGGCAGAAGCTGGACACTACCATTTTGTTTCCTCTCGTATCCTCTTGACTATGGTGCCAGGTACTTCCAAAGAATAGTGCCACTACGCGGTTTTCCCACACGAGATTGGCAGAACTCATTGCCTCTGGCAGGGATATATGGCGAAGTGGCCGAGTTACTTGGCAAGGTACATGCATTTCCGTTTTCTTCTGACTGTGCTAGAATAGCTAGCTGAGCACATTTCCAACTGCATAGTGTTTGTAGGTTCCGTGATAAATCGGTCTCACGGGTAAAAGCGCTACCGTAAAAAAGATACCCGATGACGGTATCGTGCTCACAAGTAGGCCCGATGCGGCATGCCGCAAAGGGAGTAGCGGGCTAGGTAGTTCACCCTGTACGGCTTTGCCGTGCAAATCAAACAAAGATTCCGGCGTGTGCAATAAAACGTCGTAGTTTTTGGAACTATCAGACCACTGCCTGTGGCACTGGTGGCTGATAGCGATCCAGCCGGTCAATCCGTTCCTCGATATACGGCGTTTCGTGCAACCAGCGACCCCCCTTTGTTGCTCTGCCGCCATCAAGCACCCACCGCAGGTCATCCAGAGCGCGTTTGAGCGCGTGGCGCTGGCCGAGGCGGGCCGCGTATTCGTCGGCGGCAAACACTCGACCGCGCCAGTACTTCATCCACACCGGGTGGAGGAGGATCGGGCCACAGGCCAGGGGCAGGCCGAGCAACGTAAAGAGGCCCCAGCGCAATGGCGGCAAGATTCTATACGGCCTGTCAGTGTTTTTCTGACGGAAAAGTATGATGTACCATATAACTACGCATGAGCTTTTGATAAGTCGGCTCTAGAGGCCCTTGTACGCCGCTTGAAGATGTTCATCTCGTTGCATTGAACCCGAAGCCGCATGAGATGCTCGACATCAAACATAGCCTTCTGGTGAGGAGAGAAATGCCGGTTTTTAGGCACAGAGAAGAAGAAAACAAGCAAGCTCAGCCTCAGTTATATGGTACATCATACTTTTCCGTCAGAAAAACACTGACAGGCCATATAGCTACCGAAGTTCAGGCGACTCAGGCCGAATATCGAGCGTGGGTCTATGCCAAACCGCTCATGGAAACATCCTTTCAAAAAGCCAATGAACAGAGGCTCGCGCGTCCAATAAGCAGTTCGGCGCTTGAATTTCCTGACCGATGCTCTAGCTGTATTGCATCTGATGCAGTAGAATACAAAGTGCAGTGTTTTTTCGAAAGAGCCATGGCTGGAGCAGTGAAAAATGTGTCGCAGTTCCAACTCATTGCTGAAATACTAGAACGCTCAGTTGCGCAAACCTGGGATGAAGCCAGGAGAGAGTGGTCATTGTACGAAATCTATGAAGCTGATGAGCCAGAGACATGTCTGTGTGGTCATTTCCCTATCATCGAGCTCTGCGTCCTGCGTAACCGTCACAACGGCATACAAGCCACTGTCGGTAACTGGTGTGTGAAGAATTTTATCGGCCTCCCCTCCGATAGGATATTTCAAGCGATCAAGCGCATTCGAAGAGACCCCTCGAACTCTCTCAACCCTGAAGCAATTCAACACGCTTTTGATCGCCGGTGGATAACTGAGTGGGAGAGAGACTTCTATCTCACCATCATGCGTAAGCGCAACCTTACAGAGAAACAAAGCGCAAAAAAACTGCAAATTAATGACCGCATATTACGACATGTGAGAAGGCAACGATAGCTCTCGCGTATCCATAGCAGGAGATCACCTCTGACATGGGCTTGTATTTGATTAGGATGCCGCTTTCTGAGCCAATTCAAAGGCAGCATTGATGACCACCATTTGGGCATGGCTTCCCCCACGATCCGGGTGACACGTGAACGCTTTCGCGCGGTAGGCACGCTTCACATCGTTCAGGGTGACCGGAGGCACGAGCGAGAGGATACGAAAGGCCTCTTGAGGGGTACGTGGCAACTTCGCCTCTTCGCGCTTCTCTTCACGCCTTGGCTGCTGGTTCTGTCGCTTTGTCTGTTGTCCTGTCTCCTGCTTCTGCTCTGATTGTGCGGCTCGGTTTCTTGCCTCCTTGCGTTGCTGCTCATAGCGTTGCCAGTGCTCCCGTTCCAACTCATCTCGCACCGCCTGGTAATTGCTGAAGAGATGCCCGACTTTTCCGAGCGCACCATACGCGACCCACCAGCCTCCCTTTTCAAAGGCTTCCGGGTCCCAATAGCGCTCAGTCAAGTCGAGGAGAGCTTTGAACTCCTCCAACACGGCATGAAACGCTTCCGTATTTGGAGTCCGCCAGCGCACATGCCAACCAGAGTCAGCAAATCGCAGAATCAGCGTTATAGGTTGAGATTGCATAGCATTCCATTCCTTCCTTCTTTTTTGAGGTTGGTTCGAAGGCTGAGACGTGCTTGTCGATGACGAGGAAGCAGGCCCTCTGGAGAAGTCACTCTCTGGGGCACGCACGTTCTCCGCGCGCGGCTGACTTGTCGAGGAAGAGGTGTTCCCGGTGAAAGCCGTGCCCTCAGAAGGCGCTTGCTGCCTCGAGAAAGCGGGACCCTCCGATGGGGCTTTTCCACCGAAGGAAGCCGTCCCAGAGGGAGGCGGGCTTGAAGCCGTAGAAGCGCTCCCGGAAGGGGGCGGCGAAGCCCCCGCAGGGGAGGTTCCGGGATATCCTGGAGGGGCCAGGCGCATAAGCCGGTCAATGCGCTCAGCGGCATAGGGATATTCCCGCAGCAACACATTTTTGCGCTGCTCGCGAGGACGAATAACCTGGTCGAGCGCCTGGATCAGTTCAAAGCGCTGCCCTAAGCGCGCGGCGAAGAGATCCCCCGCATACACACGATCCCGCCAATGCTTCTGCCAGAACAGCACTGTCAAAACGGGACCAATCCCTACGGGAAGCCCTAGCACGGCCCCCAACGGCGCAACAAAGAGCTCCCCTGGAGGCAAACAGTCAAGCACCACCCGCAACCAGACATCTCCGCTGTTGTAGGCGAAAAGCTGCTGCGCCAGCAATGGCTTGAGGCTGCGGTGTGTAAAGAGTCCCTCCCCGATAATCAAGCGCGACCCGAGAAAAAAGAGCGTGAGATCATAGCCTGGCAGATAGTCGAACGAGCGTGGCCAGGCGAGACGGGAAACAGGCCCCAACCCGCTCGCCGGGGTCGCAGTCGCCAGGTCCTGGTAGACCTGATCAACAACGGTAATTTCACGCTGCCCCGGGCGCCCCATCTTGAGTCGCTTCTTCGCGATACTCTTCACATGCCCGTATACTGCCGCCAGGTGGATGAGGCTATACATAGCGACCCAGGCCCAGCCCATAAACACACCTGTGACATGGATATGATGGCGCTGTAGTCCAGGGAACATTCCGAGCGCGTCGTTGAGCAGACCCGCCAGCCCTGCCGACACATGAGAGCCATACCAATAACTCCAGGCAGCTCCTGCAAGCTCCAAGACGACCGTCACCACGAGCAGAAAGATTCCCATCAAGTCTCCCTCCTTTCGCGTCAGCACGCACGTATTGATCTAGACCTCTCCATCAAGCTCTGCGCAGATAACGCGCAAAGCAGAGAGAACACCCCTCCTCCCAGGCATCGACCTCACTCGATGTCATCAAGCGATGACGGTTTCGGAGGCGGAGACTGCGCTTCCGATGATCCTCGCTGTTCGCCTGGCGCTTCCCGTGTGCTGCTCCTCTTGCCACGTGAAGCGCTAGGCTCGCCTGGCGCAGACTGGCTCCCCCCTGGCGCGTCTTCCGGCTGCGGCGGCTGAGGAGGGGCAGGCTTCCGCTTTCTCCTCTTCTTTTTTCCACCAGTGCTCCCTGATTGCGCGTGCGACGGCGCAGGATTCGCGCCTATCGTTCGCGCCTGGTCGGCCTCGTACTTTGCCTGTGCTTCCTCATAATCGCGCAGCAGCTCTGCCGCACGTCTCTCCACTGCGTCCTCATCCAGTCTCACTCGCTCCACTGCTACTTTGTGTGCAGCAGGGCCATAGAGAAAGTAGGCTTCCCCCACTCCCAGTCCACGGACCTCGTCAGCCTCAACAAGCCATCGCTCCTCCTCATGCATCACCATACGCGGTTGCTCCTCCTGCTCCGATCGCAGTCCATGCTCCTTCTGCTTTCCCGGCAGATGATACGAAAATGCCGGCACCTTCTTCTTCCCCGCGACGCGAATGAGCTTCTCCGGCAAATTGCACTTTCCCAGAATGGTCGTCGCAGCATCTTCAATCAGCCGCTCTGCATCCTCCCCAAGCCCTTCATAGCCCTGCGCGGAGAGAATGACACATCCATGAGCAGATCTCACCCGCTCGTACAGCTTATGGACGGTCACGCGAGAGGAGTACGCGCTGAAATCATCAAGCACGAGCAGGAGAGGACGTTGCTTTCCCTGCAGCTGGCGCAGGGCCAGGTAGAGATAAAAGTCATCGATCAGGTAGCGTGCAAAGGGCGCCAACTGCGCTTCCTGCAACCGCTTTTCGTCAAGCAGGTAGTAGGCCGCGTCCCAATCGCCATAGCCGAGGGTTCCATCCAGCCGATCCTGGACGCCACTAAAAAACGCCTGATACTTGTTGTATGGTCCCCAGAGGGCATCCGTCGTCAGGGCTTCGAGATACAGATGCTCGCGTGTGGACCGGTAGAGAGCCATGAGCGCTGGAGGATAAATGCGTCGGAGCAGTTCAGCGCCACTCTCAACCACAGGCAGGTTCGGGGCATAGAGAGCCAACTTGAGAATATTATAGGTGACACCGCGAAAATAGTCATGCTCGAAGGTCTGTGTGGCCATCAGCAGGTTGAGTACATCTTGCCGCGTTCCTCTCCAGCCTGCATGCGCTGTGACAGGAAAGATCCCAACACGCTGACAGCCGGCCCGCTTCATCGTCATCTCAAAACGGATCGCATCCTTCCAATCCCCTTTCCCATCGATCCAAAGCACCTTCATCCCAAAGCGCTTTGCCATGGTATAGGCAATTCTTCGCAACATCTCACTTTTCCCCATCCCGGACTGTGCAACGACGACGGCATGATGGGACAACGCGTGAAGCGGATACACCAGGTAGGCTCCTCTTACCCACTGCCAGAGATTGCCGGAGAGTGCCCGTCCGATGACCACCTCCCCATCCACAGCTTCAGGAAACGCTGGTGAGGAAGAACCCGCCACGGTCTGCGCTCCCTGTCCGGGCCTCCTTTGCCCCGCATCCCCTGGCCGAGAAAGCACCGCCCTCGGTGCAAGCTGAACCTCCTGCGCTGTCTTCACCAACGCCTCCAAAACCAGCGAGAACACTGGCGCAAGCAGCGCATGATACCCCCAGAGAAGGAGAAGCGGCTGCACTCCCTCAGCCAGGTGCCCGCAAAGCAGTGCCCGAAAGAGCGCCACAAGCAGGAACGAAAGCGGGTGAAGCAACCAGGACAGGAGACCATACGCCAGGGTTCCCAGAACCGCGAATGCCCAGATACCGCGCCAGCTATCCCTACTATCGAAAGAGCGAGCCGCCTGCCCTCGGAGCACCAGACCCAGGCCAATAGCAAAAGGAGAGAGGACCCCGAGAGCCACGAGAACACTCACATATAATGCCCAGCGAACCCCCCGAGCCTTCGATGCGGGTTTAGCCATGTGACCCTCCTACACCTCAGACAAAGCTGAGATCTCCGAGAACATCTCTCCTATAGAACAAACCGAGCACCCTTCCGTCAGAAGAGGGTAATATGCACCTGCTGCTGCGCGTGCCCTAACCTCTCGCAGGCATCCATGAGCACGCGATAGAGCCGCTCTCCACGAACACAGTAGAGGACCTGAGGATACAGGGCCGTCAAGCGCGCGAGGGCCTGATCGTAGCGGTCATCCGCTTTCCTGGTTAGCTCAACTTCTACACAGAGCTGGGCTACCCCATCTCGATACAACACGGCATCAGGCAACTGGTCATACGCAACGCCAGACGCGCCTTCTTCCCAGCTCGCTTTGATCGCACGTTCACTCCACCAGACATACTTTCCATAGGTTTTCGTCTTCATCAGCTTAAACCGTACCTGATTGCAGGCGTAGATATGGCCGCTTACTTTCAAATCGTTCTTCGGAGGAAAACCCGCCTCGTAGGGAAGCTGTAGCTCATGCATTGCCTTCGCGGTGAGGGCCAACCAGACAGGATCTGTATCGTGGGGCTGATCTGTAAGCGCATACCCGTGCTCTATCCAGCGGTGAATGATGCTGAGCACCTTACTTTTCGTCTGGGGTTGGAGTGTCGGCAGCTCAGGCCGAGGCCCCTGGGGGCGCAACTGATAGTCCGCGAGCCACTGTTCGTACCGCTTCGCCTCTTCCTGATAGTGCCAAAGGGCGAACATATCCAGGAGCTGATCGAAGCGCAGCGCCCACATGTCCGCAATGTAGCGCATCCCCCACTCGTCGCGCGGGGTAAGCCTGAAGCGACCCCTATCGCGGCGAGGACGATAGGGCCGCCGTTTGCGCGGAGTGCCCCGGCGGGTGAGGTGCGGGGAAGACCGCCCGCCAGGGGATGTCTCGCGATCATCGCCCTGGGGGACCGAATCATCTGTCGGTTGCGATGTCATTGCCACTCCTTTGCTCCTGGAGACGCAGCGACCAGTCGCTGCCCTCCTTATGGCTCTCATTCACGGCTCTATGAGCTCTCTCCTCCTCCTCGCTATTCCCCTATCCGCTCCCCTTTTCGTTCCTACAGACAGATACCCGCCAGCACACGCACTGAGATAGTGCATCATGCATCGATCCCCTGGGACGATCCAACCATGGCATCATGCCAACAGGCCACTCTTCTCCCCTTAGTCACATTTTCCGCGGCCTCTCATGCAGGACGATAGCGATAAGCTGAAGTGTTGCTTATGCATCGCTTTTGCGCCACTTATGCATCGCTTATGTACCACTTTCTTGGGTTGATTCTCTTGACTCATCGGTGTAGGGATCTCCCTTCAAGCTGAAAAAAACAAAGCGTTTGCGGTGTTCGGCTGGAAGCTTGTTGACCGCTTTTTTGACTGCCCTATACACGGGCTCTGGCGAAAAGTACCAGATGGCGCTATAGCGTTTGTTGCTTGCCAGGTCAAAGACGACCTCTTCGAGGCGCTTTTCGGACCTCACCGTTAATTCACACTCGATTCCGATCACGCTGTTACCGTTGGCGCTGCTGAGTTCCGCATCCGGTACATGCGGGGGCGTGTTGCCCTTGGCGTTGACGTTCTGCTGTGCGCGTATCTCTCGTTCAGAGCGCCACATATCCTTGGGGTAGCAGGCTTCCATCAATAAGCGTACTTCGTTGACCGCGTACAAATGCGGCAGAGTGCTCGGGGAGGGTTCGTAGTATCTCAGGTTGAGTTGAGCATACTTTAATCCTTTGGGGGTGAGCCATATGCACCCTTTTTGGCGGTAGAAAAAGGTTCTGTACAAAATGACCTCTTCTTTAAGCCAGGGGCGTAAAATCTTGCGGGTACGCTCTGCCGACATGATACCAGGCTGTTTCATTTTGCCAGGATCAGGCGTCATACGTCCGAGGAAGCATTGGGCTTGGTCGAAACGGAGTACCCCCTGCTGCCCAATCACGGAGAAGAATTTTTCTAGACGTTCCGTAATTTGTGGTCCGGTATTCATATACCGTTTTGGAGATATCATCATCTCCCGTGGAAGTTCTGTTCCACCCTGAGTGTTCTGCATAGTTTCTTTCCTTTCTAAGAAGGGCATAGGTAGACGGAATTCGGCCACCCTTCGACCCACGGGGAAAGTATAGAATGAACGCTTTCTCGTTAGAAGGACATTGACAGGTCATAGCTATCAACCAAGGCTACGCCTTCTCTTAGGGCGGGGATGCGCAGGGTAAATGTAGGCTAGATGTAGGGTGAGAAATGCGTGTATACTAGAGGACAAGACTTCGGAAAATGGAGCATGTCACGTATGAACGAGCGTACATAATATACATGAGATTGTTGGTGATCGATATGAAAGATAAAGGTCGAACAGAGAAAGATGATGTAACAGAAGAATTTAAGAAGAAGATCGGGGAGGTCATTAAAAATAAGAGGTTGGGATTGAATTGGACACAAGATGATTTAGCGGAAAAAATCGGCACAAATGTAGAAACTGTGAGAAGATGGGAGGGCGGTACTTCGTTCCCAAGACCTGTATACCGACAAGAACTGATAAAATTGCTCAAACTGCGTGCAGATACATTTTTACCTCCGGTGGAACACGCAAAGCAGATTGAAGTCCATGAAGAAAGCGTGATACCTCCACCAATACCAAGAAAATATAGAGGATGGCGAACAGGGGATCATCTGCCATTTGTGCCAGGTGAATGGCCAAGATACGATTATTACGAGGCAAATCAAGGAGCGGGAAAAACGTATGTCACCGTCAACGGATATCCATTGCAATTTTTTCATATCCAATTCCCCCCTGACAGTTATCGGTTGGATTGGGGCTATATAGGTCCACCGACAGAAAATCTGGCCGCATCACTTTTAGCTGATTATTTTAGCGAGGTGTCTATCTACGGAAAGAAGAGTGAGCCAGAAAAGTATCAAACAGTTCGATATTGCTTTCGGTTTTATATAGATGTTTGTCTAACCCTTCCGTATGAGGAGTGGGAGTTTACATCGGATCAAATCACGGATTGGTTAAAAAGGCAAAAAGCAAGGATGAGTAGTGAAGAGTGATGAAAGAAGAGATAAGCTCAAGTTTTCCATAACAGACGGTGTGGCTGAAAAGGTAGCTGGCAGAGATAGCGGAAGGGGTGGGAGAGGCAACCGGAAGAGTGTTGAAAAGCTTCGATTGTGGCTGAAATGTGCGCGTAGCGGAAAGGGAGGGTGACAGGTCGATTAAATAGGGACGCCGCCAGAGCGAAGCGGAAGCGTGCGGGCCTATTTAATCGGCGTCACTCTGGGCCTCCCGACGGATGAACTTCTCACCACGGTGGGTAGGGGAAAAATGTTGGATATGCAGTATGAAAGCGGGCGGGGTCACGCGCCCGCGGGCGCGTGGGGGTGGCGGATTGGGTAGCGGGGAAGCGAAGGGGGCGCCTCAGCGGATCGACGCGCCGCAAACGTGGGGATATGGGAAGAGAGCGCGTGTTCGACATACATGCGTGTAGCGGGGAGTGTTGTATCCTGGCTGAAAACCTGGGGCACCGGCACAACCCCCTTTTCAGCTACTTTGACAGCCAGGGATTCAGCTAGACATCACTCATATGTCCAGCTTAAAAGAGGCGTATTGTGTTGCGACATCGACCGAGGTGATGATCGGCAAAGAATAGGCTAACAGGTGTATGAGCACAGTGTAAAGGTCATCGAGTTTTGATTCAGCTCGATGACCTTTACATATTTGACAACTCGTGAGTGTAGATCAGATCACTCAGCAACAGGTATTGATTGTGGTGGTGATGCTACCGCTGGTTCGCTTTCACCGCCTAAGCGCCGGCGCGCGGTCTCACGGCGGCCTACGGCTGGAACGTGTTTCGTCGCGGCAGCCAATCCGAAGACGGGCATGTTGCCGTACAGCGCTTCATAGCTGCCCGCTTCGACAAGAAATGTCTCGTGCCAGATGCCAACGCTGCCATCAGAGCCGATAGCCTTGTTGAAACGCCTCCAGGCGCTCAGGTGCGGATCATTTTTATCCCTGGCGAATCTTTCCAGGTCTTCAAACGAACGCCAGTACTGTATCAACACGGGCCCGCGCAATTTGAAGTAGATTTCCGCCCCCAAGAATCCTTTCTCGGGATGCTGGTACAGGGTGCGCAGCATCGGCCCCATCGCCCTCGCCGTGGGAATCCACTTGCGAAAAGCCAAGAACTTGTTGATGCGTATCCCAATCAAAAAAACAACAAAGGGTTCATCCGCCTGAGCCGTAAATCGCCCTGGTATCACTTTAGCCATATCGCATGCTCCTTTTATTCTATTGCAACTTCTTTTGTTTCAGCGAATGTCTTTAAAGTAGCAATGGTTTCATCACACCAGGCAAGCAGAGCCTGGCACCTGTGTATGCCATACCTGACAGTGATAAGGGAATAACATAGGCCGGGATCATCTGCGCAACTCGCTTTCAGATACCCCTCAATGCCCTGGTACTTGCGCAGCAACGCTTCCTGCAATACCCGGAAGCGTTGCACGTGTTCCATGTTGTCAGTGAGCGGAGCTTGCAGGCCAAAGAACAATTTAAGCAGCAGCTCATTGCGCTCGACCGTGTATTCGATTGGGTCAGCCAGCCATTGCCGCAGTTCTTCCAGCCCTTCGCTGGTAAGCGTATAAATGTAGCGTTCAGGCTTGCCTTCCTGTTTCTCCGTGTGACTGGTGGCCAGCCCCTCGTCAACAAGCTGCTTCAGCAATGGGTAGATCTGCCCGTAACTCTCGTGCCAGAAGTTGCTGGTGCTCTGTTCCATGAACTTCTTGATGTCATAACCAGACCCCGGGCGAATACTGAGCATGCCAAGTAAGGCATACCTGCTCTTATTTTCTTTGGCCATTCCAATATCTCCCAGATATATATCTATATGATATATAACATAAAGATATGGGAATTGTCAAGAGTTCTGGCCCTCCATCTCTTATCAGCGCCGGCTTTCTGTCATACACTTTGCTGGAGTATATGAGACAGAAGAACATTTTTCGGAAGCCCCCTGAGAAGGTCAAGGCAGAAAGAGAAACATATGCAAGCGAACGATCCCTCTTTACCAAAGTATGAGCTTCAAGTCGAACGACAGGTTCCCATCCCCATGGAGGATGGAACGGTCTTGCGCGCCGACGTGTATCATCCCACGGCACCCGGACGGTTTCCTGTTCTCGTCGAACGCGTCGCCTACGAATTGACGCAACGGTGCCGGTACACCGGTGAGTATTACGCCAGCCGTGGCTACGCCGTGGTCGGACAGAATGTGCGAGGTCGCTTCGCCTCAGAGGGCGTTTTTGCTCCTTTCCGTGATGATGGTTGGGGTGATCGCCGCGACGGCTATGATACCATCCTCTGGGCAGGAAAACAGCCCTGGTCAAATGGTGCCGTGGGAATGCTCGACGGCTCGTATTCTGCTGGAACCCAATATCTGCTTGCTCCAACACGACCAGCTTTCCTCAAAGCACTCTTCGCACGCGAGGGTTTGTCGGATATCTATCGTGACTTTACCTTTCGTGGTGGAGCTTACCAGTTGGCGTTGCACAGAGGATGGGCGATCGATGAGGCACTGTCGGCGCTTCAACAGGACCTCTCAACAAAAATGGCAGAGGTGCGCGCTCGCCTGGAACAGGCTGCCCAACACACGGAGCAGTGGTATCGCTATCTTCCCCTCCTGTCATGTCCTCCGCTCGAGGGCATCGCCCAATGGTACTTTGATGACCTCCGCCATCCCGAAGACGGGCCCTACTGGTGGCCGATCAACCTCTCGCGGCATTTTCGTGAGGTGGACGTGCCGGTCGTGCATCTGGGGGGCTGGTTTGACTGCTTTCTGGACAGTACTCTTCGCTGCTTCCAGGGCATTCAAAACGCGGGAATGACTGAAACCTGCCGGAGGAGTCAGCGGCTCATCATTGGCCCTTGGATTCACGGTCCCGGTCAGATCGGATTATCTTCCGTCGGTGAACTCGACTTTGGATCACAGACAGCCTTTGATCTGTTCGCGTACCGGCTGTGGTGGTATGATTATTGGCTCAAGGGGATGGACAATGGGGTCATGGATGGTCCAGCTGTGCGTATCTTCTTGATGGGAGCGAACCGCTGGTTAGAGGCCGAGACCTGGCCTCCTCCTGGCATCACCTACCAGCCGGTGTATCTGCGTGAAGGTTCAGGGCAAACCGCCGCTTCGCTCAACAACGGGATGCTCACCTTCGATCTGCCTCGTGAAGACGAGCCGGCGGAGAATTTCCTCTATGATCCGGTTGATCCCGTGGAAAGTCTGTTGATCTACCCGCTGCTGGGTCCAAAGGATCATCGGCCAGTCGAGAGACGAATACTGACCTACACATCGTCCCCACTTGAAAGCGATTTGACCGTGGTTGGACCGGTGAAGGCGGTTCTCTACGGCACGTCTTCCGCCCCAGATACTGATTGGGTGGTACGCCTCTGCGACGTCTGGCCAGATGGCCGCGCTCTCTCAGTCTGTGACGGGATTCTCCGGGCACGATATCGGAACTTCCTCAGTCACGCTGAATTGATGAAGCCAGGGCAGGTCTATCGCTTTGAGGTCGATTTGTGGGCGACAGCGCAGGTGTTTGGCGCAGGACACCGGCTCCGCGTCGAGGTAGCGAGCAGTGATTTCCCGCGATACGACCGAAACCCGAATACAGGAGGGACATTTGGTGCTGACAATCATAGATATGGCGCCCACAACACTCTCTTCCATGACAGGTCGCGGCCATCGCATATCCTGTTCCCGTTACGATCACTGTAGCGTGGAGGTGGTCGAGCCAGCAGGTTATGGCGAGGTGCCTAAACGCGCTTACTAGCGTGAGCGGGCGCTATTACGCTATGTGTGGCTGCCTGCGTCGTCAAGCCGGATTGGTTCCCTGGAGGGAGCCTTCGTCCAGCGGTCTTGGTATTCGACAATTTTTGTACTATCCTGCAGATCAAGGCGGTGAGACAAGAGTTGGCCTCGCTGCCAGTTTAGCTGCTTATTACGGCGAAGAAAGCGGATATACTTGCCGATGTTCATTACTCCTCCTCGTTCTCTGCGAACAAATCACGCACGCTTACACCAAGTGCCCTGGCAATCTTACCCAATGCTTCCAGGTTGACTGACTTCGTTTTGTTGTTCCAGTAGCGGTTCAAGAGCGGCATGGTGATCCCAGCCTTTATTTGAAGCTGAGAGCGGTTCAAGTTCTGCCTTTGCGCAATATCTTTGATCTGCAACCGTGCCACGATGAAGCCCTTCTGCCGTTGAATATGACCACGTCCACGTATCTCTACGAAGAATAGCACATTTTTGTTATAACGTCAACGTTATAACAATTCTAATGCGTGTGCGTCTGTCTTTGCGCCAGCCATTCACGGATCGAGGGCATGTGGTCCTGGTAGTGCTTGAAAGAGCAGCCTCTTTTCCCTAAAAATCGGCAATTATCTCATCATTTGTTCATATGGCTCGTCAGCCTGCAAGCACCAGGCGCTTCAGCGCCGTCTCGGCTACGGGCGAGATTTAGGAAGGATGTAGGCCGCACCCTGGGCGTGCTGCACCACTGGTTGAATCTGCGGCCCCGCCAGAAAGCGCGAACGCCTCGCCTCATCCCCGATGTCCTCCGCCAGCCCCTGGATGATCGTCGCCGCCTCCCCAAACGCGGTACGTGCTTGCTCTTGCTGTCCAATTGCCTCGTACAACCTGCCCAACGCCGCCTGGATCTGCCAGCATTCTCCAGGCAAGCCGAGGTCTACCGCTAGCTGGGCAGCCTCGTGCAGGTGGCCGATGGCCTGCTCGTTCTGCCCTTCCCACGCGGCGAGGGTCGCCAACGACTGCAGGTAGGGAACGCGGAAGCGTCGATTGGGTCCTACGCGTTCCCCCAGCCGGTGCACTGCTTCTCGCGCCTGGCGTTCGTCCCCTCCACGCAGTAAGGCCTGCGTTTCATAGTGAGAGCAGAAATCCAGCATGATCAATGTCCTCTCAAAGCGCTTGCGGACGGCGATGGCCCTCAAAGCATAGGTGTAGGCGTGGTCCCATTCCCCTGCTACAGCATAGTGCATGCACAGCCGCGACAGGACGGGCAGGCGAAAGGGTCCGAGGCCTAACCTCTCTGCAATCGCTTCTGACTTTTCGAGCGTGCTGCGTGCCTCTTCCCATTGCTGCGAGGCCTGATACATACTCCCCAGGGCAAGGAGAAGACCCTGTTCCATCAGAGGAAAGGTCCGTGCCTGCGCGACGGCGTCTTGCATAAGCACGAGCGCCTCTTCATAAGCCCCCATCTCCAGCAATCCAAGAGCGAGGTAGACCGTACTTAAGACTTGTGCGCAGACGTTCTTGCTCTCTTTGGAAAGCACGAGCGCTCTGCGGCCACTGCGAAGGCCGTTGCGTACCTCCTGCCCGGCATGCAGTTGCGCGAAAGACAGCAGCGCCCAGCACACGGCTTCGGAGGCCCGATTGGTCAAGGGTTGGGTGAGCGGAGCGCCCAGGATGAAGGAAGGCAGGGACAGCTCGCGCGCAGCGGTCGGCTCGCTGCCCAGAGCGGCATAGAGCGCCAGGGAGGTTTCCAGATAGCGTATGGCCTCCTCAAAGTCCCCCCCAAACAGATGGATCCCTCCAAGTGTGAAGAGACTTCCGGCTTCCAGTTCCTGGTCCTGGATTGCTCGTGCCAGAGCGAGCGCCTGCTCTCCATGCGGCAAGGCGCTCGTCGGGTCCTCCCACACCTCGGCCGTGATCTGTGCCAGATTCCACGCCGTTTCCGCCAGCGCTTTCTGATCGTGGCTGGTCTCGGCTACCTGCCAGGCTTGCTCCAGCAGCGCTTGCACCCTGGGCTTGTCGAACGAGTGCTGGGCTACCAGGATCGCCAGGCGGTTGAGGGTCATGCTGGCCAGCGCGGGCAACTGCTGCTGCTGCGCATAGGCCAGCAGCTCTTCATAGGCCTGCTGGGCCTGCTGCCAGGCGTGCTGGAAGGCATAAGCCTGTCCCAGGCAGACATAGAGGTGTTCGATCTCCGGTTCCGGCAGCACGCTCTGCATCCGAGGCTTGTGCTCCTGGAGCAGGGAGCGCGCCTGTTCGTAGCGCCTGATGGCATCTTCAACGGCAAAGACAGCCAGCGCCTCAT
>Ga0209648_10000805_pt1 | contig 24707 bp, 20 predicted proteins | sample GraSoi2013_115cm_FD_185830 | JGI IMG/M metagenome (GOLD analysis project Ga0209648, IMG submission 185830) | Grasslands soil microbial communities from the Angelo Coastal Reserve, California, USA - Sample 9_17_2013_115cm (SPAdes) (version 2) | ecosystem: Environmental > Terrestrial > Soil >... | reverse complement strand
GATCGTCACAATTCCAGTGGAGGGCTAAGATGCCAATTCGTGTGTTACTTGCCGACAATCATGCCTTAGTACGCCAGGGCGTGAAGTCTCTTTTGGAACGAGATGGATTCCAGGTAACTGGGGAGGCTGCGGATGGACGGGAGATGCTGCACCTGGCCCAGAAGCTACAGTTCGATGTCGCTATCGTTGACATCAGCATGCCGGTCCTCAACGGCATTGACGCCGCCCGAGAACTGCGAAAATCTTCTCCCAAGATCAAAATCATTCTTCTCACACGGCACGACGAAGATCAGTATGTCACCGAAGCTTTGCAAGCCGGTGTGAAAGGGTACGTACTGAAGAGTCAGGTGGCCAGCGATCTGGTGAAGGCAATTCAACAGGTGTGCCGGGGAGAGGTCTACCTCAGTCCGAGTGTCTCAGGTGCCGTGGTTGGGGCCTATCTCTCCAAGACACAGCTCTCGGCTGATCCTCTTACATCTCGTGAGCGGCAGGTTCTCCAATTGGTTGGAGAAGGGAAGTCCAGTAAAGAAGTCGCTACCCTGCTGGGAATCAGCATAAAAACCGCCGAGTCGCACAGATCGAGACTCATGCAGAAGCTCGATATTCATGAAACCGCGAGCTTGGTTCGCTACGCCATTCGCCGCGGTCTGGTCCAACCCTGACCGAAAGGACAAGGGGAATATCTTGGCGTCACTTTTCAAGAATTCCACCTTACAAAATCAGGTATTCACCGGTATATTTTGCACCGGCTCCGGGGCTATGCTCTGTTTGCGCGTCACGTTGGGAGCCGCCACGGGAAAAACAACTCTCCCTTCCCTCATTGCGGCTTACCACCAGAGTATAAGGAGGAACACGACAGACATCCTGTGGGAAGGAAGCACCCTCTAGAAAATTGAATGGATTGTTATCCGGGTAGAAAGAAGACTCTCTGACAAACTTGGAGTAAAGCTCCAGGTTTACAGCGGGGACCCGGCGGCTCGGTCCATTCCAGAAAATGTTCGGCAAGGCTTTGCAATGATCTGGCCAAGAACTGAGGGACTCCATGGAATCGAAAACTAGCAAGCACTTTCAGGATTGGCCAAAATGGAAAGAACCAGATGCACAACAGTTAGAAGCCGAAGTTCTTAGTAAGATTTTCGACCACAAAACGAACTTTGCTCTGGGGATTACGCTGCCTGATCTTTCTAGCGATATTCTCGCGTCGGATGACCTTTTAAAACCAATCCTGAACGAGGCAAACCGTGACTTAGCAGCACTTCTTAGCGAAGTCACAGCAGCCTTGGATGCCGGGGCGGGAAATGTTACTTCCATCAAATCTTCCGGCGATCTCCTGCTGCGGGCGATTCGTTGTGCGATTAAGCAATGCATACTGCGTGAAAAACTTGGGAGTATTGCACTCACTGACGAACTAACAGGTTTGTATAACCGCCGTGGCTTTCTGGCCCTTGCAGAACGACAGTTAAAACTCGCTCGCCGGTCCGGATACGGATTACTGCTGTTTTTTGGTGACGTGGACGGCATGAAGGGTATCAATGACACTTGGGGCCATGCGGAAGGCGACATGGCGTTGATGCGTACGGGCGAAATTCTGTCACAGACGTTTCGTGACTCTGATGTGGTTGCTCGTTTCGGCGGAGACGAGTTTGCGGCCCTGGCAATCGAGGCATCCGATCACGGCGAGGCTGCCATTACTGCCCGACTGCTGGAAAACTCAAAGAAACTCAATGCGAAAGAAGCGCGTTATAAACTCTCATTTAGCTTTGGAATGGCACGTTTCAATCCCCGAAGCAAAACATCGATTCGGCAGCTTTTGGTCCAGGCGGACCGTGCCATGTATGAGCAAAAACAGCATAGATCGTTGCTAGCGCAACCTATTTCGTCCAGACCACTGCAAGCCAGATAGGGAGATAACGCTGTCATGGTCAACAGGGATGGACGACGGGAAAAACGGATGCGTTTTGAAACTTCAGTAACGCTTATTCGAGCGCAAGAGCCGGGCGTGAGTGAGAGTGCTCTAACTCAGAATGTAAGCCCAATGGGTACACGTGTGTTGGTAAAAAGCTCTATGGCTCCTGACCAACTTCTCTACCTGACCTCACCTACAGTTGGGGTTCGGGCCTCTGTTCGTGTAATTTATTGTCAGCCATTAGCCAATGGCCAATTCGCCGTAGGATTGAGAGTGCAGGGACATCCAGTCAATTGGGCGGGCTTTCCTTGAAACTTGACAAGCAAGCCGCGCGATTTCAAAGGAAGGGGCACTTGCCAAAGATGAGCTTACGTCAATAAAGTTCTGTCTGAGAATGAAGATGAAGGCCATTGATTACTACCCCGCTGCCCTGGTCCTCATGATTTCGCTCTTACATTGTGTTGCTCTAACTGGCTGCACGAAGTCCTCGCGAAACGCTAATGATCCAACAACCATCAAAAATGCTACCGACCAAGTTATGGCCGAAGACAAAACTATACCCTTACCGTGCGGAGCTAAGGACGATGGATTGGCCCACATTCCGCCGAGCTTTAACACCTTCGTTCCACCTAGCCAGGGAAATAGCTATACTGACCCGCAGTATGGCTGCACCATTACTCGGCTGACTAACAGCAAGTCAGAATTCAATTTAGCTGTACACCATCAATACTCCACGATCAGCGCAATGAATCAAAACGACACACGGATTATGCTGATAACCGAGTGGGGCCAAGGCGTCATTGTGGATACGGCGGGGCACATTGTAGTCGGTCTACATGATTTCCCCGCAATCAACAGCGGCAATGTGCCGTGGGCCAGGGATTCCGCGGACGTGTTCTATTACACGAACAAAAATACTCTCTACCAAGGGAAGATTTCAGGCATTACCGTAAACAGTACAGCTCTACACACATTCACCGGCTATTCCAATGTGATGATCCCTGACCAGGAAGACCTATCTGAGGATGGTGACCATCTCTGGATAGTAAGTGGAACCCATGCCTTCTTATACTCAATCAGCACCGGTGCAACCGGCGTCGCAGTGAATATTGGCACGAAGGAAACCGATTGCGGCTGGCACAAGATCCAGATCACACCCTCAAACAAGATGCTGATTACCTGGACCTGCAACGGTGCAGCCGCCGGTCAGGGGCAGGAGATCTACAGCACCGACGGCACTTTATATTGGCACATGTTTAACAGCAGCCTTCACACGGATGTGGGCAAAGATTTAATGGGCAACGAGATTGCAATTGTGGGCCGGATCCCCGATACCTATAGAGATGCTTGTCCCAGCGGAGGAGGGGCGGACACAATCAGGGTAGATTCGCCGCACATAGTCTCCTGCCTGGTTGACATAAACTGGGCATCAGCTCACATCAGCTACCGGGATAGTTCCCAGGGGTGGGTGGCGATATCGTTTTTTGATCAAGGAACCTGTCCACATTATTCCTGTTTCGATCCGCAACACCTTGCTCCCGACTGGCAATCCTCATGGCGCCATTTTTATGAGGAACTCGTTTTCGTGAAGATTGATGGTTCTGCAGTCTTTCGGCTGGCGCACCACCGTTCCCGCTCGGCCGAGTCTTACTGGGCCGAGAGCCGCGCGGCCATCAGCCGCGACGGCCGCTATGTGGTATTCGACAGCAACATGAACATCGGCAACACAGGTTTATCCGACTATGCCGATGTCTACCTGATCAAAGTGCGATAGTCGCCAGGAATGCCCGTAAATGCTCCTATCCGGATTGCACCAGCGATACTGTATATCTTCAATTCTTATACCTTTAGCCTGCGCACAAAAAACGGTATCAATATGGCATCAAACGCTTCATTTTTCGACAACGGCAAGTCATCATTGAAGAGCGGGTGAGCATGAAGCGAGTGCGCTCAAAGCCAGCATTCCAGAATGTTGGGGCCCGTGGGCTCTTTGAAAACTCTAACAACAGTTTGCCGCCGCTTGCCGGAAAGCTAATCCTTTCGTTTGCCGAAGCTTACAGCAAAGAAATATCTGAGCCGCTACTCGATACGATCTAGCCATCTCCGTATGTTATTGAATTGTAGTGACTTATCAACATTCGGACTACTTCAAGCAATGGGGGTGGGGGCGACCCGCCTTGCAAACGGAGCCGCACATCCTGCAGACTTGTGCCGTCTCGCTAGGGGCTCCTGCTCTCTTTTCCAGCTTACCCAGCGCTTCGCGCTGGGGCTCTTCGCCGCGTTTCCTGGCACTGGAGATACAGCAAGACTTAAAAGGTATAGCTGACCCATAATTCGGAAATCTTTCCGAAATAGCGAAACATCCATTTTCCACTTTACATAGTTCTCCTGATCTGAAATGCAGGGTTTTTCTGTACTGCTGTTTTCGAGAAGGGTTTGAGCCAATGAGACTTAAGAGCAAGAGGTCATCCATAGGAACCCGCATTTCACTTTGGAGGATTTCCCGGTCTGAAATGCAGGGGTTCGCTCGCTTCCTGCTTTACGTCTTCATGCTATCTTCTGGCCTGTCATTTGGGAAAGAGCCGCAAATGGGACTCAGAGGGCGGAGCTGTGAGTAGCACCTATATTTTTCAAACAAAGAAACCAGAGCATAGCATTCGAAAGACTCAACTGGGATAGATTCGAAGGTGAAGCCATGAGTAGCGCCACTCAGACTTTGACTTGTGACATTGACACGATACGAAATGAAGCCATTGAACAACCTCACTGGTATGCAGTTCAAACCCGTTCCAGACATGAAAAGAGAGTAGCCGCAGAACTGCAGGAAAAAGGTATCACCACCTACTTGCCGCTGTTGACACAAGTGCACCGGTGGAGCGATCGGCGCAAGGTGGTTCAGGTCCCGCTGTTCTCCTGTTATGCGTTTTTTTACGCAGCTCTTGTGCCGCAGGTGCATTCAGCAGTCATTCGAATTGGAGGGGTATTGAGCCTCGTGGGGTCGCACAATCAGGGCATTCCGATTCCTGACAGTCAGATTGAAAATATTCGAACCTTGTTGGTCCGTAACGTCGCGCTCACGCCCTACCCGTTCCTTAAAGTCGGTCAACGAGTTCGCGTTCGGGGAGGAGTTCTGGACGGCATCGAAGGCTTTCTGGTCACCAATGGAGGCCAGCGCCTGGTGATCTCCGTCGAGAGCATCCACCACTCACTCTCCATCAACGTTGAAGGTTATGATGTCGAACCGGTTTAGGAAAGGCACGACGGTATCGGGCCACACGAAGGGCGCCAACATGAGATCGCATATGAAATTAGCACATCTGGTTTTGGCAGTGCTGATTGCCGCTGGGATCAACGCTGCGGGGTCTGATCAGGCCAAATCCAAAGTTTCCGACCAACCCAATTCTCAACCCCCGGCCCCGGTCGAAGCAGAAGTGCAACCAGACGGGTATGTAATCGGCGAGGACGATGTGCTCGCGGTGAATGTTTGGAAAGAGCCGGAGATCTCGCGGAGTGTTCCCGTGCGACCGGATGGCAAAATATCATTACCGCTGATCGGCGATTTACGCGCCAGCGGCCGCACTCCGGTTCAATTGCAAGATGATATCAAGCGGCAGTTGCTTAACTATCTATCAGACCCTGAAGTTAGCGTTATCGTACAGGAAGCGAAAAGCCAGAAATTTAATATCCTGGGCGAAGTAGAGCGGCCAGGTTCTTACGTACTCAGCCGGTCCATGACGGTACTCGACGCTATTGCCGTCGCCGGTGGCTTCCGGGATTTTGCAAAGACCAGCAAGGTCTATGTCCTCAGGGTGAACGCTGACGGCTCGCGCGCGTGTATTCCATTCAATTACAAGGAAGTCATCCGAGGGCGCAAGCTCTCTCAAAACGTGGAACTTGAAACACACGACACAGTCGTGGTTCCATAAAAGGAATTTAGGACTGTGACAGTCCGATGGCATTTTGGATGTGTGTTCGTTTTGCTGTTTGCTGTGACTAATCTATTAGCCCAAACAGCACGACCACCGGGACTGCCCGGTGAGTTGTTCCCGCCAACGCTTGAAGCTGAAACCCCCAAGACCGACCTGCTCGTGACAGGTCTTCGGATTTCCAACGACTTCGACGATAACGCCCTCGATGACAACCATCACAAACAGCCCAACTTCGTGACGGTTATTGAGCCTCACCTGGGCTGGAACCTATCCCATCCTCGATTGGAGTGGAACCTGGACTACAGTCCGGGTTTTTCCATCAGTCGCCCGTTGCAAAATTATGATTCACGCTCGCACCTGCTCGATACAGCACTGCGGTTAAGGCTGACCAAACGGTTTGAAATCCGCCTCCGCAACAGTTTTCTAAAAAGCAAGAATCCCTTTGATCGTCTGCGCCAGTCTGAACTTATGCCGGGTTTCGGCGTTCTTGATCGCCCCAACGATTCCATCCTTGCGCCGACGGCCCGAAGAACCAGCGAACAAGCAGGCTTGGACTTAACTTACGCCTTAAGCCGGCACACTATCATCGGCGCGAGCGGCTCGTTCTTCAGTGTCAAGTACAGTTCAGCGGCAGGAACACAGTTACCCCTCCAATTTTTAGAGGACACGAGTTCGATGAGTGGACATGCTTTCTATTCTCATCATCTAACGCCCAGTACCTGGGTTGGCTTCGACTATAACGTGCAGAGGCTGATTGTTAGAAGCAGTCAATCACGAGCGCTTGTACAAAGTGTTTTCTATACCGACACCGTTTCGTTCACGCCAAATATATCGGTTTCAGTTTTTGCTGGTCCGGAGCGCTCAGCCACGCACGATGAATTTCCTCTTTTGGTTCTGCCGCTGGAAGGCGAACGTATATCGCGATCAAACTGGCATTGGGCGGGGGGAGCGACTTACAACTGGAGTGGGGCACACACCGGCCTGATTGCAAGCGTATACAGGAAAATCGGCGATGGGGGAGGAGTGCTGGGAGTGGCGAAACTCTCGGGCGCCACGTTGGAATTTCGCCGTCAACTCGCGCGACAGTGGACCGTGGATTTGTTGGCCTCGTATGAGGATAACAAAGCGCTTTCTGGGGCTTCTCGCACACTCACCTACGTTTCGGCCACTGGCGGGTTGACGCGCATGTTGAGTCAGAGCACGTCACTGGAATTCCGGTATTGGCGAGTACACCTGTCCAACAATGGCACCACGGCAGGGACTTATTTAGCTGATCACAACCGCGTCTCTATGTCGTTGATATATGACCTCAAGCATCCGCTGGGAAGATAAATAAGGAGATCAAGTGGATCATCATTATCAGGCGAAACCTTCGCGAACATTGGAAGATTACTGGGCGATAGCGCGCCGCCGGCGGTGGTGGCTCATCCTTCCTTTATTCCTGGGTTGGGCATTCGTGGTTGTAGCCGGCCGGTTTATTCCTCCGAAGTACCGCTCCGAGACTGTCATTATCGTCGAACAGCAGGGAGTTTCGGAGCGCTACGTACTTGCTAACGTTGCCGTGGATGTTCAGCAGTGGTTGCAGAGCATGACCCAACAAATCCTGAGCCGAACGAGACTGCAAGAAATCATCGGTCATTTCCATCTCTACGGAGAAGACCAGGGACCAGTGGATTCGGATGCCTTGGTAGAGAGGATGCGGCGGGACATCAAAATTGATCTGGTTCAAGCTCCAGGGCGTCCGGGAGAACTATCGGCATTCAAAATCTCTTATTCCGCACCCAGTCCGACACTGGCCCAGCAGGTCACGAATGAACTGACTTCGTTGTTTATTGACGAAAACCTGCGTGACCGGCAGCGCTTGTCGGAGAATACGACCCAATTCCTTGCAAGCCAATTGGAGGATGCACGGCGTGATCTGACCCAACAAGAAGAGCGCCTTCGCGACTTTAAATCCAAAAATTTGGGAGAATTGCCGGAGCAGTGGCAAAGCACTGAACAAATACTCTCAGGGCTGCAGACCCGTTTGCAGTCCGCAGAAGAGGCGCTCGACGAGGCCAACCAGCAAGAGCTCTACTTGGAATCACTGATTCCGCAATATCAAAGCCTGCGGGGCCAAATTGGGAATCAAGACAGTGAAGTGGTCAGTCCAGCAGCTCTGGAAGAGCAGCTTGACAAGCTTCATGCTGAACTCGCTGATCTCAGCACACGTTACACGGCAAATCATCCCGACGTGCGGCGCGTCAAAGAAAAAATTGCAGCCACAGAAAAGTTGAAAAAGCAGCTAGAGACGCAGGCTCAATCTCACGAACCAACGAAGCCTATTGAGGGTAATCGGAGTGTAAGTGATCCGGCGGAGCTGCGGACTTCCTCTTCAATGTTGCCGATTGATGGTCAGCTTAGGGCGAATAAGGTCAAAATTGCGCATCGCGAGCAGGAGGTAAGAAAGCTGGAAAACCAGATCGAGGAGTACCAAAGCCGCCTGAATTTGATGCCCGTAAGAGAGCAACAATTGGCAGACATCACTCGGGACCACGAGCAATCCCGCACCAATTATGAATCGCTTTTGGCCAAAAAGACCCAGTCGGAAATGGCGACTAACCTTGAGAAACGTCAACAGGGGGAATTATTCAGCATTATTGATCCTCCCAATCTTCCGCTGAAGCCTTATTGGCCTGACCGATTCAAATTGAGCTTGTTGGGCCTGGCTATGGGAGCGTTCCTGGCGCTTGGGATCACCGCTTTGCTCGAGACTCTCGACCCACGCATCTATCGCGATGAAGACCTGCGCGATCTGGTGACAGCACCTGTTCTGGCGAGGATCCCCGTTCTGCAAACAGCGAATGAACAAAGAAAGCTGCTTTGGCATCGCCGGCTGGAAGCGATAGCCGGCTTGGCACTCATAGCCGTCATTCCAGCAATTACTTTGTTCACTTACTACCGAGGTTGATCAATGGATAGAAACTTTTATGGTTTGACCCGCAATTCGACAGCAGCATATTCACGGGTGACGCAAGATATGGATAGCGATCTGGAAGAACTGAATCCGCTCCCTGAGTTTTCTGTCGCTGTACCTCCAAATCCTCGCCTGGTGGCAATGATGGAGAAAGAAGGAGTGGGCGCCGAAAAGTTCCGAATGCTGGCCGCCCGTCTAGAGTATTTGCGGAAGCAACGGCAGCTCAAGAAACTTGTGATTACCAGCACGCTCAAGGGCGAGGGGAAAAGTGTGATCTCAGCCAACTTGGCCCTCACTTTAGCTCGACGCCAAAGAACACTACTCATTGACGGTGATTTACGCCAGTCAGGATTGAGGGACCTTTTCGGAAATCACGATCTGCTTGGTCTTACCGACTGGTGGGAGGAGGCCGCAGACATCACAGACTTTCTACGGCGCGTCAATGAACTCCCACTGTGGTACTTGCCGCCGGGCGAAGCCACGGGAGAACCACTGGAGATTTTACAGTCTCAGCGAATGTCGGAGATGCTGACTCAGGTCGCGGAATGGTTCGAGTGGGTCATTATTGATTCGCCCCCGCTGGCGGCAGTAGCAGATCCCAATGTTTGGGCCACTCAGGCAGACGGCACGTTGTTGGTCGTCGAACAAGCAAAGACGCCCAAGAAGCTGCTGGGGAAAACCTTGGAAGGCATTGAGAATTTGAAAGTGATCGGCGTCGTGGTGAACGGATCTCAAGATACGAGTCATCAGTATTACCGGCAGTACTACAAGAAACCCCAAAAATAACAGAGCAAAGGCTGTGCGCTTCGCGTTTATTTAACGGACTGCGTAAATATGTCTCAACCCGCCGATCACATCTTCTGCAAAACAAACAGCGAGGGTCTATGTGTGGAATAGCCGGTATTGTTGGCGCCAAGCATAGCTATTTGGCCGATGCTGCAGACGTTCGCCGTATGTGCGGAACAATTGTGCACCGCGGGCCAGATGATGAAGGAATTTACGTATCGGGCCGCGTTGGGCTGGGCATGCGACGATTGAGTATCATTGATTTATCCACCGGCCACCAACCCATCCACAACGAAGACCGGACCATCTGGGTAGTATTCAACGGCGAAATCTATAATTTCCCGGAATTGCGTCCGCAATTGGAAGCTCGCGGCCACCATTTTTATACGAACTCCGATACGGAGGTGATTGTTCACTTATATGAAGACTACGGGGCCGATTGCGTGCACAGCTTGCGTGGAATGTTTGCATTTGCACTCTGGGATGAAAAACAGCAGCGCCTGTTGCTTGCACGTGATCGCTTTGGCAAGAAGCCGCTACATTACGGGCTAAGCGAAGGGCGGCTACTCTTTGGCTCTGAAATCAAGGCGCTGCTGGCTGGCGCTCCCCAACTTGCTGATCTTAATCCGCAAGGATTGCTCAACTTTTTCTACTTTGGCTATATCCCAGATCCGCTGACTGCTTTCGCTCAAATCCAGAAGCTGCCTCCAGGGCATCTGCTTGAATTTGCTGACGGCGAAATCAGAGTGCGCCAGTATTGGAACTTACCCGCTTACGGCACCTATGAGCCCAAATCGGAAGAGCAATGCCTGGAAGAACTCGAGCACCGGCTCAATGAGGCAGTGCGGATTCGTCTGATGAGCGATGTGCCTCTGGGCGCATTGCTCAGCGGAGGCGTGGATTCTTCAACCGTCGTCGCCATGATGGCTCGCGCGAGTTCGCGCAGAGTCAAGACATTTTCGATTGGCTTTTCCAGTCAGGACTTCAACGAAGCAAACCATGCCCGCACGGTCGCGCGACACTTTGACACCGAACACCATGAATTGTTTGTCGAGCCCAATATAGAACAGACTCTTAATGAGTTAACGCGCTTGCTTGAAGAGCCCTTTGGTGATTCTTCAATCGTCCCTACTTATCATGTTTGCCGCATGGCCCGGCAGCATGTGACCGTCGCCCTGGCGGGAGACGGTGGTGACGAACTTTTTGCCGGCTATGACCGCTATGAGTCCTATCTTCGACGCAGGCGGCTTAGCGTCTTTCCTCCGGGGATGGGCCGTTGGTACCGCAATCACATTCATCCGCTTGTTCCTACTGGATGGCTCGGTCGCAGGTTCCTGTTCAACCTTTCTCTACCACTACGTGATCGGTATTTGGATGAGGTCTCTTTGCTGCCGGCCTCCGTTCGGGAGCGGTCTCTTTTTACGAAGGATTTTATGGATTGGGCTGATACTCAAGTATCGCCATACGATCGCTTCCGACATTATCTTGAAGAAAGACCTGCGTCTGATCCACAGAGTGAAGTCCTTTATCTTGATGCGAAGACCTACTTGCCTGCCGACATTTTGACCAAAGTAGACCGCATGAGTATGGCGACGTCTTTGGAAGTGCGGGCCCCGCTGCTGGACCATTGTTTTGCCGAATGGGCTGCACAATTGTCACCACGCTGGAAGATACGTCTTGGCCAGTCGAAATACATCCTCAAAAAACTGGCAGAACGGCTTGGGGTTCCTCGTGAGGTTCTGTATCGCCGGAAACAAGGTTTTTCGATGCCGCTGGTGCATTGGTTCCGGCAGAAGCACCAACCAGGTCTCATGGATATTCTGCTCGAACCTAAGACGCTCCAGCGTGGGTATTTCAATGGGAACGAAATAAGACGCCGACTACTTGAACATCGGCAGGGAATCCGAGACCGCTCATGGGAGCTTTGGCATTTGCTTATCTTTGAACTCTGGCACCGCAATTTTCTGGAGCCTGCAACCCAGACAAGCGCGACGGCTGCTGTTTGGAACAATCAACATCCGGAACCGAAGCAGTTGCAAACTCCGGTTATCACCCATTGTTCTGCTACGCCAGCGGCCGCAGCGCACTGATAACGGCCAATCATGAAGGGCTGAGCTAAGCCCGTTCGATAGGAAAACAAAAATATGGTTCGACAGAAGATTCTTTGTAATCAGTCTCTCTGACAAAACTGTTTTAAAGCGCACGATTTCTAAGCAACTCATGTCCATTACATTGAGCACACGTCCAGCCGTTGTTGTTGCAGACAACGTATTAGCCTTCCAAAGGCCAGCCGATATCCGGCCAGTTCTTTCGGTTTCCAGGCAGCCATTGGGTGGCGTCCGCAGGCGCGTGCTTTATTTGGTTGATACGTTGAACGTGGGCGGTACTGAAACGCAGATGGCGCAGGCGGCGCTGCGCTTGCACTTAGCGGGCCATCATGTAATCGTAGGCTGCCTTCGAGCAGAAGGCCCCTTGCTTGAAGTCTTGCAGCAGGCGGGTATTTCAGTCGTCGAGTTTCGCAAGGAAAAGACACTTTTGTCACTCAGCGGGTTTTACCAATTGCTGCGCCTAACCATGTTTCTGCATCGGGAAAAATTTCACGTACTTCATGCGCACGACTTATGGGCAAACCTGCTAGGGGTTCCAGCCGCCTGGCTGGCGCGTACGGCGGTCATCATTTCCAGCCGGCGCTACCTGGCAGATCTGGACTGGCATAGACCTTGGCGCAATAAAGTAATTCGTATGGTCTATCGCCTCTCAACCCGCGTCGTAGTGAATTCCAGCTCTGTGCGTGAACTGCTCATGAGATCGGAGGGTTTGTCTCCAGAAAAAATTCGCGTCATTTACAACGGTGTGGACGTCGAACGATTTGCCCAGACCCGGGGAAGCAGGGAAAAATTGTTGCCGGGTATTGGGAGCCGATCCAAGCTCATCGCTGTTGTAGCCAACATGTACGGTCCGGTCAAAGGCCATACTCATGTGATCTCGGCAGCAAGCAGTGTTTGCCGCGTATTGCCGGAAACGGTTTTTCTTCTGATTGGCGACGGGCAAGAACGATCCCAATTAGAACAGCTTGTAAGAGAAGCAGGACTCGATAAGAATGTTTTATTTCTTGGCAGTCGCAAAGACATTCCCGAATTGTTGGCGTGTTGCTATCTTTCGGTCTTACCCTCAGAGGCGGAGGCATTGCCAAATGCTCTTCTGGAAGCAATGGCGTCTGGTCTCCCTGTAGTTGCCACTTGTGTAGGCGGAGCCCGTGAAATTATCAACCATGGAATTAACGGTTTGCTGGTTCCGCCGCAGAACCCTCAGGCGCTTGCCGCAGCGATTCTACGCATACTCCGAGATCCACTCCTGGCGATGAGGTTAGCGCGGGTTGGGCAAGAGCAAATGCGAACACGTTTCGGCTTTAGCCGTCTCATTACCGAACTTGAGCATCTCTATCAGGGTACCCCCACTTGCTAGGTCGTATCGCCCAGTTCATTTCACTATTGAAAGGGAATTATCTCTTATGAAATGCGTTAGTGTATTCGGCTTGGGATATGTTGGTGCTGTGACTGCAGCTTGCGTGGCACACGCGGGCCACAAGGTGATCGGTATAGATGTTAATCCTGCTAAGGTCAGGATGTTGGAGTCGGGCCAGGCTCCAGTGCTGGAACCGGGACTCGATCAATTGGTTGCAGAGGGCCGTAAGGCTTGCCGATTACATGCGACGACTGACCCAATTTCTGCCGTAGGCCAATCAGAAATTTCATTTCTGTGCGTGGGCACACCCAGCCTGCACAATGGCCGTTTGGATTTGAGCAGCGTTGAGCGAAGCTGTGAGGAAGTTGGTAAAGCACTGCGATTTAAAAAAGAATTCCACTGGGTCGTGCTCCGCAGTACCGTGTTGCCGGGAACGGCAAAGTCCTTGGTCATTCCGACAATCGAAGCTGCCAGCCGAAAGCGTGCAGGGACTGATTTTGCCGTATGCGCCAATCCGGAATTTACTCGTGAAGGGTGCGCGGTCTCTGATTTCTTAGATCCCGCAATTACCGTTCTGGGAGCTGACGATCCTGCTCATCTTTTTCCGTTACGGGAGCTTTATCAGGGAATCTCGGGACGAATTTTTGAGACGTCGTTAGGTGTGGCAGAGATGGTGAAATATGCCTGCAATGCGTTCCACGCCTCGAAAGTAACTTTTGCAAATGAGATCGGAACGTTATGCCGGCAGCTTGATGTAGACGAGCGAGTGGTCATGGAGATTTTTACGTCGGATACAAGACTTAATGTTTCCGCGGCCTATTTGAAGCCTGGTTTTGCCTTTGGGGGATCGTGCTTGCCGAAAGATCTTCGTGCACTGGCTTACTGTGCCAAGCAACTTGACTTGAATCTGCCTTTGTTGAGAGCCATCATGCTGAGCAATCAGGCCCACTTGGAACGGGCTGTTGAAGCAGTGCTGGCGACGAAGCGGAAGAAAATCGGAATTCTCGGCCTCAGTTTCAAACCCGGTACAGACGATCTGCGAGAAAGCCCTTCGGTACAACTGATCAAGCGGCTCCTCGGCGAAGGGCGGCAGATTAAAATCTGGGATCGGGATGTTTCTCTTGGACGCCTCGTGGGTTCCAATCGCCAATTCATCGCTGAAGAGATCCCGCACATCGGTGCACTGCTCACCACGGATATAGAGGAGGTAGTTAAGGGATCGGAAGTTGTCGTCATCGGGACTAAGCCCACAGAGGAAATAGAAGAGATTTTAACCGCACTCGGACCGGATCAGGTCATCATTGATCTAGGTTTTCGTCCCGGTCGTTCCGTAAATACCGATGCCAGGAACGACAAGACAGCCTCGGCCGAGGAATCTTCTTTCCAAACCGGCAGAGGCCATCTCGAAGTTGCAGTTTCATAGTGCGGCGCCCATGACAGTACGCGTGCTACTGGGTCTTGACCAAATATACGTCGGTGTAATTCGGTAGTCCGCTGTTTGGAATATCAAAGTTGCTGTCGAATACAACATACTTTCCATCACGACTGATGGAACCGCGCGGGATCGCCCAGTAGTATTCCGATGAACGTGAGCGAGTGTGGAACAGGCGATATTTGTTCGTGTTGCCGTTATTGTTGTCAATGCGAACCAGTATGCCTTCTTCTGCGAAATGCACCCAGTTTAAAGTCCAGGAAGGATCTAGACGTGAGAGTGCCGTAGTATCGAAGCAGGAGTACGTTGGACAGCTTCCCGATTTGAAGAAAGTTACGAAAACCCAGCCTGCGCCGGCGTTGCCATCACGGAAGCTGACTTCGGTATCTGCCCAGTTGGCATCCACCAAACATTGAGGCTTGTGTGATGACATGTTGATTATGTCAATTCCGCCATCCTGGCTTCCCGTCCAGGTAGGACAGGCGCCGGCCCCGGTTATTCCTCCTCCCGTATCGGGAATACGGGCAACGACGCATACTTCATTGCCGCTCAAATCTTTTCCGCAATCGGTGTGAATGGTGTTGTCAAACATATGCCAATTGAGCGTGGAATCAGTGTTGTAAACCTCTTGACCGGCGCCAGGACCTGCACCGTTGGGGCTCCAGGTCATCAGCATCCGGTTCGAGGGCATAATCTGGATCTTGTGCCAACCGCTGCCACTATCTTTAGTGCCAACGTTCATTGCAAGACCCACGGCGTTCGTGCTGATGGTGTAAAGGAACGCTTTTGTATCGCCAACCAACCAGATGTGGTCGCCATCATCGGAGATATCTTCCTGGTCGGGAATCTGAACACTCGAATACAAGCTACTGAAGTTGTGGAGCAGAGTAGAGGCAACGGTGCAATTATGGGCAGAAGCGCAGCCGGGGAGTCCAGTGATATCGGCGCGCTCGATAGACGCACCCGTCGTGTAGTAGAAACGAGTGGGAATCGAGATGTCCCAAGGTACTTGCTGAGCGTTATCTTGTGGCATGTTGGGGACAGGAACAATGACCGCGCCGGTGGTATCAACGATTTCCTTGCTGCCGTCCTCCAGGTTAATCATCACGTAAGCATCGTTAGCATTGATGGCGCTGACAGTACCGTAGTTATGATGCGCGGCGGTGCCAAGATGATCGCCCACGGCGTCGGTCAAACGCTCGACGGTGCACCCATACTGAGGGTCTACATACGAGGCTCCCTTGGCGGGCGGCGGAAAGGGATTGTTTCCACAGGGCAGCAGACCGCAACTGTAACTGGGGGGAAGATGAATCAGGCCATCGTCTTGCTGACCGCAGATTTTGCCAGGAGTCGGTATTACTCCTGTCCCAGACAGGGAAACAGGTGTAGCAGAGGTCGAGGCGTCGCTAACGAAGCTAATCTGACCGCTTGGACTTCCGGCATTGGTGGGTGCAAATACCACAGTAAACGGCATACTTTGTCCTGCTGTAAGCGTCAACGGGAATGTGAGACCGTGCAAAGAATAACCGTTCCCGGTAACGGTTGCGGAAGATACGGTTACACTTCCTCCTGAAGCAGTAATCGTTCCCGGCAAAGTACCCGTAAGTCCGACGGTAACATTTCCAAAGTTAAGTGAACCCGGCGCAGCATTCAGTTGTGTAATGAAGCCTGTACCGGCCATCGAAACTAAAGGATTGTTCGAGGCATTACTGACAAAAGAAATCTGCCCGGAGACGCTGCCTGGTGACGAAGGCGCAAATTTCGCTGTGTAACTTGCGTTTTGTCCCGGGACAAGAGTCAGCGGGGCACTGATGCCGGTGATACTAAATCCGGGACCTGTAGTATTGATAGTATTGATCTGTGAAATCGTTATGCTCACATTTCCAGTGTTACTCACCATCCCGGGGTTTGTGCTGCTGGTTCCATCCTTGACGTTGCCGAAGTTCTGGCTTGTTGGGCTCGTAGCGAGTTGAGCCAGTGGCGCCGCAGCACCCGTGCCGGTCAAAGGTAAGTTATTCGGAGAACCAGAGGCATTGCTGACCAGTGATACGGAGCCTTTAACAGTACCGGTTGTTGATGGTGCAAAATGTACTGTAAATGAAGTGGTTGCTTTAGCCGCTAACGTCAATGGGAGATTGATTCCTGTTACGCTGTAAACGGCACCGGTTACATTTGCCTGCGAAATTGTCACGCTTGTTCTGGTGTTGTTAACAACCAGGACGGATTTTGCCGAGGTGGTACTCACAGCAACGCTCGCAAAATCCAGCGAAGCCGGACTAAGAAGAAGTCGGCGCGTGCGTGCCCACGGTCTCATGGAAATAGGGGAGTTGGCAGCCGCTGCACTCTGGGGAGCAACAGCAACGGCCACAGCGGCGCTGAAGCCGGAAGTCGAGTTAAAAGGTAGTGATAGTCCGGAAGCACGGCCAGTACTCAGGACAATTACAATCGTGGTAGCAATGGAAAGAACAAAAATAAAGTTGCGTACAAAACATGGATTTCTCAACAGACTGCCTCCCTACATTGGCATGCTCTTACCCAGCTAGTACCCGGCAGTCATTGATCGCCCTTGCGAATACACATTAGACTACGTTTTCCCAGTTATCCTTAGTCTTCTCTTGAAGCAATAAAGTACCGGGTTCGGCTATGCCCCAGCCTATTTCGGGAATGCTAAGCATCAACAGAGTGTGTTATCGAGAGATAGTGTATTTCCGAAGAGAAGGAAAAACAGCTGGTCAAAAGCCTTAATGAAGGTCAGGTAGAACTACCTGTCCACAAATCAGGTCTGATTCGGGTAAAAGTAACTGCTGCTCGACCTATTATCTAAGGCATTACACCCAACTTTTATCAGGAGGTCTTCCTACGATTAGAAAATATACTGTGTTATCGTTCCATTGAAATGTAGTTTGCCTTTTCTCGGCAAAATCCATGGTGCATCGAGCTGCTCGACAACATAGCTTGAAGGTATGCCTGCTATCGTGGCACCCACTGGTGCTTGGGGAATTCCAACGATTGCTCGCCAAATCCGAGGTTCATCTCAAGACCTATCAACTAGGCCCCCTCGGTGCGACAGAACCGGAGCAAGCACACATTCCGCGGGCAAAAGTATATGTGATTGATGCTCATGCCCCGCGTCCTGCGGCTGAGTCGCTCGTGGCAGCGATTCAGAGACGCTATCCCGAATCGCACCTGCTCGTTGTGGTGGAAAAGTTCGACGAAAACAATGCGTTTGCACTTTTGGCTCTTGGAGTCAAAGGACTATTGCGCTACGCAGACGCCCACGACCAGTTGCCGCGAGCGCTGCAAGCAGTAGCGACGGGAGGCTTCTGGGTGCCTCGGGCGCTGCTCTCGAGTTTTGTAGATTCGATCGTTCGCACCGGTCACAAAAAACAAGCCTCAAACTGGTCTGCACAATTAAGCGCACGCGAGACGCAAGTGCTGGACCGAATGCTCGAAAATCTATCGAACAAGGAGATCGCCGCCAAACTGGATATCTCCGAGCGCACAGTGAAATTCCATGTTTCTAACGTCCTGACAAAATTCGGCGTTGGCCGCCGCGCCGATCTCATCTTGCTTTGGTACCAGCAACAACGCAGCTAAGTGACCGTCTGGATTCTGCGTATCTCAATATGCGTTTACCCAAAATCGAAGAAAAAACAAGCCGGCTTCACAGCGACTCGCGGCTCCTCGCTTTAAAGGCACCTGGGAACTACCCAGATCGCATGATCGAAAGGCGCTCGCGACCAAAGATTCTCCAAGTTGGTAACTATCCACCTCCAGTGTGTGGTTGGGCCATGCAGACGAAGTTACTCGTCGAAGAAATTCGTCGCCGTGGAAACGTTTGTGATGTTCTTAATCTTAATGAAAGCCATGCCAAGAAAAGCAGTGAGTACGTAGATGTTCAGAATGGCTTCGATTACTTGTATAAGCTCATGCGGTTTGCCTCAAAGGGTTATCGCTTTCAAGTGCACGTCAACGGCCAGTCAAAGACGGGATATATATTGGCCTTCTTTGCTGCCTTGGTAGGCCGGATCGTTGGCCGCCCTGTAGCTCTGAGCTGGCGTGGCGGTTTGCAACAGAGATACTTTCCTCGATCCGAAGAGTTCTGGTTGGGATGGGGCTATCGGCTGCTCTTTCGACTGTCGGGGCAAATTTCATGTAACAGCCTGCCTGTCAAACAAGCAATTGAGCGCTACGGCATTGACCCGGAATGTGTCGTCGCGATTCCAGGCTTTTCTTCCCAACACCTCGATTTTAAAAGAATGCCGCTTGTCCAAGAACCCGAAGTTTTTCTGAAAACTCACCATCCTGTGTTTTTCTGTTACGTTTCATTTCGTCCGGAGTATCGGCTTCCTGTATTGAGAGAGGCGATGTTCCAATTCCGAAAAGCTTATCCACAGGCAGGATTCATTTGGCTCGGCTTTCCATCCAAAGAACTACCCGCGGCCAAGGAATTCGTGGACAACTGGCCGATGGACGAGCGCTCGAGCCTGCTTCTGCTAGGGAACCTGATCCACGACGAGTTCTTGACCTTGCTGACGCGAAGTTCTGTATATATCCGAACCCCAACGTGCGATGGTGTCTCTGCCTCTGTGCTCGAATCGCTCGCTCTTGGCGTACCAGTTGTGGCCAGCGAGAACGGCCATCGTCCTCTCAACGTAATCACATACCGTGAAGAGGATGCTGCAGATTTATGCGCAAAGCTTGTTGATGTGACAGAACGGTACAGAGAGCTGAAAGAACAGGCACGGCTCCAAGACGCTGAAGACAACATTGCACGAACTGTTGATTGGTTACTTGCGGAATCAAAGTGGGAAACAAGAAAAACCAGAAGGGAAGTGGTTCATGCCGGTTAACAATCGCTGGCTCGAGCGGGGCAAGCGACTGGCGGGCATGGGCTGGAAAGAACTACGCGTTCGTTCCTGCCAGGAATTGGCGAAGCGTTACGATCTTGTGCTGAGTCGAATCGGTGTTGATTTCGTCGGGGGCGACTGCAAGCCCTGGCCAGAACGTTCCGGCCGCTTCTTCTTCGAGCGTGAAGAGGTTCCGCAGATTCTTGATTATCTCCGTGAACAATGTCCGGAGGTGGTAGAAGAAATCGTCGAACGAGCGGAGTGGATCTGCCAGCATCGTTTCGATCTCCTCGGGTACGAAGGCTTGGATTACGGAGAGGAGATTGATTGGCATCTCGATGCCGTGCATGGCAAACGTGCTCCTCGCCTTCCTTGGTTCCAGATCAGCTTTCTCGATTTTAATCAGGTGGGCGACGCCAAGATCACTTGGGAACTCAATCGGCACCAGCACCTGGTGATGCTTGCCAAAGCTTATCGCTTGACCGGAGAAACTCGGTATGCGCAGGAGTTGTTCCGGCAGTGGTATCACTGGCGGGAGCAAAATTCATATGCTATTGGAATCAACTGGGCCAGCAGCCTGGAGGTCGCGTTCCGCAGCCTTTCCTGGCTTTGGGTTTGGCATTTACTCAATGGTTGTTCGGTGGTTCCAAAACGATTCCATGCCGATCTCTGGCGAGCGCTGATATTGAACGCACGCCACGTGGAACGATTTCTTTCTACATATTTTTCACCGAATACGCACCTTCTGGGCGAAGGAGTAGGACTCTTCTTTATTGGTACTTTGTGTTCCGGATCTCCATTAGCTCAACGCTGGCAAAAGCTTGGGTGGGAAACTGTCTTAAAGGAAGCGAATCGTCAAGTGCAGCCGGATGGCATGCACTTTGAACAATCCATCTATTATCACGTTTACGCGCTTGACTTCTTTCTTCACGCGCGAATGCTCGCCCATGCAAATGGGATTTCAATTCCTGCTGCATTTGACCACATCATTGAAAAAATGCTGGAGGTTCTTTGCGTCCTGGGTAAGGCAGGGTCTCTTCCCCGGTTCGGAGATGATGATGGCGGGCGTGTATTTGATCCGCAACGCAACCGTATTGAACACCTGCGTGATCCACTTGCTACCGGAGCAGTGCTGTTCAATCGCGCGGATTTTAAAACAGTTGCTGGAGGGATTTGCGAAGAAGCTGTCTGGTTGCTTGGGGCAAGAAGTGCAAAGCAATTCGAAAAATTGTTCTCTCTGCAGCCGACAGTGACTTCATTTGCGTTGGAATCCAGTGGAATTTACGTGATGTCCAGCTCAAAACCGGCAACACATCAGCTCGTGATTGATGCCGGTCCTCAAGGGGCTGGCCGAGGTGGCCACAGTCATGCAGATGCCCTGAGTGTGCAGCTAACTGTGGGGGGAGAAGCACTGTTAACTGATCCTGGCACGTTCGTTTACGTGGATTCTACTGGCGAGCGAAACCGGTTTCGCGGAACGGCCAGTCACAACACAGTAAAGGTTGACGGCTTGAGCCAGGCCGAGCCTGCCGGACCATTTGGATGGCAGGGGCAACCTGATACGACTGTCAATCGCTGGGTGACCAGGAAGACCTTTGACTTTTTTGCTGGCTCGCACGCCGGTTACAGCCGGTTGAAAGAGCCGGTTCAACATCGTCGTTATGTTTTCTACCTGAAGCCGTGTTTCTGGTTGATTCGCGATGTTCTTGAAGGTACTGGGGTACATCAGCTTGATGTTTCCTGGCACTTTGCGCCAGGCTCACTGTCTACAATTCCGGGAGGCGCCACGTTCTTGGGGAGCAAAAAAGCGTCACTCGCTCTGCTATCCACAGCAAATCAAGATAGTTCACAGGAGATATCCCAGAGTTGGCACTCGCCGGTATACGGAAGGAAAGAATTTTCTCCAGTTCTTCGATTCAGCACTCGAAGGCGCCTGCCTGCAGAGTTCGCAACACTGCTGATCCCCCTTTCGCGGACCAATGCACTTCTGGGTCGCCTTAGTTCATTTGAATCAAGACATAAAGGCATGTTTGTTCGGGCCTATCAGTACTCAGTGGGTAGCTCCACCGACTACCTGTTTTTCGCGGACGCGGCCGGGAGTTGGCAAATTGGACGATGGGCGAGCGATGCACGGTTTTTGTTTTGCTCGACCAGTTCGAGAACCGACCTCTGCCGGTTTGTTATTTGTGATGGAAGTTATCTTGAGATGGATGGCCGGCCAATTCTTACCTCCAAAGTGCCTGTCGTGCGGGACGAATGGCTCATCGACGTGCAACCATCGCGTCAGGCGCAGAATGAAATGACGGCGTTTCAACTAAGATAGTCGCGATTACCAATGCGATCCGCAAAATATCTAAGAACTTCGCTCTTGGGATTCCGAAACCTGGTTTTCGGAGGAAATGCGATGTCACTCCGCTTGCTCTCCAAGCCAAGAGACATGGTGTATTACGCCAGTGAAACCTTGTTTTTATATAAGACTCTCGCAGAAAACAGAAAGCTGCCGCAGAAAAATATCTGGGAAGTACTGCCTTCCAATAATGCGACCCCCGTGGTTCTTGCTGGATTGGCGGAAGATTCATGGTTTGGCCCGGTTGCTTCGTACACCGCTGATATCGTCAGCCTGTGCCTTCTTTGCAGACATCTCAATCCAAAAACAATTTTTGAGATCGGGACGCTTCGGGGCTATACCACCTATCATTTAGCGCTTAACTCTCCTGCAGATACGCAAATCTATACCCTCGACCTTCCTGAGAATCAGATGGATCCACAGTTGCAGACGACTTTGGTCGATGACTGGCACATTGAAGCCTCTCACCGCGATCGCAGATACATTTTTGACGGCACGCCGGAAGCACATAAAATTACGCCGTTGTTTCACGACAGCGCATCGTTTGATTTTTCACCTTACCACGAGAAGATTGATTTGTTCTTTATTGATGGAGCACATTCGTATCAGTATGTCCGCTCCGATACCTTGAATGCGATGCAATGCTGCCACAAAGGAAGCGTAATAGCATGGCATGATTTCGGCAGAACCGGGGTCAATGGTGTCTCGCGCTGGCTCGTGGAATTTTCAAAACAACACAGCATCTACGCCATTCCTGGTGGTTCTCTGGCGTTCATGATTGTTTGAAACTGGCACGTCAATCTAACTTTAATAAACCGAAATTTAGAGAAAAGAAGAACAGAACCATGTGCGGTATCTGTGGAATTGTTGATTTACGCGGTCGCAGAGTTCCAGAACAAAACCTGCGGGCGATGTCAAATGTGCTCCGTCACCGCGGGCCTGACGACCAAGGCAGCGTGATCTCTGGTACGGCCGCGCTGGGGTTCCGCCGGTTGAGCATTGTTGATGTGGCTGGTGGACACCAGCCCATGAGCAATGAAGACGGCACTGTCTGGATTGTTTTTAATGGTGAAATCTATAACTCGCCTGAGCTTCGTCCAATGCTTGAACAGCGTGGTCACCGCTATGCCACGCATAGTGACACAGAAACGATTGTGCACCTGTACGAGGAATATGGAGACGATTGTGTTCATCATCTGCGCGGTATGTTTGCATTTGCAATTTGGGACACACGCCGTAAAAGACTGTTCTGTGCCCGGGACCGCGTGGGAATCAAGCCGTTTTATTATGCAATGGCTGGAGGCCGTTTCGCCTTCGCCTCGGAAATCAAGGCGCTCATCGAACTCCCTGACTTCAAGCCCGAACTCAATCGGCGCGCTCTTCCCGAATTCTTTGCCTTGGGTTACATCTCTTCGGAAGAAACGCTGTTCGATGACGTTCGCAAACTCTTACCTGGACATCACTTAGTCATTGATCTGGAACGAGGCGACACGGAACCCAGGATCACACAATACTGGGACCTCGATGTATCACCACCAGAATATCCATTGAGCGAAGCGGATTATGTCGCACAGTTTCGTGACCTGTTTAGCGAGGCAGTTCGGATTCACCTCAGGAGTGATGTTCCGCTGGGGGTCTTCTTGAGCGGAGGGCTCGACTCAAGTTCGATTGCGGCAGAGATGGCGGCTCTTCGAAAGGACCCCATCCAGACATTTTCGGTGGGATATGCTGAAGACCAATATAGCGAGCTGCCCTATGCGCGACAGGTTGCGGAGCATATCAGGGCGGAACACAACGAAGTAATTCTTGGCCCCGAGGATTTCTTTGCCAGCTTGCCGCAAGTGATTTGGCACGAAGATGAGCCGATAGTGTGGCCGTCGAGCATCGCTCTTTTTCACGTTTCTCGTCTTGCCAAAGAGAAAGTCAAAGTTGTGCTCACTGGCGAGGGTGCAGACGAGGTTCTGGCCGGCTACCTGAAATACCGCGTCACGCTCTGGAATCTGCGCAACGGACCGCCTTACAGAAAGTTCGTCCCGCAGCCCATCCGGCAGCTTGCAAAGAATGCACTGGATTCCGGACTTGTTCCCGATTGGGTGCGGCGCAAACTGCGGCACTCTTTTCTCTACTATCCAGATACTTTCGAAAAAATCTACTTTGACAATTTTTACTCCGTGTTTCCGCAGGATCAACAGCCGCATCTGTTGAGCAGCCAACTCATGGATGAACTCTACGAAGTAGATGCATATGCGAATTCCATGCGGTTCTTTCCGGCCAGGGGATCCAATGGAAACTTGCTGAATCGGCTTCTTTACCTCGATATCAAGACTTATCTGGTCGAACTTCTCATGAAGCAGGACCAGATGAGTATGGCCGCCTCGATTGAAAGCCGCGTCCCATTCTTGGACCACAAGCTTGTGGAGTTTGCAGCTGGCACTCCCGCCCGTCACAAGATACGCTCGTTTTCGGGGAAGTATTTACTGCGTCGGGCGATGGCCAACCGGCTGCCTGCGAAAGTTCTGCAACGTAACAAGAAAGGCTTCCCCACGCCAATTCGTCCATGGTTGCGGAATCAGTTGTTCGACAAGCTATCCGCAATTCTCACGGATGGACGGATGGCCGAGCGAGGGCTAATCCAGCCCGCCTATGTGCACCGCCTGCTCAGCGCTCATCGAGGTGGCGATTCCGGCGCGACGGAAGGCTGCTGGCGGCTCCTCAATTTTGAACTATGGAGCCGCATCTTTCTCGACCGCGACAGTAGCGTGCTCAGCCCGCAGACACTTGAAGGCAACGAGGCCGTCCTGTGCGCATGAAATTGCGTGATTGAGCTGTGGCCGCTTCTGTAGCATCGTTGATCCCATAAGTGATGAAATTTCTGCTGACACTACCGCGACCACTTTTCCCGGCGGATACGGGCGGAAAGATACGCTCTCTGAATATCTTTGCACGTTTAGCGAAGAGAGCGGAAATTCACGCCGTTTCTTTTGCCGATCCGGCCTACGATATCGCAGCCATCACAGAAATGAGGCAGATCTTTGC
>Ga0209648_10000804_pt1 | contig 24727 bp, 16 predicted proteins | sample GraSoi2013_115cm_FD_185830 | JGI IMG/M metagenome (GOLD analysis project Ga0209648, IMG submission 185830) | Grasslands soil microbial communities from the Angelo Coastal Reserve, California, USA - Sample 9_17_2013_115cm (SPAdes) (version 2) | ecosystem: Environmental > Terrestrial > Soil >... | reverse complement strand
GACCGTGAGGTTTCCGGTGAATCTGCCGTCTCCGGTGACGTGCAACTTGTACGTGGGAGTGGCCGTGCCGATCCCAACATTTCCCGCCGTGGCATAGTTGATGTTGCTGCCGCTTGTTGACCATTGACTACTGGTGACCGGCGAACCGTTAATATTCAAGCCCCCCACCGCGTTAATCGTTCCAGTCGCGTTGATATTTCCGGTCACGTCCAACTTGGAGCCGGGTGTTGAATTGCCGATCCCAACATTTCCCGCCGTGGCATAGTTGATATTGCTGCCACTTGTTGACCATTGACTGCTGGTGACCGGTGAACCGTTAATGTTCAAGCCCCCCACCGCGTTAATCGTTCCAGTCGCGTTGATATTTCCCGACACATCCAGTTTGGATCCGGGTGTTGAGTTGCCGATCCCAACATATCCCGCCGGGGCATAGTTGATGTTGCTGCCGCTGGTTGACCACTGGCTGCTGGTAACCGGCGAGCCGTTAATGTTCAACCCTGAAACGGCATTGATCGTTCCACTGGCGTTGATGTTCCCGGCCACATCGAGCTTTGATCCCGGACTCGGAACACCGATGCCGACATTTTGGGAAGCATCTATAGTTACGGCGGTGGTGTTGGCAGTGCGGAGGACTAGCTTTGAGGAAGCCGCGGAGGCGCCAACGTTTAGCTGAGTGCCGGTCTGATCCCAAAAAATCTCGCCCTTTTGGCTACCGTTATTGGCAAACGTAACTTGGGTAAACTGCTCTCCGGCATTGTCCAGGAATAATTGCTGGCCGTTACCAGCCTTTACTTGGAGTTTGCCAACGCTTGGGTTAGTCGTGCCGATGCCGACGTTGCCGCTGCTCAAAATACGCATACGCTCTGCGCTATTTGTTTCAAAGATCAGAGGCTGGGCGGCATAAGTGCCGAAGTAGAAAGGATTGCCGGATTCAACAGCAACCGTGAGCGCCGCCGGGGCGCCGAAATCATTGTTCCCTACAAAGGTACTTCCGTAATTGTAGAATGCGAGATGGCTGCCATAGTCATTCATCACGTCCACGCTTCCAAGTGAAGCACTGCTGTTATTTCTCACTACCAACTGCGCCTGGGTCGGACTGTTGGTGCCGATGCCGACGTTGCCCGCACTGTAGTTGATCGTACTTCCGCTGGTGTTCCATTGACTGCTGGTAAGCGGAGAGCCGTTAATATTCAAGCCAGTGGCGTTGACCGCACCGTTGACATCGAGCTTGTATCCCGGCGTCGTCGTCCCAATCCCCACATTGCCGCCATTCGGTTGTAGCACCGTGCCGCTCTTGCCGTAGGCGCTACCACCATCAATAACAATGCCTGTTGCGAAGGTCATCTCCAACTGCTGATAATTCGGGGCAGTCCAGCCGCCGGGCGTCTTATATAAGCCGTAGGCATTACCTGAAACCCAATAGACACCAGGTGAGCCGCTTGAGGAATAGCCGTCATCGCCGAAAGTAATCTGTCCGGAGGTGCCGGCATCGAGTGTCCGCTGCGGGCTCGCCGTGCCGATGCCGACGTTGCCGTTACCCAAGATAGTCATAAGATCGGTGGCTGTGCTGGCACCCGTCTTTTGGCTGAACTGATAAGAAATGGCGGCGTTATCGTAAACGTTATAAAAGTTGACCTCGGCATTCCCAGCGTGACGATTCCAGCCAATCGCAAGTCCGCCATAAATCGAACTTGCCGGGTGTGATTGGGTGTTATACGTGGTGTGGAAATAGCCGCCCAGTAAGTCGAGTTTATAAGATGGAGCCGAAGTGCCGATGCCGACGTTGCCTGCGAACCCGGCATACATGGCATTGTTGAGGTTAAGCAGCCCCGCACTCCCGCCACCAAAGTTTTGGATAGAGAAAATGTTACTTGCAAAGTCCATTTGCAGAGCGCCGAACCGATTTGACGCACTAGGCGTTGAGGCAGAATTGGAAAAGGTCAGTTGCCCCCACGTCGAATCCGAAATGCGAATTTGCCCGCCCCAGCCGACGTTGGCTCCATTGACGCTCAGAGGGACAGTCGGAGTGGTCGTGCCAACGCCGACATTGCCGGTACTTGGGAAAGTATTAGTCTGTGCCCTCGTGCTCTGAGCCGCGCTGGCCATAACCAGCAGCGCCAAGCCGATTGCCGCGCTCAACCAAAATTTGCGATTGGTTTTAAATGAGTTGGTTTTCATCTTTTCCCTCTCTTAACAACGGTGATTTTCGGTCCGATAAAGCTCTCCGCGCAGAGTCTCAGCGACTCCGCTGGTTTCTAATCGTGTGGGCTTGAATACGCATCAAGGGATCCACGGTGCTTTGGTTGAAAAATGAAGCTAACTGGCGAGTATGCGGGAGGCCACAGAGGCTCGTGGGAGTCAGCTCGTAAGCAAAACGTGGGCGGACATATACTCTGACTCTTTCCTGAAGTCAATCACTTTTTGGAGTGGTGTCTCGGTTTCAGCTTGTCTCTGCGCAGGCTTTACGACCTCGTGCGCCTCAGTGGCTAGTTTTTCGCGGCACAGGTTTCACCGCAAGACGACGAGCACGTAGAGTTAACGCAGAGACCGAAACTAAACTAAGACACCGCTTTTTTTGCTGAAATCGAAGGGAGGTTTTTTTGGAACTTATCTCAACCCGCATGCATCAGGGCATTGCGCATGGCGGCAGCGGACTGCCAACGGTTCACCGGGTCTTTCTGAAGTGCGCGCTCGATGACTTCCGCCACGCGCTCAGGTACATCCGGCGCGCGCTGGCGCAGAGGAATTATCTGGCCTTCAAAGATCGCGCGGACCGTGCCGGCCATGTCTCCTCGAGGACCGAGGTCCAGGGCAGTATCGCCGGCCAACAAACTATAGGCAGTCATGCCGAGCGCGTAAATGTCTGACGTAGGACGAACGTTGCGGAAGTCTTTGATCTGTTCCGGCGGCATGTAGGCAAAGGTGCCGGCCATGTCGCCGGCCATCGTGATTCCGCTCATCCCGGATTGGGTGAAGCTTTTCGCCAGTCCGAAATCCGTCAGCTTGGCGACGAGGTTAGGCGCAGTGCCGCTGATCAGGATGTTCGACTCTTTGATGTCGCGATGGATGTAGCCTTTGTCATGCGCATAGGCGAGTCCATCGAGGGACTGGCTGGCGATGTTAATCGCTTGGGCGTACGGCAGCCTGCCCCCCTGGGCGTCGGCCAGCCGCGCGGCGTCTGAACCTTCGACAAATTCGCTCACCAGATAGACGGCGCCGTTGTTGGTGCCGCTCTCTAGGAAACGGACTATGTTCGGGTGATCCAGCGCGGCCGCAACTTCGATCTCGCGCATGAACCGTTTAAGCGCCTGGTCAGTCACGGCCACTTCGGGTAACAGAGTCTTGATCGCCACTGAGCGGCCTGTCTTTTCGCTGCGCGCCAGCGTCACGCAGCCCATGCCGCCCCGGCCGAGAACCCTGATGAATTCATAGCCGGGAACGGGCGATGGTTGGCGCTTGAGCTCTTCGCGGCAGTCTTCGCAAAGAAAAGTAAATTGCTCGTTGGCCGCAGTGGCTTCCGTTTGCTCGCGCCGGCCGCAATTGGCGCACTCGACGAAGACAATCGAAGGACGTTGCAGCGTGGGTGCTTCGGCCGCCCCAGCGACGGTGACTTGTTGCTCGACGGCTACATCGACTTCCAGCACGGTCTGCCCGCCCTGGATCTTATCGCCGCTGCGCAAAAAAGCCTCGGGCACTCGCTGTCCGTTAACAAACGTGCCGTTGGTCGAACCCAGGTCGCGCAGAAAGCAGCGCGGCGGGGCAATCTCCAGGAGGCAATGATGACGGGAAAAGAACTTGTCTTCGGGCAGGTAAAGATGGGCGCTTTCGCTCCTGCCGATCAGAAAGGTGTCATGCTGCTCGAAGGTAAATTCGCGCCCGGTGTAAGGCCCCGCTAAGACTCTTAGTGTGACACGCATTGGGGGAGCATTACTTACTGATTTCAAGATCGTCGAAAGCCACTTCGCCGGCGTCGCTGGTGTAAAGACCCACGCGACCGTTCTTATAATTCTCGGTGTCGGTAATCGAGGTAACAAACTGGCCGTTGATATAAAAGTCGAGCTTGGTATCGCGGATTCTGACTTCGATCTGATTCGGACTGGTGCCGGAGCGAATCGCGCTCGAAGACGTCCAGTCGCCGATACCGGTTTCGTTGCCGCCTTTATGCAGAACGATTTTGTATTTTGGATTGTCGCCGTTGTAGATCAGAAAACCATAGTCTTCCAGCTTGCCGTCCTTTTTCTCTCCGTGCACCACCAAACCATAGCCCGTCACCGGCGGATCTCCATCGACGCTGCGCAAGCCGATGCGCACGGTAGCATTCGCAGTTTTGTACTCCGGTTTGTCCGGACCGTACATCACGATATAGCCGCCTTTGGTGGCGTGCATGTGATACTCCTCGTCCTTATACCAAATGTTTCCGAATTGGGACGGCCCGGTCCCCCAGCTCTGCGTGGAAAAGTCGTCGGTGAACGTGGTCAGGTCCGAACGCGTGTTCGCGTTGCTGTTCGTATTAGCATTGGCGTTTCGATTCGCCGGGCGGTTGTTGTTATTCCCGCCATTGTTGTTGTTGTCGTTGGCCACGCTGGCGATCGCCAATATCAGGATGACGACGCCAATGCCCATAAAAACCAGTACTGCCCCGATGCCCAACACCCAGGGCCAGACGCTGCGCTTCTGTGCCTGCACGGGCGGCATCGGCGACCAGGATGGCGGCGGAGTCGGCGGCGGCGGCTGACTGGGGTTGTAGGCTATGGTTGGTTGAGGAGTGGTCTCGCGCGGCGGTGGATATTGCACAGTGGCGCTCGGATCAAAAGAAGATGGCGCGCCCGCGCTCTGAAGCGGCGACCCATCATCAAGACAAAAGCTCAGGGCATCGTCAGTATAAGTGCGATTACATTGGGGGCAGCGCTTCATTGGTCGAGCCTCGTTTCTTAATTGTTACCGAAGCGCTCGCGATAGCGAGCGGTCAGGCGTATCAAGGGGATTTCAGTGTTTCCAGAAATCGCCGGAAGTCTATACGAGAAGGCGAACGTCACTCAAGTCGAATTGCTCAGAGTGCCGATGCAGTTTGAAAAATGTATCGATGTTTTCTGTTACTGCAGCCGTCTTCAGACGGCTTGCCCGAAGGGTTCATAGACCAGCGCTTTTAACGCTGGGTTCAACCGCACCCGTTGAACGTAGCGCGCTTCCAGCGTGCTTTCCATCAACAGCTTTAGCATCACGGCTAAAGCATTTAAGCCAGGCAGGGAATAGATTGGAAGTGTGGCGCGAGAGTCATCTCATGTGAATCACGCTCAGGATCCGCGTGCCAGACTACAGTGTCCGTCCGCAACGGCCACAGAATCTGGTTCCTGAAGGGTAGCTGGTGCGACATTGCGGACAGATGACTTCGACCGGTCGCGGCGAGGTCCAGGCGATGGCCGCGCCGCCCAACGAAGCACCGCAGCGACCGCAGAACTTTGTGCCCGACGGTTGATCCATTCCGCAACGCGTGCAACGGATTCGGCCCGGCGCGCCACCCAGGCTTGGCTGGTTCAAGCTGGGCGAGCCCTTGGCCGAAGGTGTAGGCGTCTGATGGATTTCTCCTTCATGCATGATGGCCGCGAAAGTAGTATTGCCACAGCGCCCGCAAAACCTGGCGCCGGCGGCAAAGCGCGAACCACATTTAGTGCAGGCAACGATGCCCGGCGTGCTGGCCGGTTGTCCGGAGGCAGGGCCGAGGCTTCCACCCTGTGACGGTGACAGGCCGCTCGAGGCCGCCGACCTGAATTGAGCTTGAATAATTTGCTCTTCAGCATCGGGGCGTATTTCGATTACGCGTTCGTCGTCTTCATCACCCCCGTGGGCCACGCGCAGCACATGCTTTCCCGGCGGAATCGATTTCAGGATGACCCGGCCAGAACGCCCGATGCTGCCATGACGCTCGTCATCAACGTAAACCTCTGCGCCGGTGGGCGCCATGACTACCAGACGCGATTCGCCTTCCTCTTCTTCAACGGCCGAAGCGCCGCTCGCCGCCGTATCGAATTCCTTGAACCAGTCGACCACGGTGGTGGGGCGTGCGTCAGCTTCTTTCTTCAGGGCATGCATTACTGCCTGCTCAACCGGCGCCGGAATCTCTGAACGCAAGGTACTGAGCGGCGGAGTTTCCTGGGTTAGCTTCTGCGCGAAAATCTGCATGATGTCGCCGGTAAATGGCGGGCGCCCGCCGAGCATGTGATAAGCCATCGCCCCCAGGGCGTAAACATCCGCGCGCGCGTCCAAAGCCGAACCCGACTGCATCTGTTCCGGCGCCATGTACTCAGGTGTGCCGAGGATGCCGCGCGACGCCGGGCCACTTCCAGAAGTCAAACCGGACTGGTTTTGACTAATGATTTTGGCCAGACCAAAGTCGCCGACCTTCACCAGATCATCGCCGGCGATAGTGCCGTCCTTCTTCTTTTTCTGCACGATGAAAACATTGGCCGGCTTCAAGTCGCGATGCAGGATGCCTTCATCGTGCGCCGCCTCGACGCCGGCGCTAATCTGTCGCAGCAGAGTGAGCGCTCGTTGCACAGTTACGGTGCCCTCGCGCCGCAGGAGTTGCCAGAGCGATTCGCCTTCGACGTATTCCATCACCAGAAAGAACACGCCTTCCTCGCTCTTGCCAAAATCGGTGACGGCGATAACGTTCGGATGTTGAATCGAAGCGGCGGTGCGGGCCTCGCGCTCGAACCGGGCGATCGCTTCGCCTTCCTGCAGGTCTTCGTCTGAGAGCACGTCGGGCCGAATCGTTTTCACGGCCACGCGTCGCACGAGCAAATTCTCGTCGCGCGCCAGATACACCTGACCCATCGCCCCGCGACCCAGACGTTTCTCGAGCCGGTAGCGCCCGTGCAAGAGCGACGTGCCCGGCAGCGTATGCTTTGTCTTGGACTGATCGTCAGGACAGACGAGGGTCTCGTCTTCATAGCAGCGTTCACATCGTGGGCATTCGCGCATTTGCCTTAACTCTTAACCCTCGGCTCTGTGCTCTTAAGAATCGCAAGGATAAGGTGTAGTCGCGACGCGGTCAATTGAATTAGTGTCGGAAGCCCGGCTGTAAGGGAGGACTGGTTTGACATGTAAGCCCCTGGCTCGATACGCGGCTTCTTATACTTTGGAGCAGGAGATTGTGTCAGAAGCCCGACCGTGAGGGAGGGCGATTTGCGGAGGCGAGCCCTTGCTTACGCGCGGGCTTCTGACACCTTGCGAGCGGCAAATAAATGCTTTGACTTGATGGGCCAAGTGGCCCATAATTCCCTCCCCTTTGGCCCATGGGCCGGGGCCGAGTCAGTCAGGACTCGGAAAAATGCGGGCGCGGAGGCCCGCGTTTGTGTCTGTGGCGCAAGCTAACTTGCGCGACTACCGGCGAACACGCTCACTCCGGAGCGAATGCAAGTTAATAACTTGCGCTACATGGAGGAACCCGATGCGATCGATTTGGAAAGGCCACATACGTTTCCTGATGGTTGCGATTCCGGTGCGCGTCTATAACGCCATCGAAGCGTCCGAGAAAATTCAGTTCAATCAATTGCACCGCGAAGACTTTGGTCCCATCGGTTACGACAAGAAGTGCAAAAAGTGCGGCCAGATCGTCGCCAACGACGAGATCACCAAGGGCTATCAGTACGAACCGGATCGCTATGCTTTGGTCGAACCGGAAGAGATCGCGAAAGTCAAAATCAAAACTACCAAGGCCGTGGACATCATGGGCTTTGTCGACGCCTCAGAAATTCCCACGACGTTTCTTGACGCTCCTTATTATCTGGGACCCGATGGCCCGGTGGCTGAGAAGCCCTACGCGCTGCTGCGACAGGTCCTGAAAGACACCGGCAAGGTCGGCCTGGCCAAGGTTGTGCTGCGCGATCGCGAAGACCTCGTGGCGGTCTTCCCCCTGGAAAACGGAATCGTGCTCCAGAAGCTGCGCTACCCGGCAGAGGTCCGCAAGGTCCAGGATGTGCCGGAAATCGACAGCACACAAAAGGTCGATAAGAAGGAATTGACGCTGGCGACCAGTCTGGTCGAGCAGATGATTACTTCTTTTGCCGACATCGACACCGTCGATCACTATCATGAAGCTTTGCGCAAATTGATCGATTCAAAGATTAAAGGCAAGAAAGTGACAGAGTTCGAAAAGATAGAAGAGGTTCCGCGACTGGACATCATGACGGCGCTGAAAAAGAGTCTGCAGGCTTCCACTCGCAAACCTATGGTCAAGGCCGCAACCGCAACCAAGAAAAAGGCCGCGCTCACTTTGGTCAAGGCGAAACCCGCAGCGCGGAAGCGGAAGGTTGGATAAGGCATTCCTCTGTGAATCTCCGTGTCCCTCTGTGTCTCTGTGGTAAAAAACGCGGCAAAACCATTCACCACAGAGACACAGAGAACACTGAGGACTCACAGAGAATTGATTCACACCGGCCGCACGGCTTTCTGAAAAGCCCTCACTCCTAGAGTATTCAGTACTTCGCCGCGCCGCACCCATGCACGTCGCGCAATTCCAACTCCATACTTCACGTTATCCAGCGCGCCGGTGGAATGCGCGTCCGTTGAGATTACGAATTTGATTTTTCGCTCGCGGGCTTTGCGCAGCCAGCGCGGCTCCATATCCAAACGGTAAGGATCGCCGTTGATCTCAATCGCCGCGCGTGAGTCGGCGATCACATCCAGAATCTCTTCGACGCGGCATTCGAATGGCGGCCGCTTTTCAATCAGACGTCCCAGTGCATGGCCCCAAATTTTGAATACCGGTTGCCGCATCGCCGTGACGACGCGCCGGGTCATCTGGTCTTCATTCATCTTGTAACGGGAATGGATGCTGGCAACGATGACGTCGAACTGCTCCAGGATCCAATCCGGATAGTCCAGCGAACCGTCCTTGAGAATGTCAGATTCGGTGCCCTTCAGTATTTTGATTTTAGTTTGTTCCTGGACCTGTTCGATCTCTTCCCACTGTCTTTGCAGGCGATCGATTTTGACACCCCCGGCATAGAAGGCCGTCGGCGAATGGTCTGTAATCGTGATTTACTTCATCCCCATCGCCTCCGCCGCATAAACCATCTGTGCGACGCTGTGCTTGCCGTCTGAATAAGTCGTGTGGCAATGCACCATCCCACGAATGTCATCCGTAGTAACCAGATCTTCCGGCAACATACCTTTCGACGCGGCTTCGATCTCACCTTCGTCTTCGCGCAACTCGGGTGGCACATACTGCATTCCGAGGCGGTCGTAGATTTCCGATTCAGACTTTGTTGTGCGAATGATTTGCGACCTGGCTTGTTTCCCGACGCCTCGCGTGAGCTTCCCAACGCCGCGCGCGGTCAACCTGAGTTCTTGCTTAGCTGCGACTTGCTCGAGTTTTTTCAAATGCGCTTCCGAGCCCGTGGCTTGCAGCAGCACGGCGGGAAACTCTTCCGGCTTGACTGCAAACAGAGTCGCTTTGAAGCCCTCGCTGAGAATGGCCGAGCAGTATTGCGGCGTTTGTTCTACAACCCGCGTGACCAGCGGAAACCCGACGAATCGATCGATGAGTCTGTTTGGCGTTTTTGCGCTGGCGACCACGATTATCTCTGAAACCGTCTCTTTGCTGCGCCGCAATGAACCGGCGAGTTCTCCTTCCACAAATCCCGGTGCGGTTCCCAGATATTCCAGAATGCGCTCGCCGGCTCGCCGGGCGTGGTGCAGGTGAATGCGCCGTTCCCGGTTTTGGTGTCCGGCGAGCGCCGCCAGGAGTTTCTGCTCAGTCTTCGCGCCAAAGCCTTTTACATCGCGCACCTTTCCGGCTGCGGCTGCAGCCTTCAACTGTTCGAGGGTAGTAATGCCGAGCACATCGTGAAGCTGCGCGACCTTCTTCACCGTCAGTCCGGGAACGTTGGCCAGATCGATTATTCCGGGCGGCACCTCTGCCCGCAGATTAGTCAGGAACGATGATTCGCCGCTGGTGTAGAGTTCCTCGATCTGTTTGGCCAGCGCATAGCCAATCCCTTTAACAAACGTCAGACGGTTTTCCTTAATCAGCTTGCCAACGTCTTCGCTCAACTCAACAACTGCGCGCGCGCCGTTACGGTAGGCGCGCGCCTTAAAGTACTCACCGCCTTTCAACTCCAGCAGCGTTCCAATCTCTTGCAGCGCCGCGGCGATTGCGAACTTGTCCATGACTGATCTTCTCTTCGGCCTTCTCCCAAGGGGAAAGGGAGTGCAACTTTCGACAATTACCTGCTTGCTTCGTAAGTCATTTATGGCATGCAGAGTGCCTTATTACAAATGTAAGCACCGGCGGTCAATCCAGCGAAGGAAATCCAGCTTTCCGTGAGGATTCTGTAAGAATGGCGAACGAACTGCGCACCGAAGTCGAACAGGTCAAACAGCAAGAGGACGTCCAGCGCGCGCTGAAGCAGACCAGCACGGTCAAGCCTGGAGAGACGCCAAAGGCGGAGACGAAAGACAAGTTACTGATTGGCACGCACGTCATTTTGCTTTTGGCACTCGCCGCTGTGCACCTGGTTTTGCAATTCAAGTTCTTCGGCTTTGCCGCCAGGTTCATTCCGCTAATTCAAAAGCTGAATCTCAGTGTGATGGCGGTGGTTTTGCTTCTGGCTGTTGCCAAGGTGGTTGACGTCTATGTGATCGGACGCATCGACAGTGCTGTTTCGCGATACAACCTCCGACGGGTCGCAAAGCTGGCCCTGGCTTTGGCGCTCGCCTTAATTGTGATTTCAATTCTTTTTCAGAATTGGTATACGACCGTGCTGTCCGTGGGACTGATTTCGCTGGTCGTGGGATTGGCCGTGCAAACGCCGATGACCAGTTTCCTGGGTTGGATCTACATCCTGGCGCGCGCGCCGTATCGCGTAGGCGATCGAATCAAGATTGGCGAAGCCACCGGCGACGTAATCGACGTTAGCTATCTCGACACCACGCTGTGGGAATTTGGCGGCGACTTTCTTTCCACCGATCATCCGACGGGCCGGGTGATTAAGTTCCCCAACTCAAAAATTCTTAATTCGACCGTCTACAACTATACCTGGCCGTTGTTTCCCTATATCTGGAACGAGATCAAATTCAGCGTCGCTTACGAGAGCGATTTGGAATTTGTCGCCGAGACCATGCAACGCGTCGCAGAAGAGGAAGTAGGCGAACGGATGATGAAACAAGTTACTATCTTTCGCGAACTGCTGGCGCAAACGCCGGTTGACGAACTACAGGTGCGCGCACATCCGGCCGTCATTTTCCGCGTCAATGTAAACACCTGGCTGGACGCAATCGTGCGCTATCTGGTTCACCCAAAGGAAGCCGGCCGGGTAAAGACCCGCTTGATCAAGAAGCTGCTCGCGGAGCTGAATGCGGCCCCTGATCGGGTTCTCTTCCCGAAAGGAAACGCGAGATAGCATCGAGTCCTTATCTCACACCCTTCTCCCCTCTGGGAGAGGGAGAAAGAAAAATCTTACGCAGTCATATTAATCGAGGAAAACTAAATGAAGAATCTGTTTCGCAAATTTGCTCAGGCGGCATCACAAGCAGTTGGTTCCTCCTGGGCATTCATCTTGGCAGTGGTGATCATTTTCGTATGGGCCATCACCGGACCCTTGTTTCATTACTCTGACACCTGGCAACTGGTCATCAATACCGGCACGACGATTATTACCTTCCTGATGGTCTTTCTGATTCAGAACACACAGAACCGCGACGCTAAGGCCATTCACCTGAAACTCGATGAATTGATCAGAGCAGTAGAAGGCGCGCGGACCCATCTGGTAGAACTGGAAGAGCTGTCCGACGAAGAACTCGAGCGCTTGCAGAAGCAGTTCACGCGTCTGCGAAAGAGCGAACCCAAAGACCGGCGCGTGACCGATGAACTCTCTACTTCTGCCGAGTAACTAACATGACCCGAATTGAGAAGCTCTGCGCGAAAGGCATCCGTCGAATTGGAAAGCCAAAACGCGGCTTTCGTTATCAAAAAGCCGACGGGCGAAAGCCCAGCCGCGAGGACCTGTCAAGGATTGAGGCGCTAAAAATCCCGCCAGCCTGGGAAGACGTCTGCATCAGCTCAAGCGCTGCCGGCGCCGTACAGGCCGTTGGCAGGGACGCCGCCGGTCGTTGGCAATACCTGTATCACGACAGTCACGTCCGGCATCAGGAAAAGAAGAAGTTCCAGCGTTTGATTCAGTTCGCCGAAAGCTTGCCCCGCATGCGCAAGACGGTCGCCGCGCATCTCCGTCTGAAAGGACTTTCCAGAGAGCGCGTCATGGCCGCCATCCTAAGAATTCTATCGCAGAGTTTTATCCGTCCCGGCAGTGAAATCTACGCCACCGAAAACGGCAGTTACGGAATCGCCACGTTGCGGCCAAAACACGTCAAGGTGAAAGGTGATCTGGTGATCTTTGATTTTCCCGGAAAGTCCGGCGTCCTTCATCACAGCGAGTTGCGCGACCGAACCGTGGCCCGCGTCGTCAGAGAGCTTTTGAAACAACCCGCCCGCGATGTGTTCAAGTATGCAAACGGCGACGGCGTATTCGTCGATGTTAAGCGCCGACACATCAATGCCTATATCAGAGAGGTTCTGGTACGGAGTTTTAGTGCTAAAGACTTTCGCACCTGGGCCGGAACGTTGATTTGTGCGTGTGCGTTGGCCCGAGCGCAAGAGAGTGTCGACGGAAAAAACCCGTTGCGGAAACGCCAGTTAGTGGCAGCGGTCAACGAAACCGCGGCAGCGCTCGGTAACACGCCCGCCGTTTGTCGCAGCGCGTATATCTGCCCGCTAATCATGAGCAGTTTTCAAAAGGGTCAGGTAATCGATCGGCATTTCGTCAGTGTGAAAGAACTAATGAGTTATCGGGGAGTCAGTCTGCATCCGGCAGAAAGGTCGCTTTTACGCTTTATGAAACGGCAAAACCATACGTAAGATAAGTCCGACGCGATGATCGATTCCAGCTTTGACGAGCAGTGATCATCGTGTTAGCTTCTAGGAGTTTTACGATCGTATTTCAGGAAGGATTATCGTTAAGCAATGAAGCAAATGTTTTTGAAATCAAGGGTCGCACTCGCGCTGGGCGTGATTGCGATCTTTCTAACTGCTACTGCGTTTGCCCGCAGCGGTAAACAGGACTTTATCCTGCACAACCAAACGGGCGTTGAGATCGATTCGCTTTACGTCTCACCCCATAGCGTAAACGATTGGGAAGAAGACATTCTCGGCCAGGACACTCTAGCCAGTGGCGAGAGCCTCAAAATCACTTTTGACGATCGTGACAAGCATGTTCACTGGGATCTGAAGGTCACGGACAAAGAAGGCAACAGCCTGGAGTGGGACGACCTGAACCTGATCGAGATTTCTGAAGTTACGCTGCACTGGGACTCAAAGAAGGGCAAAGGCTGGGCCGACATAAAATAAATGGAGCGCGGACATCATGGTCCGTACTAAAGCGCCCTGCGGCATAGCCGTGGCTTGCTCATTTTCAATCTTTCTCCCCAAAAACAATTTGCACAACTGCCTGTGGCTTTCCTGGCTGCGGGCAGTTGTGTGTTCAGGCTGGGAGCGCGTGCATCCTTGTTAAGATCCAACGCAGAGGGCGTCTGCGTTTGGATCTTTTCTTACTTGTCACGTGTTCATAGTCGCGCTGCCTACCCCAATGATAAACTGCGCGACATCGTCGGAGGCCGTCACATGAATCGATCTATGAAATCGAATTTTCTCCTCGGCATTTTTTCTATATTACTTCTGACAGCCACCGCATCCGCTCAATACAATCCGGAATCATTCTCTGCCATGAAGTGGCGTCTGGTTGGTCCGCATCGCGCGGGACGAGTCACCGCCGTGGCCGGAATTCCTGGCAAGCCGGCGATCTATTACTTTGGCACGCCGGGCGGCGGCGTGTGGAAGACGACGGACGGCGGTCGCGTCTGGAAACCAATCTTCGACGACACTCACGTCGCATCAATTGGCGCGCTGGCGCTGGCGCCTTCGAACCCCGACATCATTTATGTTGGCACGGGCGAAGAGACCGAAGGCAACGGCGTGTACAAATCGACCGACGGCGGCAACACCTGGATGAATGTTGGTCTGCGGAATACTCATCACATATCTTCGTTGATAGTTGACCCGCGAAACCCGAACATCGTGCTGGCCGGCAGTCTTGATTTTTTTAATCCCAGCACGGAGAAAGGAACCTTCAAGACCACAGACGGCGGGAAGACCTGGAAGAACGTGCTCTTTAAGGATGACAAGACCAGCATCATGGATATGTGCGCCGCGCCCGACGATCCACGGATAATTTACGCGGCGACTTACACATTTCTATTTGATCCCAATAACCGGCGCAACATCACCGGCGACGCACAAATCTACAAATCGACCGACGAAGGCGCGACCTGGCAACCGCTGAGTGGCACGGGCTTGCCTGAGGCAGGTCGCGGTCGCGTCGGCGTGGCCGTGGCGCCGGGCACCGGCGGAAAGCGCGTCTATGCGATTATGAACCCGGGATTTTTTCGCTCGGACGACGGCGGCCTGACGTGGCGACGCAGCACCACCGATCCGCGAATTCTGGGCAATGCCTTTTTCAGCCGCACCTTTGTCGATCCAAAAAATGCCGACGTGGTTTATGTAATGCAGACCTCGATGTATCGCTCAACCGACGGCGGCAAAACCTTCGAGTCTTTCAAGGGCGGACCCAGCGGCGAGGACCAGCACGTGCTCTGGATTGCTTCGGACGATCCGCAGCGAATGTTTCTCGGCTCGGATCAGGGCGCGATCATCAGCATGGACGGCGGCCATACCTGGACCGAATGGTTCAATCAACCGACGGGACAGATGTATCACGTCGCCACCGACAACGAATTTCCCTATCGCCTGTATGCGTCGCAGCAGGACAGCGGATCGGTCGCCGTGCTCTCGCGCAGCGACTTTGGCATGATCAACTATCGCGATTGGTTTTCGACCGGTTCGTTCGAAAGCGGTTACATCGCCCCCGATCCGGCTAACGCGAATCTGGTTTACTCCGTCGGTTGGTACGGTTCGGTGCTAAGGATGGACCGAACTACGGGACAGATTGCCACGGTATTCGCACCCGGCGCGAACTATCGCTATACGTGGGAGACGCCTCTGGTATTTTCGCCGCGCGATCCAAAAGCGCTCTACGTCGGAATGCAAAGCGTGCTGAGGACGACGGACGAAGGAAAGACCTGGCAGGAGATTAGTCCTGACTTGACCGAGAAAATACCGTCACCAAACAATCAGGGCGTAATTCAAACAATCACACCGTCAGCGGCGCAGTCGGGAGAGATTTGGGTGGGCACGAACAGTGGTTTCGTGCAACTCACCCGCGACAACGGCACGACCTGGAATGATGTCACGCCGCCAGAGCTGCCCGCGCGCAGCAATATCACTTTGATCGAGGCTTCGACTGTCGATGCTGAGACTGCTTATGTGATCGCGTCGGCTGGACGGGGCAGCTCTACTCCTTATATCTATCGCACACGTGACGCCGGTAAGACCTGGCAGAAGATCGTGACCGGCCTCCCGCAAAATGTGATCGCTCGCGTCGTCCGCGAAGATCCCGCGCGGAAGGGACTGCTCTATGCGGGCACCGAAACCGGTGTCTATCTTTCGTTCGATGGGGGCGACAGTTGGCAGCCCATGCAATTCAATCTACCCACGACCTCAGTGCGCGATCTAAACGTGCATGGAGACGATTTGGTCGCGGCGACGTACGGGCGCGGGCTTTGGATCCTGGATGACTTGTCGCCGTTGCGACAGGTGAACATTGAAGTTGGATCGGCTGGCGCCCATCTGTTCAAGCCGGCGACGGCTATGCGCGTGCGCTGGGACAATCATCCGGACACGCCACTTTCTGCCGACGTGCCCGCCGGCGAGAACCCGCCGGACGGCGCCATCATCTACTACTATTTGAAGTCAGCTCTGGCCAGAGAAATCACGCTCGAGATTCGCGACGAACACAGCCAGACCGTGCGGCAGTTTACGAGTGAGGCGCCCGCGCCCGACAACACGCCAAAGAACGTTCCCGATTATTGGTTTGCGCCGCCCGAAGTCTTGTCAAAGAAACCGGGACTGAATCGCTTTGTTTGGGACCTCCAATGGCCGCACCCGGCGACTCTGGCTTACAGCTTTCGCGGCGTGCACCTGGATTACATCGAATACACGCTGCCGGATCATGCTATTGCCGGAAAGACGCCGCGCGATCAGCCTCCCGGGCCGCTGGCGGCGCCGGGTAAATATGAAATTATACTGACGGTTGACGGCAAGACTTATCGCCAGCCTCTGGTCGTAAACCTCGACCCGCGCGTGCGGGTCTCGTCCGCTGATCTGGAAGCGCAGGTCGATCTCGCCCGGATGATCGACGCATGGATGAATACCAGTTTTCGCTCTTATAACGACGTCAGCGCCTTGCGTGCGGTTTTGGCCGGAGCGCTAAAGACTCTGGCCGCAAATCCGCAATTAAAGGAAGCGGGCGACGCCGCGCTCGCATTAGACAAGGAACTCCTCGAAATTCAGGACGGCACGACCGCGGCCCCGGGGTTCGGGGCAGTAAATCGCGATCTGGCTCGATACGTGACGATGATTCAGAGCGGCGACATGCGTCCCGCAAAGTCTGCCGCCGACAGCGCCGGAATCGCCTGCACTGCTCTCAAGAATGATCTGCTGCGATGGCGAGTGATCAATGCCGAGCGGCTGCCGGTTCTCAATCAAATTTTGAAACAAGCGAAATTCCCGCCGCTTGCAACAATGAAAGTTGAGAACAATCCCGTGTGTCCCAACTAATGGATAGGATTGACATGATTGACCAGAGCTAATCAAAAAGCTTCGTCAGCCCGTCATGTTAATCTTGTGAATCATGCAAATCCTTTCCTGTGACTGAAGATGAAAACTGTCGGCATCATCGGCGGAGTCGGACCAGAGTCAACGATCGAATACTATCGTTTGATTATTGCCGCGTATCGCGAACGGCAAAGTGGCACGGGCGTCCCGCCCATGGATTCACACGCGCAGGATCGTGGCACACGTTATCCATCAATCATCATTAACAGCGTAGACCTGGACCGGCTGCTGGCCTGGATGAAGACAGACAATCTGACTGCCGTCACTGATTATCTGGTGGGCGAGTTGGAGCGGCTGGCACGCGCCGGAGTCGATTTCGGAGTTCTCGCTTCCAACACCCCGCATATTGTCTTTGAGGAGCTGCAAAGGTGTTCGCGCATCCCGCTGCTCAGCATTGTCGAAGCAACTTGCGATGAGGCGCGGACGCGCGGTCTGACGAAAGTCGGTCTGTTCGGCACTCGTTTTACGATGCAGGGACAATTCTATCCAGAGGTTTTCCTGCGCGCAGGGATTCAGATAATCGTGCCGAACGACGAAGAGCAAACTTACATCCATGAAAAATATCTGGGAGAGCTGCTCAACGACATTTTCAGCCCGGAAACGCGCGCGGGTTTGCTGGCAATCGTGGACCGGTTGAGAGAACGCGACGATATCGAGGGTCTGATTCTGGGCGGCACAGAATTGCCTTTGATCCTCCGCGGTGAGGAACACAACGGAGTTCCCTTCCTCGACACAACCAGGATTCACGTCGATCGGATCGTCGGCGAATTACTCCAGTAACTCGCCTGTTAGTCAATCCGAACGTCGGAGGTGAAAGACTTCCAGCTTAACGTATGGAATGAGCGCTCGATCGATTTGCTAAAACCAGAGTGGTCGTCTTTAGGATATGGTGCCCTGCCAATAGTCTTATTGACATCGTCGACCAAATGTTAGCAAACTATTGTCCTAGCAGGCTGCTGAAAAAGACCACTCGACTGTCGAAGCACAAACATTTGGAGTGCGCCGACAGCGGCGGCGCTTTGGTTTTCTTGGGGTTAATGGGCCGCAAATCCAAAGCGGCGTCGCGCTACGCTTGCCGCCGCACTCCAAATTTAGTTTTTCAGCAGCCTGCTAGACCAGCGAACCACCAGCATTTGAGCAATTTGCTTCTATATCTCACGAAGTTGTTGTACAATCCCCTCGAAGACTTTCGGTAGCCTGACCTCACGGTAAGAATTTGGGGTCGGTCTCTCATAACCACTCGTATTCACGCTGAGCTTTACGAGGTTCCATCAGTTGGTCAGGCTCCCAGGGATCAAAACTTCATGTCTCGGATACTTCTGGTGTTTCCTGTGATCAGCTCGCGGCGAATTCTTCGACGATCAGCTGCTTGACTTCTCAGTTTGTAGTAATGGGTTTCATTCAAAACCGTACTCGACTCATGAAACTGGTCCAACTTCGTAGTTAGCACCGATTTTTTTGGAGTGGTCGGAATCTAAGAATTAGTTCTGGGGCGAAATCAATGTTCAATATTTGGGAAGGCGACCAAATCCCTTACCGCGAGCAGGCCGATAAACTTTTTGACCTGCCCGCATGGCAACTCAATACGACCAACGGTCAACAGATCGTCCCGTTTCTAGGGGCGGGCGTATCAATTTCGGGCCGCACCTCGAGCGCACAATCTGGAGCGACTGATAAACTTCCCGACGTTGAGGCAATTGAGAGTTGTTGTCAACAGTTGGGCTTGGACGCCAAGGCCGCGAAGTCATTCATGCGCATGGCCGTCTTTCTGGCCTGTTGCTTACAAGCAGCGGAGAAAGATCCCTCCAATGTCAAAGATGACCAGTTGCTTGATTACTTACAGAATGAAATATACCCGCCATCCGGGAGCGAGTTGGCCCGACTATTCGCCAATCTCTCCACCTACACTGCGTTCGAGCAGGTAGTGGAGAATCTAAAATCGGTTTTCCCTGCAGGTCTCATTAACGCCACCGACCGAGAGCAGATTGAGATGTTCAAGCTACTGGCCAAGATTACCAGGATCGCGGACCCACCCGACCCTCTGACCAGTATCACCAGCTATTACGAGAATAAGAACACGCGCGGTTCTCTTTGGACAAATCTACGGTTGGTCATCTCCGGAAAAAAGGAAGTCACGTTAACCCACAAACTATTGGCGGCTGCGGCCAAGCGGCATTTTAACCAGCCTGATACCTGGCAGGATTATTTGATCCTGACGACCAACTATGACTGCCTAATGGAAGATGCTTTAGATACTGCGGGCGTGGATTATGTAGTGCTGACCACTAGAAGGAGCGATCAAAAGGTCCTGGTCCGCTTCTCAGATCGAATCAAGGACGCCGCGGTGTTAGCTCAAAGGAACTCGGGAATGTACTATCCCAATAATCTGAGCCTGATGAAGCCCAAAAGTATGGTCGTAGTCTATAAGGTACACGGTTGCCTCAATCCGACACTCAGTGAAAAGGACGACGGGGTGGTGATCTCTGACAATGATTATGTCGATTACATCTCTCAGATGAATAGCACGCACGGTACGATTCCCGCGTATGTCAACACACTTATGCAGAACAAGGCTTTCCTTTTCCTCGGCTACAGCTTGAACGATTGGAACGTTCGAAGCGTCTTTGAAACGTTGAGGAAAAAGCGCGGTGAGGATTTTGGCGGTCAAGATTACTCGGTGATGTCCTATCTCGGTGGGTACGAAAAGTTATTCTTCCAACGTAATAGCGTGACGATTCTAAAGACGGATCTGAATTCTTTTGTTAGTGGGATCATGTCCGTCCTGGAGGGTCTGAAGCAGAACAATCCGCAGCGATGGGGGCAACTGATTAACGACATCCTTTTGGGGTTATCTGCCACCGAAACACAAACTACCCATGCAAAGCATTAGAGAAAATCCATTCCTGGGCCTGAAGCCTTATGAGCTGAAGGATCGCAAGAAACTCTATGGTCGGGACAAGGACTTAGTTCTGATGAAGGACCGAATCTTTTCCGCGCGGACAACGCTCCTCTTTGCCGGCTCTGGTGTCGGCAAAACCTCCTTCCTGAATGCAAAGATCCGACCGGAATTTCAAGGTCAATATTCCGTCATTTATCATAATCGATGGACCGGAACGGACGAGCCGCTCGTCGCCCTGAAGAAAACGTTAGCTGAGCAACTGCCGCCCGATCTCAGGCCTCCTCATGGGCCGTCATCCGGAGGTGACGGTACTTTGTTGCATTATTTACGCGGATTCAAAAAAGCCTCGGAAGAGAGCGGGGAACAAACAACTCGCTGTTTGCTTATTCTCGATCAGTTTGAAGAGATTTTTCAGTATCACGCGTACGAAAAATACTTCGGACATTTTGTGCAGGAGCTCTCCGATCTCATCAACAATACCAATTGCAATACTCGAGTGCTGTTCTCTATGCGTGAAGAGTTTCTGGGTGAGCTGAGCGTTTTCGACAATCACATACCAGACCTCTTCAACAACTACTACCGCCTGAAGTGTCCGAATAAGCTCGAAACCGAAGAGATCATCCAACGCACGTGCGCTGTTGACTCCCTTACTGTTGATGAAGCCAAGTTAAAAGATTTGGTCGACGATCTCGCCAAGGTTGAAAAAGGCGAGGCCGGCATAGTTGAGCGCGCCAAGGAGTCCAGGCAAGTTGTGGAGAGGCATTTTATTGCGCCCCCTTATTTGCAGATCGCCTGTCAACGGCTTTGGGACGCTCAGTTTTCCGATCACCGTGATGAAGAGACGCAGCCCTTTCTTTCCAAGTACGAAACGGGTGACGCGCGCAAGATGCTAAATCTCTTTTGTCAGGAAAAGCTTTCTTCTCTGAGTGACAAAGAGCGAGCTATTTTGGTTGAAGCCTTTGACTTCCTGGTAACAAAAAAGGGAGCAAAGATGGCTTATGAGCTAACTAGCCTGGCCGAGCACATGGCGGTCAATGAAAATCTCCTCAAGTCAGTGCTGCTGAAACTCAGCAGTCCGGAGTCGCGCATTCTGCGAGCGTCGAGCGGACCGGACGGCTCGCTCTGGTTTGAGCTTTACCATGACATGTATGGTTCCATCGTAGATGAGTGGAAGCGAACTTACCGTCTCAATCGAAAGGCCCGGGTTCGCGGAGCCCTCAATCGGGCGGCGCTAGGCATGGGCCTCGTGTTCATGATCTTTGGCGGCTACTTGTCAATACATCACTGGTATGTTGAACCCAGAAGATACCGGGCACTCCTACGTGAAGCTGACCTGCAAAACGCGGCGAAGTACAAGGAATACGAGAGCGGATTCACAAAACTACGGGACACGCTGGGGTTTGGGAATCAGGCAAAAGAACTCTGGGCAGCCGCATGGAGACGCCGAGCTCATTTCGCGGAAAGCCAGGAGAAAGGGACGGAAGCCTTGCTTTGCTGGTTAAGTGCGACAGTTTACAGCTCTTCGCAGCGAGGTACGGACGGGCGGCTACAGATTGCTAACTATTTGAACAATACTGACTATCGCTCACTCGTGGCTACATATGGATCTGATTTGGGAACCACTTCGCCAACTCAAAACCCGCCGCTCTTTAGCGTCGACGGAAGGACGCTGTTTACGTTTACGAAGGATCTGCGAGTCCTGCAATGGGAAGCCCAGACCGGCAAGTTGAAGACGCCGCCTTCGCTAAGTCTGCAATTGGGTGAAAGACAGGAAAGCGATCCGGCAAGCGCCGAGCGGACCCCTAAGGTGGGCAAGCCGCCTAGCAACGCTACAAGCGCGCGAGATCGGGAGGGCACTGAACACCGCCTGAGTCAGGACCAGAGTCAGGGTCCATTTTTGCGGGCCGCAGCTGGGAATCTCGTCGCTGGTTTCACCCGGGCCTCAACGACGAAGCCGGATGGAAAGGAAGAGCGAGGCACCAAAACGAGCCAGCTAAGGTTCTTAATTTGGAGGATCGACAATGGAACTGTTGTCTGGTTTGCTTTCAGGGGGGAAGGAAAAGGATCCGTTGAGCCAGCGGCTTCATTTGCTCCGGACGGCCGCCATTTTGCGACGTTAGACGAAACGGGTCTCGCCCAAATCTACACCGTGAGCCAAGATCAGACTGAGGTCTCTCAAAAACCGATCAATATATGGAGGTCTGTAACTAATCTCATATTTAACCCCGACAATCAAACCGTGTTGCTTCGTCTAAGTAACCAAACACTACGGCTTTGGGACCTGAGCACGAACAAACTGCGAGTTGAGAAAAAGCTGCAGTTATCTTCCCCACGAGTCGGCTTTAGTCCGGACGGGACCAGGTTGCTACTGCGAACACCCTCTGGAGACGCTGAAATCTTGGACACCGCAACTCTATCAACCGTTCATTCGCTACCAAGATCGTATTACCCGGAGTCGTCGCAGCTTATGTCCGATAACACTACTGTGGTCTGGTACCGCGCAGTTTCGGTTGAGCGGGGGAAACAGATCTACCTTACTTTCCTAAACAGCGAAACAGGCGGGCGCGCCACCCGCGTCCTTGGTCTTGACGACGTCACGACCGTCATCTTTAACCCTGACGGCAAGTCAGTACTCACTGTAAGCGAAGATAGTAACGCGCGTTTATGGAATCTTAGCCCCGGAGAATCGGTAGGCAAGCTAATCCAAGACCGGGCCATTTTTGTCAAAATTACTCTTAGCGATGATGGCCGCACTATTGCTACCGAAAACAAGAACAAAGAAATCAAGATATGGAACGCTGACAACGCCCAGCAAATTGGAGCACCACTTGTGCCGGTTGTTCAGACCAGCGAGACAACTTTCCCACGTTCGCCTAACTATCTCTATCAATTTGAGGTGCTCAGCCTTAGTCCGAACGGCCAGTATATCTGCTTCAAGAACGCTGCCAACGCGATAACAGTCTGGGAAGTTGCTACTCGTCGTGAGATCCCGCTTATTCACCCGAAGAATGTAGTTTTTGGAATTCTCTTCTTCAGCCCTGATTCCGAAATCCTCGTTAGCACCAGTTCTGATAACATAACCAGGTTATGGAGAGGTCTCCGGCAGACTCCGGTGGCGATGAGCTGGCCACAAGGAAGTGAAAACTTCAGGCAACTGGTCTTTAGTCCCGACTCCAGATACCTTGCGAGCATCTATCTGAAAGGGCAATCTCCTCGTGAAATGGGTATTAAGGTCGTCGACGTTTCGACGCTAATAGAAATCCCAATGGTCGATTATGATCCAAAGATGGGTTTGACCGCTGTAGTTTTGAGTGCCGGCGGAAAAATGATGACACGCGGCAAAGACAAAGTCGCGTTTGTGTGGGATTTGGCGAACGGACATCTGCTTTATAAGTTGGACACCTCGGCCCCCATAATCAGTTCGGCGTTCAGTCCCGACGGGAAGTTAGCGATCACTGCCTGTTACGACGGGTCGGTACAGTTGTGGGATATGAACAACGGACAGAAGATTGGATCTTTCCAAAAATACGACAAGAGAATTGTTAGCGTGGGGTTCAGCCCCGATAACAAGAAAGCCATCTGCGTCTCGGAACAATGGATCCATCTTTCTTCGGTTAGTGACAAAGGACTTCAGTATGAAACGTCGCGCTTGATTAGTAATCGGTTCTCTTATCGTCCCCGCATTTTGAGTCAGATTGCCAGCGATTTCCGTCTGCTCTCGTCACTTTCTGACGACACTATTAGGATCGAAGAACTACATTTCGATTCCCTACCCGATAGCCAGACACCAGCCCTGGACGCTGAGAACTTACTGAGGGAATGGCAGAACAAATTAGCGCTTCGATTCGACGACAACGGACAAATCGTGGCCAGGCGGGATAGCAATCTCGACTTTTAGGTCCAGCAAGTATTTCGACCGCTTCCAGTTTCAAGAATAAATTGAGCGTCAATCCCGTCGCTGGCGAACAATTCAACACGTGTCGAAGCAACTTGCGATGAGGCGCGGGCGCGCGGTCTGAAAAAAGTCGGTCTGTTCGGCACGCGTTATACCATGCAGGGACAATTCTACCCCGAGGTTTTCCTGCGCGCAGGCATTCAGATAATCGTGCCGAATGAAGAAGAGCAAACTTACATCCATGAAAAATATCTGGGAGAGCTGCTCAACGACATTTTCAGCCCGGAAACGCGCGCGGGTTTACTGGCAATCGTGGACCGGTTGAGAGAACGCGACGATATCGAAGGTCTGATTCTGGGTGGCACAGAATTGCCTTTGATCCTCCGCGGTGAGGAACACAACGGAGTTCCCTTCCTCGACACGACCAGGATTCACGTCGATCGGATCGTCGGCGAATTACTCCTCTGAATGATAGAATCCAGCAGCTCTCAAAAAAGTGCGAGGTCCCCAGGTGTTTCTCTTCCAGCTCGTTAATAAATCGGCAATGCGCTTTCTGCTATCAGCGGACAGCGTTTCAAACGCCACTGTTTCGCGCAGTATAGATTTTGAAGTTCAATAGCCGCAATAGAGGAGATTCGTTAATGAGATCCCTTAGATTATTCACTCTCACGATCGGCCTGTTCTTTCTGGTAGCCACCGCTTCAGCCCAGAACGGGCCACCGAAAGCACCGGTGCACGAAGTGACGGACACCTACTTCGGACAGAAGATTGTCGATCCTTACCGGTGGATGGAGGATTCGAAGAGTTCGGAAACCGTCGGATGGATGAAAGCTGAGAGCCAATACACGCGAGCTTACCTTGATCCTTTGCCGTTGCGTGCGGATTTGCTGAAACGATTAAGCGAGTTGAGCGATGCAGGCGTGCGCGTTTCCGGCGTTCAACGCGCCGGCAATATGTATTTTTATTATCGGCGCGCGCCTAACGAAAACGATCGCCGGCTTTATGTACGCGAAGGCTTGAGCGGCACGGAACGCCTGTTGGTGGATCCGGAAAAGGTGTCGGCTGACGGCAAGCGATATTCAAT
>Ga0209648_10000803_pt1 | contig 24729 bp, 26 predicted proteins | sample GraSoi2013_115cm_FD_185830 | JGI IMG/M metagenome (GOLD analysis project Ga0209648, IMG submission 185830) | Grasslands soil microbial communities from the Angelo Coastal Reserve, California, USA - Sample 9_17_2013_115cm (SPAdes) (version 2) | ecosystem: Environmental > Terrestrial > Soil >... | reverse complement strand
ATCTGATATGCGCCGGCCTGCTGGGCGCCGGGCGGGGCCGTCATCTGCACGAATTCGCGCGCCCGCAGCTCGCCAGCCGTCGTCACAGTCACTGTGAACTGGCCGCGCTTGACGGACGCTACCACGGAGGGATCCGCGCTTCGGCGGTCTCCAGCCAGCACCCAAGCGCCCGGGAGGCCGAGCAGGAGCACTGCGGCAGCGACCCGGTCCCGACGTCGAGGGAGGAAGCGCATAGGAGCTCCTTTCGAGGAGGGGCTCGGTGCTGAGCCGAGCCCTACTTAGACACCCCCGTATCCGTTTGGTTGCGCGGCCGCGGCGGTGTTGCGCCGGCGCGACAGAGACCGTTCACTGCTGATGGTTCACAGCTAATATGACCTACACCGTTCCGCAAATGTGCAGCGGGATGCGTACCGTCCTCTCCGACCTGTCGGGCGAGGTCCATGAGCCACGAAGGGACCGAACACGCCCGTCCCGCACGACCGTCCGGGCGTGGCCGGTGAACATCGCGTCGAGCGTAAGCATCGGGCTTCACACTGCTCAAGTGAGCGCCCGGAGCTCGCTCTCGCAACCGCGCTGGGCCCCCCGACCCCGCCTCGTGCTGGGTGTTCGTAGCCCACCGTACCCCGGGCCGCAGGGTCGAATCCCTCCTGGCGCATGGAGTTAGCCGGTCGCGGCACGCGTTTCGACCCAGCAGGCGCTGCTTGACACCTGCTACGGTCCTGTCTAGAGTGCGTATCAGAACCCAGAAGGGTGGAACGGAGAATGCTTCGCATGGTGTCTAACTCGAATTGCCACGGGGTGAGTCCCTGAGCGAGCAGGCCCGCTGGGTGGCGCACGTCGGTGCGCCCACGCCCCCGCCGGAGCCGCTCCGGCGGGGGCGCTGATTTTTATGTGGCTCTAGCGACGAGGACCGAACGAGGACCGAACTATGAAGCGATATTTGTTGGCCAGCGACTTCGACCAAACCCTGAGCTTCAACGACTCGGGGATCGTGCTGAGCGAGCTGCTGGGTATCGATGGCTTCCGTGAGAAGAGCGCGGGGCTGTCGCGCATCCATCTGGTGCAACAAGGCGCGGAGCTGGCCTACCTGCTGCTCCACGACCCGGAATACCGCCAGGTGAGGCGGGAGCACCTGGTCGAAGTGGGCAAGCGGATACGCCTCAAGACGAACCTGGGCCTGCTCGCCCGGCTGCTGGGCGAATTGGACGGGTACGACTTCGTGTTCTACGTGATCTCCGCCGCTCCGCAGGAGGTCATCCAGTCGGCGCTGGAGGGCATCGTCCCCGCCGAGCACATCTACGGCACCCGGTTCCGCTACGATCGCGCGTCCGGAGAGATCCAGGGGATCGAACGGGTCACGGCCGGCTACGGCAAGGTGGCCCTGCTCGAGGAGTTGCGAGCGCAGCTGCCGGTGAGTCATGACCGAGTGATCTACGTGGGTGATGGCGGCTCGGACATTCACGTGATGCTGCACGTCAATCGTCTGAACGGACTCACGATCGCGGTATCCGAGAACAAGTACCTGGCCCAGATCGCCAAGCGCACCGTACTGTCAGACGACGCGGTCAGCGTGCTGGTGCCGATCCTCGAGGACATCGTCGGCATGAACGCGACCGAGATTCACACCCTGTTCGAATCCCACGGGCTCGTGCTCCAGGAGTGGGACAAGGTACAGACGGATCTCCTGACGATCCGTGAGACCGACGCGGCGCCACCGCTCGTGGCGTGACCGGGGATCTGTCATGACGCTCGACTGGATCGGGTGGGTCGCGACGGCCCTGATCGCAAGCTCCTACTTCTGCAAGGAGGCTGCGACGTTGCGGCGGGTACAGGCGGTCGCCGCCGTGGCGTGGGCGGCGTATGGCGTGATGATCCATTCGCTGCCGGTGATCGTGGCCAACGTGATCGTTGCCGGCGCGGCCGTGTGGACGTCGTTCCGGCGGCCGGCGGCTGCGTAGGACGACTCGTTGATGGGAAGATCAAAGCTCAACGCGCGGACTCGCGCTCCAGCGAGCACCCCACGGCCGTCGCCCTAGAACCCCACCGCCACGCCCAGGCGCGCCAGCGTCTCCTGAATCGGGGCGTCGACCTCACCGGTCCCGCCTGGGTTCACCTTACGATTGATGCGTTGGAACGCGTACGCCGCGGTGCCGTGGACATGGCCGGCCAGCCGCACGTCGAGCCCGAGTCCGAGATCGAGCGCGACGGGCGCCCGGCCACCACCCGTGAAGGACGGGGCGGCAAGGTAGTTCACCCGGAACACGAGCATCGCGCCGGGCCCGATCCCGTAGAAGGCCCGGGCCCCAGCCCGCACCGCCCCCACCGACTGCGCATTGAATGCCGGATCGGCGGTGCGGCGCGTGATGCCGGCCTCGAGGCTCACATAGGAAGCCACGTCGTAGGCCAGCCAGGCATCCACCTGCGTGGCGGTGAAACCCGCGGTGGCGGGGGTGCTGCCGGTCGTGGGGTGGAACTGCAGCTGCACGACGGACGCCTCGGCCGAGAACCGGTGGTAGCGGGCCCAGAGGGTACCCCCCCCACCGGTGCCGAGGTAGTGAAGCCCCGCGGTGACCTCGCGGTAGTCGCCCAGCGCGAAGTGGGGGCCGACGCTGACCTCTTGAGCGGGCGCGGCCCGCGCGACCACCCCGAAGAGGGCGACCCCCCAAACTACCGGCCTCACCGGGTCCCCGCGGGCTTCGGCAGCGGTACGACGGTGAGCTGCACCTGGCGGCGCCGGGCCAGGTTCTCCTTCGCGATGTCCTCGTTCCGCCGGGCAAGCTGCTCACGCAGCAGCCGGTTATAGAGGATGTTGGCCTCGGCAGGCTGCGCCGCGGGTTTGCGCAACATCATCACGATCCCCGTCACCAGGGCCGCTCCCCCCACGATGCCGAGTTCTCGCCCCGTGGTCGAGCCGAGGTTCGAGCCTTCGAGCCCCACGGTGCCTACCAGCGCCCCGCCCGTATAGAGGAAGGCGAGCCCTACCGGCCGCCAGCTTTGCGGCGGAACCTCGGTCTCCGGGAGGTACTGGTAGCCGGGGAGGCTTGTGAGATGGGGCAGCGTGTCCACGCTGCCGTAGCTCACGCGAATCGGGCGTGAGGCCGAGAACGTGTTCTGTCCGAGTCGGGCATCGACGACGAGCGTGTACGTGCCGGCGGGCACGGGATCGCCGCCGGCGAGTCGGAGCGGCCAGCGCAGGTTGACCTGGCCATTCCAGGCCCCCGAATCGATCAGGAACGTGCCCGCGCTGCCGATCGCCCGCGTGATCACCCGGGCCGGCTGGGTGACGGTGAAGCGGATCGGGACCGCTCCCTGCCCCCCGACGAAGCTGGTGCTATCGATGCGCAGTTGGCGCACGAGCAGGACCTGACCGAGCGCCACTTGGAACGCGCTGTACGCCTTGGGCGAGGTCCGATCGGGATCGAGTTGCCGCTCCGGGTCGATCAGCACGACCTGCTTGAAGGCGTCCACGGCCTTGAGGATCGAGTCCATCGCGCCGTAGGTGAAGCCCATCAATTCGTACGCCCGCGCGCGCTCAGACCCGGTGAGCCGCTCCCGCAGCGCGGCCTGGGCGAAGGGCACGACCTGGCGATACTCCAAGTTGTCGTAGGCCTGCTGCGCCCGACGCAGCGACGCGTTCTGCGCCTCCTGGGCACCGAGCCTGCTGGGAAGGGCCAGCCCTGCGAGCAGCATCAAGGCGGGGACGCGCCGGGTCATGCGGCTCACTCCGGAAGGAGGGGATAGCGCTTGTGGACGGTGTTGCTGGCGGTCACGAGCACGTTTTCGGTCACGGTCTTAAACCCGGCGCGCTCGATGCGAACTTTGTGCGAGCCTGGCTTCACTTGGTATTCGATGACCGGCGTCTGACCGACATCCACGTCGTCGATGTACACCTCGCCGAACGGATCGGCGTTGATCGTCAGGAGGCCTTGGGGTGCGGGCGCGGGCGGCGGCGGCGCTGCCTGCGGTTTCGCCCGCTCGACGCGGCGCGTTGGGGGCGGCGTGGGAGTAGCCACGGGCACGCGGACCGTGTCCCGGATCCGGACCGTGTCCACCACCGGGGCGGGAGGCGGCGCCGCGGGTTTGGACTCGGGCGCACTCCGGCTGCCAAGCACCAGGTAGCCCCCGACGCCCGCCGCCCCGACCACCACGACCCCGATCACGGTGCCGACGCGCGACTTCCGCTTGGGGGCCGGGGGAGCGGGCCTCGTCGGCCGTCGCCCGGCGGGGAGCGGTGTGGTCGGCACGCCGGTGATCTCGGTCGGCGAGTCGGCCATCGTGCGGGCTCGCGGCCGGGCAGCGGCCCGGCCGCCCTTGGGCGAGGCAACCGGCTGCTCGGGCCAGACCGCCGTGGCGAAGTCCTCCATCGTCGCGTAGCGAGCGTCCGGATCCTTGGACAGGGCCCGGGAGATCGCGCCCGTGAGCGTCCCGGGAATGCCGGGGCGCTTGGTGCTCGCGAGCGGCGGCTCTTCGTAGATGTGCTTGTAGATGATGGTGTGCACCGAGTCGCCGCTGAACGGCAGCTCGGCGGTGATCATGCGATAGCCGACCACACCGAGCGAGTACTGGTCGGCGCGGCCGTCCACGGGCGCGCCCTTGCCCTGCTCCGGCGCCATGTAGTGTGGCGTGCCGATGATCATGCCGGTGGCCGTGAACCCCGTGGCCGCCTGCAGGGCCTTCGAGATGCCGAAGTCGGTGAGCATCACGCGGCCGTCGTGGTCGAACATGATGTTCGCAGGCTTCACGTCGCGATGGACGACCCCGCGCTGGTGCGCGTGGCCCAGGGCGCACGCGGCTTCCCACAGAATGCGCTGGATCTCGGGCACGGGCAGGGGCTGGCGCTTCTCGAGCAGGTCCTCGAGCGACGTCCCCACGATGTACTTCATGACGAAGTAGTGGAGTCCGCCCTCGCTCTCGACCCGGTAGATCGGGATGATGTTCGGGTGGTCGAGTTTGGCGGCGGTCTTCGCCTCCTGCTGGAAGCGGCGCACCACCTGCTCGTCCTGCGCGACGTCGGGCGGGAGGACCTTGATCGCCACCTCGCGGTCGAGCGCCAGATCGTGCGCCAGGAACACGGCGCCCATCCCGCCTTTGCCCAGCAGCCGGTCCATCCGGTACTTGCCCTCGATCGCCCGCTGCAGGCGCTCCCGCACGATATCGATGCTGCTCGTGCTCGTGGCGTCGCCCCCGGAAACATCGGCGCCGCACGACAGACAGAAGCGACTGTTCTCGGGGATGGGCGAGTGGCAGCGGTAGCAGTCGATTACCGTCGCCATGGGGCCCGCCTCGCGGAAGACGGTCGGGGCGCAGCGCGCGGCCGCGCCACGGCGCCCAGCGGCGGCGGCATCGCTGCCGTTGCGATGCCCGGCGGCGTGAGCGGCGCGGCGGGCGCCGTGGTGGCCGGATCGCAGTGGGGAACGGGAAGCAGCGCGGAGCCCACGATGCACAGGGCGTAGCGCGTGGCAACGCCGGCGAAGTCCACGACCACGAGATAATAGTCCGCCGCAGCAAGATTGAGGGTAAGGCTGTCGCGGGCCCCGGGAACCGTTGCAACAGCCTTGCCCAGCATGCCGAGCGTGTCCGTCGTCAGCACGTAGAGGTCGATGGCGGAGGAGTCGAAGCCCGCGGTGAACGGGATCGGGCGGGCCTGGACCTGCACCGACTGGGCCGACGGTACGTTGAAGCGGTACCAATCGACGGCCTCCGGGTTGTCGAGCGTCAAGGTGCTGTCGCGGAATCCGGGCGCGGGCCCGACGGTGATCTTCAGCGCCGGAACCGCGAAGTTCAGGTCGGCCATGGTGCACGTGTTGTTCCCCGTGAACCGATCGGGCACGATCTTCGGGCTGTGCGACACATAGCCATCGAGAATGGCGAGCTCGTAACTGCCGGGGCTCGCGTAGCGGGACAGCAGGTGCAATCCCCGCGGCAGGGTTCGCAGGGCGATGATGATGGAATCAGGGGGAGCCTGCTCCGGACGAAATTTCCGACCCCGGCAATCGTACTCGCGCGGCCCGATCGTCCAGGCGGACGCGCCGATGCCGTAGGAGGCGGTGCCCGCCGTGTAGACGATCGAATCGCTCAGCAGGACGCGGCCCAGGTTCGCCAAGTCGGGGCTCGTCACGATGAGCGTGATCGGCGCGGTCGTATCGGCGCGGGTGAACCGAAACCAATCCGCCCCGACGGTGTCGGGGCGCACCAGGTCCTCGTACGCCAACGCGGGATTGTAGAAGAGCAGGGACGGGTACTGGGAAATCGGCCCCGCCCCATCGAGGCTCACCGCGCGGGGGGCCGAGTCGCGCGGCATGCTGACCTTATAGATGTCCCGATGCCGCGCCACAATCTTCGTCGTGTCGAACACGTTGCCCCCGAGCGCGAGCGCCACCGGGGTACCGGTCTGCGCCGGATGCGGCACCCAGAACGACATCTGCCCAATGCCCGGCGGCACCCCCTTGAACGAAAACGTGTCGGCGATAAGAGGGGTGCCCCCGAGGGTCGCGAAGAAGATGCCCCGCGTCCCCACGCCGTAGAAGGTGAGCAGCTGACCGTACTTGACCGTATGGTGGGTCAGGTCGCCATTGAACGTCGCCACCGCGCTGTAGCTCGCCGTGTCCGCTCTGACGCTGTCAAGCGTGAACGGAGTCGAAACCCGAATCGGGAACGTGGCCGGCTTGCTGCTCTGGTAGGGTATGGCGGCCACCGTGATCGTCGTCCGGCCCGACGCGATCCCCGTCAGGCGGGCGCTGCCGCCGTCCTGTCCCAGCACCGTGGCGGTGGCGGTGTTGCCGCTCAACCACGCGAACTCGACGTTCGGGATCTCCACCGAGTCCCGCGGGGGCAGGCGTTGCCAGGCATGGGCGACGAGCATGGCCTGGGTGCCCTGCAGCACGAGCGAGTCGCTCCGGAGCAGGGGATCTACCGCGCCGAGCGTGACATACACCTCGCTCGAGCGGTCGGTGGGGTTCAAGCACGTGAGCCCCGCCAGCCCGGCGAGGCAGGCGGCGACGGCGACGCGCGCCACGGTTGGGCGCAACACTATGTGTGACATGAGACTAGCGTTAAGATACGAAACGCCCGCCCGCGCCGCCATACGCGGTGTCACAATCGCCCGCGGCGCTTCAACTCGAGATAGCGCGCGACGACCGCCTGGGCCGCGCGTTCGGGCGGCACGTCGAGCACCAACACGCCGGCGCGTCTCATGTGCCCCAGCGCCTCCTCGCGCGCGCGCAGCAGCTCGTCGGCCGCCGCCTTGCGGAAGGCGTCGTGCGCGGTGGCGGGCCTGAGCGCCGCCACCTGGTCGAGCTCGGGATTGCGCAGCGTCACGGCGAGCGGGAGGTGGCGCGGGCGGAGCGACGCGACATTCGCCACGAGCGCGTCCGACGCGAACCGGTCGATCACGTCGGTGAAGAGCACGGTGAGGGCGCGTTTGCGATTGCGCGCCGCGAGGTAGCGAAACGCGCCCGGGTAATCCGGCTCGACGAGCGTCGGCTCGACTACCGCGAGCACGTCGAGCACCCGCTTCAAGGCCAGCCGGCCGCGTTGCGGTGCGACGAAATGGCGCACGCCGTCCGCGAACGTCATCACGCCGACGTTGTCGTCGTGCTGCGTCGCGGCGTAGGCCAGCTCGAGCGCGGCCCGCACGACGTAGTCGAGTCGCGACACGCCCGCGATCTCGGCCGTGAGCAACCGCCCCGTGTCGAGTACGAGGAGCACATGCTGGCGCCGCTCGGCCTCGTATTGCCGCGCGATCACCTTGCCGCGCTTCGCCGTTGCTTTCCAGTCGATGTGGCGCAGGTCGTCGCCCGGCACCCACTCGCGTAGCGACTCGAACAGCCGTCCCTCGCCCAGCTGGCGCTGCGGAGTGATCCCCTGCTCCCGGCGCCGCTGGGCCCGCGCGAGCGAGGCTCGCATCCGGACCGTCACGAGCGGCGGATACACCGCGGCGTCCCAGGGCAGCGCCACGCTGGCGCGCCGCCGCCCCAGGCCCAAGGGACCGACCGAGTCGATGACGAACGCGCCGACCCCTGTTGCGTCGCGACCGCGATGCGCCGGCACGACTGGGACCGTCTCGCGTCGCTCACCGTGTGTGGGGACCGTGATCCCGCGCGGCGGCTGCACCCCCCCGAGCAGGTCGGGCCGCACCTCCCGCAGCCGCAGCCGCGCCCGTCGGCGGGTGTCGTTGACCCAGCGATAGACGACTTCCCCGGTGCGGCCGACGGAAAAGGCCGGTGGCGCGTCCCGAACCACGCTGAGCGCGCCCGCGCCGGGCCGCACCGCCAGCGCCGCGTCCACCCATACGAGCGCGACGAGCACCAGATCCGCGAGCAATAGGGCCGTGAGCGCCCAGGGGACCCACAGGCCCACGAGCCCCCACCCCGCCAGCGCCGCGCCCACCCACAGGCCGCGCCGGGTCCACAGCACGCCAGCGCCCGATCCGACCAGATACCACACGGCCCACAATCCCGCGGCGCCCGCAGTGTACGCCATCCATTCGACCACGCTCACGCGGTCGGCACCTCGGTGCGATCGAGGATCGACTTGAGGGCGGCGTCGGGCGTCACGCCCTCGAGCTCGAGCTCCGGCGCCACGCTCACGCGGTGCCGCAGCACCGCGGGCGCCAGCTGCTTCACGTCGTCTGGGATCACGTAGTCGCGGTCGTCGAGCAAGGCCGCGGCGCGTGCGGCCTTGAGCAGCGACACGCCGGCGCGCGGGCTCGCTCCCAGGGTCAGCGACGCCGCCTCGCGCGTGCCGCGGACGATCGCCGTGATGTAGGCCGTGATCTGGGGCTCTACGCGGACCGCGTCGACGGCCTGGCGCACCGACTCGAGGCCCGTGCCGTCCATCACGCGGGCGACACCGTACGTCGCCGGCCGGTCCGCTTCGAAGCCTTGGGCGACCCGGGTCAGGATCTCCTGTTCGCGTTGCGTATCGGGGTAGCCCACGAGCACCTTCGCCATAAAGCGATCGAGTTCTGCCTCGGGGAGGGGATAGGTCCCCTCAAACTCTACCGGGTTCTGGGTCGCGAACACCGTGAACACGGCCGACAGCGGATGGCCGACCCCATCCACGGTGACCGTGCGCTCCTGCATCGCCTCGAGCAGAGCGGCCTGCGTCTTCGCAGGAGCCCGATTGATCTCATCGGCGAGCACCAAGTCGGCGAAGATCGGCCCAGGCCGGAAGGTGAACTCGTGGCTGCCGGTGAGCAGGGTGACCCCCGTGATGTCGGCCGGCATCAAGTCGGGGGTGAACTGAATGCGCTGAAACTTCACGTCGAGCACGAGCGCGAGGGTGCGTACGAGCAGCGTCTTCGCGGTCCCCGGTACGCCTTCCAGCAGCACGTGCCCGCGCGCCAGCAGGCACACCAATGCCTCCCGGGTCGCAGCCTGCTGGCCGAGGACCACCTGTTGCAGCGCCGCTACGATGCGGCGCGCGTCACCAGCGGGCGTAGCTCCTGCCACACGTCCTCCACGGCTTGCGCGGCCGCGAGCGCGCGCTCGGGGCCGCCGGGTTGGTTGATGATGCGCTGCAGCCGCCGCACGGCGTCGCGCCCGGTGGTGGTGGGCAGCGCCAGCTCAAGCGCCCCCAACCAGGAGCGCTGCTCGTCGGGTCGCATGACCCCTGCGCGGCCCAGCCGGCGGCGCAGGCCGGCGACCGTCAGCGCGACGGCCGTATCGACGTCTCCCGCGCCCTCGAGACCGGCCGCAAGCGCCTCGAGATGCTCGAGCGGCGAGCGGCGGCGCCGCTCGATCACCGACCGCGCCGGGCCAAATCGCACGCCGGCGCCGGCCAACGCGAGGATCACCACCGCACTGAGCTGCAGCAGGGCCCACCCGCCGGGTGTCCCGGACAGCCAGCCGGCGAGGACCCCGCTCAGCGAGCGCTCCCGCCCGAAACCCTGATGATACTCGTCCCAGACGACCCGGCCCGGCCGTGCCGGCAGGAGCAGCGGCGCGACGAATTGGGGAACCGGGGTGGCACGCCAGGTGCGGTTGCGGAAGTATCCGACATCGGCGACGAGCGTGACCACGCCACCACCCGGGTAGCGGAGTCGCAACGCCGCGGGTCGCCCGTCCCGGAGCCGGAGCAGCGTATCGCGCGCCGCGGGAGCGAGGCGTTCACACTCGCTCTCCTCGATGTCGCCGCCGCGCAACCGGCCGATCGCCTCGGGCGCCACGCCGGGCGGCTTCAGGTAGTCCGCCACCGCGGGCAGCGCGAGCCCGCTCGCAGGCGAGAGCACCGGGAAACTGTCGCTCGCCACGAATCGCGCGGCGTTGGCCGTGACCCACCCGGCGCAGCGAGTGATGCCGCCTCCCGAGCCCGCCGCCACGACCGTCCCTCCCGCCTGGACGAAGCGCACCACCTGCCCCAGCTCCGCCGCCTCGAGGTGCATGAAGGGATCGAGCACGACGAGCACCGCGGGCGGGCGTCGCCCGTCGTGGGCCAAGTCGAACAACGGAGCGCGGCGGCGTTCCAGCGGCATGCGCAACCGCACGAGCACGTCGTAGAGGGCGCCGCTCCCCTCAGGCCCGCGCAACAGGGTCGACGGCCGGAAGTCGAAGGTCGCTGCCGCGCCGGCGCCGCGGCTCCCGGCCCAGACGGCGAGCGTGACTGCCAGCGTCAAGAGCGCGAGCAGCGCGACTTCAAGTCGGCGCGACATGCTCGAACACCAGGTCCGCCTGCGCCGCGAACTCGCGATAGGTCCGCTCGTCGCACGGGAGGCCGCCGAACAGATGGCGGTACAGCTGCCCGACCAGGTTCGCGAGGGATGCGCGGCCCGACGCGTCGAGACGCGCCTCGGTGATGTATTCCGCCGGCGTCTTCGAGGGGCGGAAATCGAGCGCCCGGCGCTGGTCCAGGTCGAGCACGATCCCGACAAAGCGCTGCGCCAGCGCTTCGGCGTAGCGGCCCCCGCGCGCCAGCTGTTCGGCGCGGGCGCGGTGGGCGCCCGCCTCATCGACCGGCCGCGCCGCGGCCGCCACCACTGCCGGCGTCCGCGCCGTCGGCCGCGTAATGCGCCAGACCACGTACGCCATGTGCGCGAGCAGCGCCACCAGGGCCGCGACGAGCGTCACGAGCAGCAGCCGAAACGCGGCCGGATGGCCCTGTTGCAGGTGCGTCAGCCCGTCCAGCAGCCGGCCCACGAGCCGGGCCAGCCACTCGAGCAGGCCGCGCCCATCGGCCCAGCGGTACTCGGGGCGCGCAAACACCTCGGCGACGGCACGCCGCAGCGAATCGGGCGGCACGCCCTGCGCGGCCGACCCGAGCGTCACCGTCAGGTGATCCCCAGCTGCTGGCTCAAGATCTGCAGATCGAACGCCTCGCGGCGCACCCGGAAGTCGTAGTACATCAGCGTGATCACCGCCGAGAACACGGGCGTGAGGAGCAGCGGCAAGACGTAGGATGCGGCCGTCAGCGCCAGGCCGAGCGGCGGGGCGGCCCGCGTGAACACCGCGCCGAGGCTGCGAAACACGAAGGAGGGGATGGTATTGGTGATCAGGAACGTGAGCACGGAGAGCAGTAGCACTTTGAACTTGAAGCCCCGGGTCAATTCCCACGAACGACCGAAGGCGTCGAACGCGCTCCGCAGCGATTCGAGCACCACCACGGGAGTGGTCACGCCATAGCCGCAGAGCACGAACGCCGCGAACCAGGTCGCTCCGACGACCCCGGCACCGACCACGAGTCCGACGGCGCCGAAACCACTACCCTTGGGGACCGTCGCAGCGAGCCCCCCCGTCAAGGCGATCGCCCCGACCATGATCAAGCCCAGCACGATTCCCTTCCCCAGGCCCACGCCCACGAGCGATCCGAGCTTCGACAGCCCGAGCGCGAGGGCGTCCCCCAGGGCCGGCGAGCGGCCGAGGTAGGACTCGGAGATGATGCGCACCGTCCCCGCCGTGAGCACCAAGGCCGCGAGGTAATACAGGATCCCCACGGGCACGAGCGCGAGCATCGCGGACAGGTTCGGCGCCTGGGGATTGAAGTTCTCAAGCAGCGGCGCACCGAAGTACACCGCCAGACACACGGGGAGCGACAGCGTGGCGATCGCGAGCTTGAGGAACAGCCCGAAATGGCGTCGGTAAATCGTGAGGGAGGCATCCAGCAGCTCCCCGAAATTCATCGGTCGGATGTCGGCCATCGTCCACCTCGCTCCGGGTGCGGTGTTGCGATAAGATGTTAGCGTGACCGGTCCCGCGCGAGACCGCCCCGCCCCCCCGGCCAGCTTGCGGCAACAACTCGGGATCGAAACCCCCGAGCACGTGGCCGTGCACTTGGAACTCGCCGGCGTCGGGTCGCGCACGGCGGCGGCGCTGGTCGACACGGCGCTGGCAACGCTGGGGTGGGTGGTGCTCACGTGGATCCTCATCCTCGGGAGCGGGCTGAGCGTCGGCGAGCGGCTCGGCGGCTGGGTCGCCGCCGTCGTCATCCTCCTCCTGACCTTCGGCGTGCTGGCCTACTTCGTCCTGTTCGAAGCTCTGAACGGCGGCCGCACGCCGGGCAAGCAGTCCGTCGGCATCCGGGTGGTGATGGAGACCGGTCACTCCGTGACGCCGACGGCCGCGGTGATTCGCAACCTGCTGCGGCTGATCGACTGCTACTTCCCGCTGTGCCCCTTCCTGCCCGGCCTGGTGATGATCTTCCTGCACGCGCGCAATCAGCGCTTGGGGGACCTGGCGGCCGGTACGATCGTGGTGCGCGACCGCCCGACCGAGTGGCGGCTCGGGCCAGCCCCGGCGCCGCCCGACGAGCCGATCGACGCCGGACCCCCGGCCCTGACGGACGATGAATTCCGGCTGCTCGATCAGTTTCTCGCCCGCGCGCACGAGCTCGACCGGATCGTTCAGACGCGGCTCGCGACGGACCTGGCGCGCCGCTTCCAGGAGCGCGCGCCGCGAAACGTGGCGGACCCCGATGCCTACCTCACGGCGCTCCACGCCGACGAGCAGGCCAAGCGTCGCAGCCGGTTCGCGACGCGGGCCAGGGCCGGCACCGTGGGTCGGACGACCGTCACCGCGGAGCGCTTCGTCGCACGCAAACGGGAGGCGTGGGAGCGGTTCTACGATCTCGCCAGCCGCATCGAGCGCTCCGGCGTCGCCGGGCTCGGTTCGTCGGAGATCCCCGAATTCGCAGCCCGCTACCGGGAAGTGGCGGCCGATCTCGCTCGCGCGCACACCTACGGCGTCGGTCCGCAAGTGATCGAGTATCTCGAGCGCGTCGTCAGCGCGGGGCATAACGCGCTGTATCGCGCGCGCGGCCGGCGTCGCGCCCCCGTGGTTCGCTACCTGGTGCGTGATTTCCCGGCGGCCGTGGTGCAGTCCTGGGGTTACGTCGGGGCGGCGGCGCTGTTGTTCGCGGTGCCGGCCGCAATCGGGTACGGCATCGTCCGCACGCAGCCCGAGCGCACCGACGAGCTGCTGCCGCCCGTCATGGTGAGCCGGGCGGAGCAGGCCGCCGCCCGACAGGCGCAGGGGCTCGGTTACGCCGAATCCCGCGAGCAGGATCTGCCCGTCATCGCGTCCGCGATCATCAGCAACAACGTGCGGATCGCGTTCTGGGCGTTCGTCGGCGGCATCCTGCTCGGGCTGCCGACGGTGTGGGTGCTGGTCACCAACGGCCTGAGCCTCGGCGCCGGATTCGGCCTGTTCGTCAACTACCATGCGGGAGGGTATCTCGGCCGGTTCGTGGCGGGGCACGGCTTCTTGGAGCTGACCGCGATTTTCATCGCCGGCGGCGCCGCGTTCCGCGTCGCCGGCGCGCTTCTCGTCCCGGGCGACCGCACGCGGCGCGACGCCCTTGTGCTCGAGGGCCGGATCGCGGCCCGGATGATCGGCGCGGTGGTCTCGCTGCTCGCCGTCGCCGGCACGATCGAAGGGCTGTTGTCCGCCAGCGACGCGCCGACCGGACTCAAGTACGCGGTCAGCGTCTTGTCGCTGGTGTTGCTGTTCACCTATTTCGGGAGCGGTTGGGCCGAAGTGCGGCGCGCCCGCGCGCCCGCGGCGCTGCCTACGCCGGAGCAGCGGCCCCGAGCTGCTGGCTGAGCATCTCCAGATCGAAGCCCTCCTCGCGGACGCGCAAGTCGTAGTAGAACAGGGTGAACACACACGACAGCAGCGGATAGATGAGCAGCGACACGACGGCGACGACGACGGTGCTGAGCACTTCGCCCTTCCCGAGCAGCGCCTCGACCCCCGCGGCGAGGATCCCAGCGCCGATCACGAGACCGGCGAGCAGCGCGAGTGCGATCACCCAGAGCCCCAGCGCCTTCCAGCGAAATCCCCCGGGTGAGGTCCCAGGAGCGCCGCAATGCGTCGCTGGACCGCTCGAGCGCGGCCACCTCGGTGACCACCGCATAGCCCGAGGCCACGATGATCCCCGGGATGACGAGCGCGAGCGTCGCCAGCCCCGTGATGAATGCGGCGGCAACGCTCGCCCCGAGCAGCTGCGCCATCCGAGCGCCGGTGAAGCGCAGCGCCGGAGCGAGCCGCGGCGCGCGTCCCAGGTACCCCTCGGACACGACCAAAATCGTCGCGCCGCGCACGAGCACGGTGCCGAGCAGGCCCAGCACGCGGCTGAGCGTGCCGAGTCCGGCGTTCGCTCGGTCGCCGTGCGCTAGGCCGACGTAGATATCGAGGAGCGTCGGCACACCCTCGCAGACCACGGCGATCGCGATGAGCAGACGAAAGTGCCGGCGCAAGAGCGCGAGCGCGCCATCAAGGATTTCCCCTGGCGTGAGCGGCCGCAGCTCGTGGCTGGCCAGGGACGCGTCTCAGCGGGGGAAGCGACGGTGGGTGGGTGGCCAGTGAAGCCAGCGGTGGTCCCGGGGCAGGCGACGACACCCCCACCACCAGCGGGCCGGAGGACAGAAACGTGGTCGGTGACGCCGGCTCACCGGTCCAAGGCTTCGAGAATGTCCCGCATCTTGCGCGCCAGGGTCTCGATCTGTCGCAGACCCGCCACGGTCTCGGCATCGTACTTGTCCTCGCTCAGCAACATGAGCTGGGTCTCAGCGAGGACGGCTGCGAGCGGATTCGAGAGATCGTGGCGCAGCTTCCTGATCGGGTCCGCCCAGTCAGCCATCAGAGCAGGGAGCGATACAGGTCGCGCAGGTGGTGGTCGCGCAGATCCCGGACCGACTGCCACAGGTCCGGCTCCGAGGTGGCGCAGAAGATTTCGGCAGTGGCACGCTCCAGCTCGGTATCCGCCGCTCCGAACAACACGCGACCGCGCCAGATCGCGTCGTCGGTGCGGCGTACCTGGAGGCGAATGGGGATGAGTTGTCCGTCGAATCGAATGGGGGGGAGGTCGTGGACGACTGCTTCGCTTGAGTCTGATGCGTTGTAGCGTGCCGGCTGTGCGGGCATTCGGCGCCCTGGGCTGGTTTGTGCAAAGATAAAACGCGCCTGCACTTACGCAATAGCGCGGCGCCGCCGAGTCGGCCCCGGGGGCGTGCCGCTCCGGGACGCGCGCCGCCCGTCCTCCTCACATCCGGAAGGGCACCGGCACGAACGTACACACGAACAGCGCGAGGGCCACCCACGCCAGCAGGCGACGTGACTCGGGCAGCGGCCGGCGCATGTCGAGCACCGGGGGATGCCCGAGATGGCCACGCGACAAGAGGAGGACGAGCAATCCCCACAGCAGCCACCCACGCCAGAACCAGCCGAGCAACACGATCACGATCCAGAAGGCGAGCGCGATGCGCTGGTGCCGCCGCGGCAGCGTGGCATACAGGATGTGCCCGCCGTCGAGCTGGAACACGGGGAGCAGGTTGAGCATGGTGACGAACAAACCGAACCAGCCGGCAACGGCGAGCGGGTGCAGCAGGATGGCCGGCGCGCCACCGTGTACGAGGCGGCGCAGGGCGAGCGTGACGAGCGAGTCGCCGAGCGGCAGCTTGTCGAGCCCGATGCCCAAGAGCATCCCGGTCTGGTCGAAGCCCGGAAGCGGATTGCTGAGCCGCAAGCCGATCCACAGTGCCGGGAGCGCGATCGCGAGGCCGGCGAGTGGACCGGCGATCCCCACGTCCAACAACTGGCGTCGGTCCGACACGATCGTGCGCAACCGGATGAAGGCGCCGATCGTCCCGATCGACCACGGCAGGAAGGGGAAGGGGATGAAGTAGGGCGGCGAGACGTCGAGTTGATAATGGCGGGCCGTCAGATAGTGGCCCAGCTCGTGACAGAGCAGCACGGCCACGAGCGGTAGCGAAAACGTGAGCCCCGTCGCCCACGCCCGCACGAAGTGCGTCGGCAAGGCATACGTTCCCAGGAGCAGCGCCAGCGGGTTCGGGTCGAGCGGCAGCGCGCCGTTGAACACGGCCCCGACGAACGTGGTGGTGAACAGCGTCGCCACCAACAGCAGGACGTGCAGGCCCCAGCGCACGGGCCGATGCGCGAACGCCCGGGTCAGCACGAGGTGGCGCCCATCGGGCTCGGTTGACCAGTAGTAACGCCCGGGCCAGTGCGCGAGCGCGGCCGCCAGCGCCGCCGAAGGGCCGGCGTGCAGCGGATGTACAAGACCATCAATGACTTCGCGGTCCGGCAGGGAGGTCGTCCGCCACACCAGCAAGAACTCGCTGAGGTTCACGGCGTGCTCTTGACTCGGGATGCGGCGTACCCTAGTATAGCACCGTCGCACTCCTTCGAACTCCCAGATTCCCTTTTCACTACGCTCACTCCCCCACCTCGGGGTTCCCCCCGTCGTACAGCACCGGAGCAACGACCCACGTGGATATCGCTGAACTGAAGAGAAAATCCGTCGCGGAACTGCACGCGATGGCCGAGACCCTGAACATCACCAACTACTCAGGGCTCCGCAAGCAGGATCTCATCTTTCGCATCGAGCAATCGCTCCTCGACTCGGACACCGTGCTGCGGGGCGAGGGCGTCCTCGAGATCCTCCCCGAAGGCTACGGGTTCCTCCGCAGCCCCGACTGGAACTACCTATACGGCCCCGACGACATCTACGTCTCGCCGAGCCAGATCAAGCGCTTCGACCTGCGGACCGGCGACACGATCATGGGCCAGGTGCGGCCTCCCAAGGAAGGGGAGCGCTATCTCGCGCTGCTCAAGGTCGAGACCGTCAACGGCGAGGAGCCGGAGAAGGCGAAGCACCGGGTCGCGTTCGACAACCTGCGGCCGCGCTACCCCGAGGAGCGGATCCGGCTCGAACGCAAGGACGGCGACCTCTCGATGCGGGTGATGGACATCCTGTGCCCGATCGGCAAGGGTCAGCGCGGTCTCATCGTCTCGCCGCCCAAGGCCGGGAAGACGATCCTCATGCAGAAGCTCGCCAATTCGGTCATCGAGAATCACCCCGAGATCTATCTCATCGTGCTCTTGATCGACGAGCGGCCCGAAGAGGTGACCGACATGGAGGAGAACGTCAAGGGCACGACCGTCGAGGTTGTGTCCTCCACGTTCGATGAGCCGGCCGACCGGCACGTGCAAGTCGCCGACATGGTGATCGAGAAGGCCAAGCGCCTGGTGGAGCACGGCAAGGACGTCGTGATCCTGCTCGACTCGATCACGCGGCTCGGCCGCGCGCACAACGTCGTCGTGCCGCACTCGGGCAAGATTCTGTCCGGCGGTGTAGACGCAAATGCGCTCCAGAAGCCCAAGCGCTTCTTCGGCGCCGCGCGCAACATCGAGGGCGGCGGCTCGCTCACGATCCTCGCCACCGCGCTGATCGACACCGGCTCGCGCATGGACGAGGTGATCTTCGAAGAGTTCAAGGGCACGGGCAACATGGAGGTCATTCTGGACCGGCGCATCGCCGAGCGGCGCACCTTCCCCGCGATCGACGTCCAGCGCTCCAGCACGCGCAAGGAAGAGCTGCTCTTGAACAAGGAAGAGCTCAACAAGGTGTACCTGCTCCGCAACTTTCTCGCCGACATGCCGCCCGTCGAAGCGATCGAGTTCCTGCTCGAGCGGCTCAAGCGGACCAAGACCAACACGGAATTCTTCGCCACGATGGCGCAGGGGTGACGGGTCGGCTGCTCGGGGTCGACTGGGGTGAGCGCCGCATCGGCCTCGCCCTCTCCGACGAGACGCAGACGCTCGCCCAGCCCCTGACGACCCTCACCCGCCGCGCCGGGAAGCGCTTTCCGATGCGCCAGTTCCTCACCTTGCTGGACCGCCATGCCGTGACGGGCGTGATCGTCGGCCTGCCGCTGGACGCCGCGGGGGTCGAGGGCGACGCCGCGGGCGCGGCCCGCGCACTGGCCAGCGCCATCGCGCAGCGCTCGGGGAAGCCGGTCGAGCTGTGGGACGAGCGGTTTACCACCGCGCGGGCGCTCGGCACCGTGCGCCAGATGGGCGGCACCACGAAGGGGCGCAAGGGCGACGTGGATGCCCTCGCTGCCTCACTCCTGCTGCAGCACTACCTCGACGCCCGGCGCGGGACGGCGCAGTGATGCCCCGCGCGCGCGGGACCGGAAGCCGGCGGCGCCGCCGCTCGGTCCTCCGCGGAGCCGCCTGGGCCGTCGCCCTCGCCGCGTGCGGCTCCGCGGGCGGCCCGCGCGTCACGGTGACCGTCCCCCCCGGCGCCTCGCTCGACGCGGCGATCGACTCCCTGGCGGCGCAGCACGTGATCGGCCAGGCGCGACTGTTCCGGGTCTATGCCCGGCTGCGGGGGCTCGGCGGGGCACTCAAGAGCGGCGTCTACCTGCTGCGGCAGGACGAGTCGTGGGGAGACGTGGTGGCCGCGCTCGAGCGCGGCCGCGGCGTCGAGCGGCGCTTCACCGTCCGCGAAGGGTTGCGACTCAGCGAGGTCGCCGAGCTCGCCCACTCGGAACTCGCCATCGCGCGCGATTCGTTCGTGGCTGCGGCCGAGGACTCCGCACTGCTCGCCGGTCTCGGCCTGCCGCGGGGCGCGACCAGCGCCGAGGGGTATCTGTTTCCGACCACGTATCTCTTGCCGCTCCACGTCGATGCGCCTGAGCTAGTCCAGGTGATGACGCACCAATTCGTCGAGCAATGGAGTCCCGAATGGCAGGCGCGGCTCGATTCCCTGGGGCTCTCGCGCCATCAGCTCGTCACGCTCGCGTCCATCGTCGAGGCGGAAGCGCGCTACGATCCGGACCGGCCCTTCATTGCGGCCGTGTACCGCAACCGGCTGGCGCGGGGCATGCGGCTCGAGGCGGATCCCACGGTGAGCTACGCCTACGGACGGCGGCTCCGGCGCATCTGGGACCGCAACCTCGCGGTCCGCTCCGCCTACAACACCTACTTGCACGCCGGCCTGCCACCCGGCCCGATCGGCCAGCCGGGCCGCGCGAGCCTCGTGGCGGCGCTCTACCCCGCGGACGTGCCATTCCTGTATTTCGTCGCGCAGCCCGACGGCAAGCACATCTTCTCCGCCACGTTCGCCGAGCACGAGGCCGCGATCGCGCGGGTCAAGCAACTGCGGCGCGCAGCGCGCGCGCCGCCGCGGCGGGATCGCTAGCGTCCCACACGGCGCCAATCACCGCGACCCCCGCCGCACCCGCTCGCCTCATGGCACCAGCGTTGGCGGCCGTGACGCCGCCGACGCCGATCACCGGTATCCCGGGCGGTGCCCGTCGCGCGAGGCGAGCGAACCCTTCGGGCCCGAGCGGCGCGCCCGCGTCCGGCTTGTGCGCGGTCGCAAAGCAGGGGCCCACGCTCCAGTAGTCGGCGGGCCAATCGCGCGTCCGCTCCGCCTCCGACGGCGCGCCGACCGAGATGCCGAGCAGGAACCCGGACGGCACGTGGGGTCGGAGCCGCGGGAGCGGCGGGTCCTCCTGGCCGAGGTGGGCGCCGGCGGCACCGGCGGCGAGCGCCACGTCGACCCGGTCGTTGACGATCACCGGTACGGCGAGCGCGCCCACCAGGACGCGGCTCAGCACCAGGAGCTCGCGCGGCGCCACGTCCTTCAGGCGGACCTGGATCATGGTCGCGCCGCCGCTCACGGCTTGGCGGCACGCCGCCACCGGATCCCGCCCCTTGAGGAGAACGGCGTCCGTGACCACCATCAAGCGCAACTGATCGGCGAGCGCCATGAGCAAGACCTTGCGTGGGCTGCGCGGTGCCACCACCGCGGCGGCCAACACCAGCGAAGCGATCCTCGACGCAACGGCGGAGCTGTTGCGCGCCCTGCAGGACGCGAACGGCTTCCGACCCGAAGAGGTCGAGAGCGCGATCTTCACGTCCTCCCCGGATCTGACCGCCGAGTACCCGGCCCGCGCGGCGCGCCTGCTCGGCTGGAAGGACGTGCCGTTGCTCGGGACCGCCGAGGTCGCGGTGCCCGACGGCCTGCCACGCTGCATCCGCCTGCTGCTCCACTTCTACACCGACAAGCCGCAGCGCGACCTCAAACATATGTATCTGCGCGAGGCGGCCCGGCTGCGCCCGGACCGCCGGGCATGACGGGCGGCGCGGGACGGCCGCTGCTGGGGGGGGAGGGCGCCCCGACCGCGGCGGCGCGAGCCGTCGTCGTCTCCGCCAAGGGTGCGGCGCGCTGGCAGGCGGGGCATCCTTGGATCTACCGCACCGACATCTACGACGAGCCGCGCGAGCGGCCCGGCATCGTTCCCGTGACCGACCGACGCGGCCGCCATCTCGGGCAGGCCCTCTACTCCCCACAGTCCGAGATCCGGCTGCGCCTGCTCACGCGCGGCGCCGAGCCGATCGACGCCGCCTGGTGGGGACAGCGCATCACCGCGACGGCCGCCCGACGCGGTGCGCTCGCCGCCACCGCGTATCGCGTCGTGCACGCCGAGGGCGATGGCCTGCCGTCCCTCGTGGTGGACCGCTACGGCCCCTACGTCGTCGCCCAACTGCTCTCGGCGGGGCTCGAGGCGGCGCGCGCCGCAGTGGTGGCAGGAATCAGCGCCGCACTCGCACCCGAGGCGATCCTATTACGCAACGACTCCGCGATCCGGCGCCACGAGGGGCTGCCGCTCGAGGTCGTCGCGGCACTCGGCACCGTCCCCGACGCCGTCCTCGTCGAAGAGCACGGGATCCGCTACCTCGCCGCGCCGCAGCGGGGGCAGAAGACGGGCGCCTTCCTCGATCAGCGTGAGAACCGCATGCTCGTGGCCGAGCACGCGGGCCCGGGCCGGGCGCTCGACCTCTTCACCTACCACGGCTCGTTCGCGCTCCACGTGGCGCGCCGCGCGGCCGAGGTCCTGGCGGTGGACTCGAGCGCAGAGGCGCTCGCCCGGGGGCGCGAGAACGCGGCGCTGAACGCGCTCCACAACATCACGTGGCGCGAGGCGAACGCCTTCGATCTGCTGCGCGAGCTCGAGCGTCGGGACGAGCGGTTCGACACGGTGGTGCTCGACCCCCCGGCGTTCGCCAAGTCCAAACCCAGCGTGGTCCGCGCCCTGGCCGGCTACAAGGAGATCAACCTGCGCGCCATGCGCCTGCTCACCGCGGGGGGCGTGCTCTTCACCTGCTCCTGCTCCTACCACGTGCCGCGCGCCGCCTTCCTCGACATGCTCGCCGCCGCGGCCCGGGACTCGGGCCGCCGGCTCCAGCTGCTCGCCGTGGCGGGCGCCGGTCGTGACCACCCCGAGATCTTGAACGTCCCCGAGACCGGGTATCTGAAGGGCGCGCTGCTGCGAGCCATGGATTGACCCGACCCGTTGACTAAAGCGGTGTCCCTTACAACCTTGCAGTCCTGCCCATGCCGGCGTCCGCCCAGGTTCGCCGAGTGCTCCTCGGTCTGCTCGCCGCCAACCTGGCGGTCGTGGCGGCCAAGCTCATCGTGGCCCTCGCGTCGGGCTCCCTCGCGGTGCTCGGCAGCGCCGTGGACTCGGGCATGGACGCGCTCAGCAACCTGCTCGGCCTGACCGTGGTGCGGGTGGCCGCGAAGGAGCCCGATGAAGACCACCCCTATGGTCACAGCAAATTCGAGACGCTCGGAGCCCTCGCGATCGTCGGCTTTTTGTCGATCAGCTGCTTCGAGCTCGTGCGGGGGGCGGTGAATCATCTCACGGGCGGGGCGCGCCGGGTCGCGATCACAGACGTGCAGCTGGCGCTCCTCGTTGTGACCTTGGGCGGGAACGTCCTGATCGCCTGGTACGAGCAGCGTCGCGGTGTCGAGCTCGGCAGCGAGCTCTTGATCGCCGACGCCGCGCATACCCGGGTCGACGTATTCGTCAGCATCGGGGTGCTCGTCGCGGTGCTGCTGGCGCGCTTCGGCTGGTGGTGGATCGATCCGGCCATCGCCATCGCGGTGGCGGTGGTGATCATGCTCGTGGCGTACCGCATCCTCGCACGCACGGTGCCCGTGCTGGTGGATCAGCGAGCCATCCCGACCCGCGACATTCAGAACACCGCCCAGGGCGTGCCCGGTGTGAAGAGCGCCTACGGCATCCGCTCGCGCGGGCCGTCCGATCTGCGCTACGCCGAGGTCACCATCGCCGTGGATCGCCACGCCGACGTGGAGGCGGCCCATGCGATCGCTGATCAGGTGGAAGCGCGCCTGAAGCGCGATCTGCAGCTCCACGAGGTCACCGTGCACGTGGAACCATGCTGAGCCTGTCGGGGGAGCCGCCGTCCCGGACGGCGCGGCGGCCGCCGCGCTCGCTCAAGCAGGAGTATCACGAGTTCCTGCTGCAGCGCATCGAGGAGTACAAGAACGGGCTGGCCCGCGACGAGTTGCTCGAGATCGGAGACGAGGCGGTGCGCGAGCTGGAGCAGACCGCCGCGGGGCAGTACCTGCTCACCGAGGTGCTGCTGCTCGAGCACGTGGACCGGATCATCGTGCGGCGCCTGCGGCTGCCCGCGTTTCCGCGCTGGCGCCAGCGGCACCGCGCGCTGCGCGCGGCGCAGCGCGCCCCGACGCACTGGGGCCTCGACGCGGACGGTCCGCTGGTGAATTCGGTGCGCCGGCTCGAGCCCGGCGACCTGGGTGTCGTGATCGGCGCCGCGGCGCTGCCTGCGGCGCTGTTCATCGCCGCCCACGACGCCGAGGTGCTGCTCCTGGACCAGGACCTCGCCGTCATCGAGGGAGCGGAGAGCCGGGCCGTGAGCGAGCAACTCGCGGGCCGGTTCCAGGCGCTGGTCGTCACGTTTGGGGGCTGGTGCCCCGATGTCACGCCGAGCGTGGTGGTGATCGACCCCGCCGCACTGGCGCCCGCGCGCCCCCATGCCCGCAGCGCCCTCCTCGCCGAGCTCAAGGCGCGCACGCGACCGGGGGGCGTGCATGTGGTCCTGCCGAGCCCGAGCGCGAGCGAAGTGATCCCACTCGCACCCGAGGCACTGCAAGCGCAGTATGACGGTTGGGAGATCGTGCGCCGGCACCGCGCCAAGGCGGGCGGCGGTTTCACGGCCACCAAGCCGGAGCGTCAGCTCGACACGGCCCTGAACGTGTCAGAGTAGCGACACAGGCCCGCGCCGCTCTTCTCCGGTGGCGGCCGCCGCACATTCCGCCACACGGCCGGACGGCACCGACCTTGCCTTTGATGGCAAGCGTCTACTACCCGGAACGTGCGGAATGACGAGCCTGCCGCTAGTCCTCGACGACGACGAGCCGATCGGCATCATCCTGCGGGCCGGCCGCAAGATCCTCCGCCCCGCGAAGATCTGGGCCTACTGTTGGTTCGCAGACGAGGGCGAGGCGGGCGACCACACGCACCGCCACCTTCCCGAGCACCGCGACTGATCGACCGGGCCGGCCGACGTGCCGGCCCGTGTCGTTGCAGGACGCATCCGCGTCGCACATCACGCACGTAGCGAGCGCGCCGGTTGCCGAGGCCATGGCTCGGCTCTAAGCTTCAACCACCATGGTCAGCCTCAGCGTCGACGGTCGTCCGCTCACCGCCGACCCCGATCAAACGATCCTCGAGGCCGCCCGGGCCGCTGGGATCGTGGACATCCCCACCTTGTGCTGGTATCCCAAGCTGCCCGTCGTCGGCAACTGCCGGATTTGCCTCGTGTCCGTCGAGGGGCAGGCGAAGCTCCTGCCGGCCTGCGCCACCAAGGTCGCCGCGGGCATGGTCGTAACGACCGAATCCCACGCGGCCGTCGAGAACCGCAAGGGGGTGCTGCGCCTCCTGCTCGAGCGCTACCCGGGAGACCACCTCCGCAATGGTGGCCGGGCCGCGCCGCGCAACGAGTTCGAGCGCTACGTGACGCGCTACGGCGTCGTCCCCACTCCGCTCGGCCAGCGCGAGCTGCCGCTGCGCCACGGCGACGAGCGGCCGGGCGACCCGATGATCCGGCACGACATGAGCACCTGCATCCTGTGCACGCGCTGCGTGCGGGCGTGCGAAGACATCCAGGTGGTCGGCGTGCTCGACGTCGCCCAACGCGGCGAGCACGCGGAGATCATCGTCGGGGCCGACGGGGACCCCGACAAAGCGGGGTGCACCTGGTGCGGGGAATGCGTCCGGGTCTGCCCGACGGGAGCGATCTTCGAGGTGATGCCGCAGGAGCGGTTCGCCCCGGAGCAGATCCGCCACCCGGAGCGTACGGTCGGGTCGGTGTGCCCGTACTGCGGCGTGGGCTGCCAGGTGGACCTGCACGTCGTGGGAGAGACCGTGCTCCGCGTCACCTCACCCGACATCGAGCGCGACACGCCGAACCAGGGTTCCACCTGCGTGAAGGGCCGCTTCGGCTACGATTTCCCGCAACACCACGATCGACTCACGAAGCCCCTCATCCGCACCGGGTGGGCGAAGGAGAGCGGCCGCTGGGTGTGGCGCGGGCCGACGGGCACCAGACGCCGCTCCGGCCCGTGGCAGACGATCGCCGGCGAGGGCCAGCA
>Ga0209648_10000802_pt1 | contig 24751 bp, 23 predicted proteins | sample GraSoi2013_115cm_FD_185830 | JGI IMG/M metagenome (GOLD analysis project Ga0209648, IMG submission 185830) | Grasslands soil microbial communities from the Angelo Coastal Reserve, California, USA - Sample 9_17_2013_115cm (SPAdes) (version 2) | ecosystem: Environmental > Terrestrial > Soil >... | reverse complement strand
TGGGCGGCCGCGGCGGCAACCGCGCCGTAACCAAGCTTCTTGCCCGACTTGTGGCTGATAACGCCGTTGGCCGCGTTGCATTCGGCCGCCGGCACCTTCCACTGGGCCGCCGCCGCCGCGATCAGCATCTCGCGCGCCATGGCGCCGCCCTCGCGGACATACTGGTTGCTCTCGCGGATGCCGCGGCTGCCGCCGGTCGAGAAGTTCTTCCAAACGCGGTTGCGCTTCAGGTTCTCGCCCGGAGTCGGATATTCCCAGGTGACCTTGTTCCAGTCGCATTCCAGCTCCTCGGCGACGAGCTGGGCGAGACCGGTGAGCGTGCCCTGGCCCATCTCGGAGCGGGCGATGCGGATCACCACCTTGTCGTCGGGGTGGATCACCACCCAGGCGTTGATCTCCTTCACCTCGGCGGCGTGCGCCGCCTCGAAGGGAACGGAAAAGCCGAGCGAGAAGCCACCGGCGACGGCAGCACCGCTCACCAGGAAACCCCTTCTGTTGAGGGGCGTGCGGCCGAGTGAGGTCTGGATCGTCATGATGCGTCCTCCCCTTAGGCCTTGGCCGCGGCGTGAATCGCCTCGCGCACCTGCTGGTAGGTGCCGCAGCGACAGATGTTGGTCATCGCCGCGTCGATCTCGGCGTCGGTCGGCTTGGGCTTGGCGGCGAGCAGTGCGGTGGCCGCCATGACCATGCCGCTCTGGCAGTAGCCGCACTGGGGCACGTCGAGCTCGACCCAGGCCTTCTGCACCTTGGTCAGGGTGCCGTTGGCGGCGAGCCCTTCGATGGTGACGATCTTCTTGGCGCCGACGGACGTCACCGGCACCTGGCAGGAGCGCGTCGCCACGCCGTCTATATGCACGGTGCAGGCGCCGCACTGGGCAATGCCGCAGCCATACTTGGTGCCGGTGAGACCGAGCTGCTCGCGCAGCACCCACAGAAGCGGCGTGCGCGGGTCGGCGTTGTGGTTGAGCGCCTTGCCGTTGACGTTGAGGACAGCCATCCCGGTCTCCGTCGTTTGGAAGTATGACGGCAGCCTAGCCGAGCGGGTCGCAGCCGGCCAGTGACCGTGCTTTCACGGAGGTGTGATGCCCCGCGGCGGATGCTTGTCAGCCGATGCAGGTTTCGAAGACGCGCCGGTAGTTGCCACCGAGCAGCTTTGCCGTTTCTTCCGCTGTAAATTTGCCGCGTAAAGCGGCAGCAAGCTGCGGCAGGTTGGCGTAGCTCGGCAGCGTACTTGCGCCGACCAGGCCCATCTGGTCGGTGCCGAGCCCGACATGATCGATGCCCGCGACGTCGACCATCTTGGCGAAGCCATCGACATAGGCGGCGTAGGACGGGAAGTAATCGGCAACCGGCCAAATGCCGATGACGCCTCCGGTCGAGGCAATGACCCTCGCATGGTCGGGCAGGATGCGCCGTGTCCAGGCGGCGGGCCGTTCGGTCAACGACGTGTGCGACAGCACCAGCGGCTTGGTCGCCACCTGGGCGGCCTGCTTCACCAGGTCGTAGGTGCCGTGCGCCACATCGACCACGACGCCGATCCGATTGCAGCGGCGGATCACCTCGGCGCCGGCCGGCGTCAGCCCGCCATGGACGGCAGGTTCGGTCTGGATATCGCCCAGCTCGTTGGGCCGGTAATGCGTAAGTTGCAGATGGCGGAGCTGCCACTGCTGATAGGCTTCGTCGATCCTCTCCGGCTTGCCTTCGAGGAAATCGCCGCCTTCGGCCGACACGATGACCGATGGCTGCTCGGGTCGCGCGGCGCGCAGGCCTGCCGAATCGCGAACGATGCCGAGCGCCTGGTCGCGCACCAACCGGTGCAAGCGCTCGAAGGCGCGCTGGGTGTGGGCGTAGAGCTCGCCGGGCTTGGGATCGCGTGCCGGCCGCAGCCGGCCATTGGCCAGGGTGATCGTCGGCTGGTCGGACACGACGGCGAGGCAGATCACGGCCATGCCGCCCTGGCGCATCGGCTCGGCAAGCGGCGTGAAGGCCGCATTACCCCCTTGGCCCCTCGTGCCGAGGATCGTGCCACCATGGCTGTGGATGTCGATGGTCAGTCCACCGACGGTCTGCGCCAGTGCGGGCATCGGCAGGCAGACGAGCGGGCTCGCCGCCAAAAGCCTACGGCGCGTCACGCCTTTGAGGCCGGCGCCTCGGAGCTGATAGCGCCAGCCCAGCGGATCGTCGTCGAGCACGGCGAACGTGCCGGCAAGGCGCATCGCCCCGCCGGCGAATTCGAGCGGCCGATCGGCGAAGACCTCGATGGCCGCCAAAGGATTGCCCGGCAGGCAGCCGGCGCAGCAGTTGGGCTCCGCGGTCAGCAGGAAGTAGTTGGCGCTCTTGGCAGGCAGCATCGTGGCCGGCCAGCCGACGATCTCGACCGCCTCGCCATCAGCCCTGTCGGCGCGCGGCGTTCCGAGATCACCCCAGTGAAGTCGCATCATCCCCCTAAAGCTTGGGCGGCGGATAATACGGCCGATCCCCCAGCGCTTGCACTCGTTTCCAGAAGTCGGGGCCCGACGCCTTGCCGACCTCATCGAGGTCCGCCGCCTGCCGCCACATGCTCCACGACTCCGGATGCAGGCCACTCGCGGCGTTCATCTGCCGGTCGCCCTCGGTGGTGCGACCGTCGTCACGCAGCCAGACGCCGAGACGAAATCGCGCCCGCGCCTCGGCGATCTCGGGCGTCACCTTGGACAGGGCGGCGCGTGCCGCGTCGGCCGGCAGTGCGTGCTTGCCGGTGGTCACCCAGGCGCGCACGGCGTCGAGATAAGCCTGGCGGGCAGCCAGCCGCTCCGCCTGGTCCTCGGGCGACATGGTGCGCGTCTTGAGGTCCATGCGACGGAAGTGATCGGTCGAGCCTGCCGTCTCGGGCGGCCGCACGATCCGGCCCTGCTCGTCGATCCACACCGCTTGCGGCACGTTCACGAGATTGTAGAGATCGCTCAGCCGGTGCTCGATATCGATCAGCTGCCAGTAGCTCGACTTGGCCTCTTCGATCCACGGCCGCGCGTGCTGGGCGCCGCGGCTTTCCTCGGCCACGGCCACGACCATGAAACCCTTGTCCTTCAGCTCAGCGTAGAGGGACTGCCACACGGGCAAGTCGAAGCGGCAGCCTCACCAACTGGCCCAGGTGGCCAAAAGCACTTTCTTGCCGCGCAGCTCGGACAGGGTGCGCGGCTTGCCGTCGACATCCGGCAGGGCGAAGTCGGGCGCCTGCAGGCCCTCGAGCGCGGCGTTGCGCTCGTCGGCCGGTGCGCCGAGTGCCCAGGCATCGCCGTCCTGGCTGGCGATCACCGGGCCGCCCAGTCTCTGCCAGAAGGCCTCGACATCGACGTCGCCGCCCTTCACCGCGGCGGCCGGCAGGGGCACGCAGCGCTCGTCGCGGCACATGCCTTCGGGCTTCAGCGTCCAGCCGGTGACTTTCTCGGCGTCGGCCGCGCTCATCCATAGGCCGTCGCGGGTCGAGACTTTGTATTCGGCGGTCGGGGTCAGGATGACTGTCATGGCTCGCTCCTATTTGGGCACGGAGATCGTGACTTCCTTGGAGGTGATGAATTCGAGCAGCACCGGCACGCCCTTTTTCGTCTGTTCGATGCCGCGCTTGATGGCGGGCACGATGTCCTCGGTCTTGGTGATGCGCTCGCCGTAGCCGCCGAAGGCGCGCGCCATGGCGGCGTAGTCGCCGGAGATGTCGGTCGAACGGTACTTCTCGGTCGAGACCTTCATGATGTGAAGCTCGATCGCCATCGAGAAGTTGTTGAGCAGGACCGACAGGATGGGGATGCGCTCGCGCACCGCCGTCTCGAAATCCATGCCGGTGAAGCCGATCGCGGCATCGCCCCACACGTTGATGCAGAGCTTGTCCGGACAGGCGAGCTTGGCGCCCATCGCCAGCCCCAGCCCGTAACCGAGCTGCGTGGTCTTGCCCCAGCCGATATAGGTGTGCGGCTGCGTCGTGCGCCAGAACGGCGAGAGCTGGTCGCGCGGACTTCCGGCATCGTGGGTGATGATGGTGTTGGCGACGTCGACCGTGTGCTGGAGGTCCCACAGCACGCGGTAGGGATTGAGCGGCGCCTCGTCGTTGGTGAGCTTGGGCATCCACTCCTTCAGCCACTCGTCGGTCATCGACTTGATCTCGGCCGCCACGCCCGTCGGATCGCGCTTGGTGGCGCCGGCGGATTTGCAGGCCGCGACCAGCGCGGCGAGCGTGAGCTTGGCGTCGCCCAGCAAGCCGTGCTTGATCTTCACGTCCTTGTTGAGATGGGCAGGATCGAGCGTGGCGTGGATGATCGTCTTGCCCTGCGGCATGGAGATGCCGAAGTTGGTCTCGGTGAAGGAGCAGCCGATGCCCAGGATGACGTCGGAGCGGTCGAGGAAGCTTCTGACCGCCTTCGGATAAGCACGGCCGCCCGAGCCCAGGGCAAGGAAATGCGTCTCGTCGAAGCAGCTCTTGCCCTCGAGGCTGGTGCAGACGGGAATTGCCAACAGCTCGGCCAGTTCCTTGAGCTCGGCATAGGCCTCGGCCCAATGCACGCCCTGGCCGGCATAGATCACCGGTCGCTTGGCAGCCATCAGCACCTTGGCCGCCTCGACGACGGCGACCGGATCGGGTCCGTACTTGGTGGCGACCACCGGCTCGTAATTGAGCGGATCGGGCGCGTCCTCGGCATAGGCGTCGGCCGGCAGCTCGATGATGACCGGCGAGCCGCGGCCGTTGCGCAGCAGGCTGAAGGCCCGGCGCATGATGTTGGCGACTTCGCGGCCGTTGGTGACCGGCTCGCTGTGCTTGGCGACATGCGCCATGGCCAAGGTCGAGTTGAAATTGGGCGGCACGTGGGAGATGCGGCGCGGATAGCCCTGCGGAATGACGAGCAGCGGGATCGATTCGCCGAAGGCCTGGGCGATGCCGCCATAGGCGTTCTCCGAGCCGGGGCCGCTCTGCATGCAAAACACGCCCATCTTGCGACCCTTGGTGAGCCGCGACATGGCGTCGGCCATGTGCAGCCCGATGCGCTCCTGACGGACGATGATGGGGCGGATGTCGACCGCGGCGCAGGCCTCGATCAGATGGTTCACCGGATAGGCGAAGAGATATTCGACGCCTTCCTTCTTCAGAATGTCGGCGATCGCCGGTCCGGTCTTCATGTCTGATCTCCTCCCAATTAAGACCCCGATCGAGGCCCACCCCCTCCCCCCCTCCTCCGTCTGACGGGGGAGGTGCCCGAAGGGCGGAGGGGGAAAGCCAAGCAGGTGTTATTTATTCAATTCCTTCATCGCACTGTCGAGGCCGCCGAGCGTCAGCGGGAACATGCGGTTGCTTGAAAGCTGCTGCAGGAGCTGGATCGACGGCGTGTAGCTCCAGTGCCGCTCGGGCACCGGGTTGAGCCACACCACGCTGCGATAGGTGTCGGCCATGCGCTGGATCCAGACCTGGCCTGCCTCTTCGTTCCAATGCTCGACCGAGCCGCCGGGATAGGCGATCTCGTAGGGGCTCATCGAAGCATCGCCGACGAAGATGATCTTGTAGTCGGGCGGATAGGTGTGCAGGAGCTCCGCCGTCGAGAAGGTATCGACGTGGCGGCGGCGATTGTCCTTCCACAACTTCTCGTAGAGGCAGTTGTGGAAATAGAAGAACTCGAGATGCTTGAATTCGGTGCGCGCCGCCGAGAACAGCTCCTCGCAGACGCGGATGTGGGCGTCCATCGACCCGCCGATGTCGAACAGCAGCAGGAGCTTCACCTTGTTGCGCCGCTCCGGGATCATCTTGATGTCGAGATAACCCGCGTTGCGCGCCGTCGAGCGGATGGTGTCGGGCATGTCGAGCTCGACCTCGGCGCCCTCGCGCGCGAACTTGCGCAGCCGGCGCAGCGCGATCTTGATGTTGCGCGTGCCGATCTCGACTGTGTCGTCGAGGTTCTTGTACTCGCGCTTGTCCCACACCTTGACGGCGCGGCCCTCGCGGTTCTTGTCCTGGCCGATGCGCACGCCCTCGGGATTGAACCCATAGGCGCCGAACGGCGAGGTGCCCGCCGTGCCGATCCACTTGCTGCCGCCCTGGTGGCGCTTCTGCTGCTCCTCGAGACGCTTCTTCAGCGTCTCCATCAGCTTCTCCCAGCCGCCCATCGCCTCGATCTGCGCCTTCTCCTCGTCGGTCAAAAGCTTCTCGGCGAGCTTGCGCAGCCATTCCTCGGGGATCTCGGCCGTCGCGCCCTCGGGCGGCAGCGCCTCGAGGCCCTTGAAGACATGGCCGAACACGCGGTCGAACTTGTCGAGGTTGCGCTCGTCCTTCACCAGCACCGAGCGCGAGAGGTAGTAGAAATTGTCGACGCTGTAGTCGGCGACGTGCTTGTCCATGGCTTCCATCAGCGCCAGGTACTCCTTGATGGAGACCGGCACCTTGGCCTGGCGCAGTTCGAGGAAGAAATTCACGAACATTGCGACCTCCTCATGCGGAGCGCGGACCTCCAGGTCCGCTCATGAGCATGATGCGGACCTCGAGGTCCGCGCTCCGAATCACTGCCGCTGCTCCCGACGCGCCATGAAGGCCAGGCGCTCGAAGAGATGGACGTCCTGCTCGTTCTTGAGCAGCGCCCCATGCAGCGGCGGGATGAGTTGCTTGGAATCCTTGGAGCGCAGCGCGTCGGGCGACATGTCCTCGACCATCAGGAGTTTCAGCCAGTCGAGCAGCTCCGACGTCGAGGGCTTCTTCTTGAGACCCGGCACTTCGCGGATGTCGTAGAAGATGTTGAGCGCCTCGCGCAGCAGGGTGCGCTGCAGCTCGGGGAAATGGACATCGACGATCTGGGTCATGATCTCGCGATCGGGGAAGCGGATGTAGTGGAAGAAGCAGCGGCGCAGGAAGGCGTCGGGCAGCTCCTTCTCGTTGTTGGAGGTGATCATCACCACCGGGCGCTGCACCGCCTTGATGACCTCCTGCGTTTCGTAGACGTAGAACTCCATGCGATCGAGCTCGAGCAGCAGGTCGTTGGGGAACTCGATGTCGGCCTTGTCGATCTCGTCGATCAGCAGCACCGGCCGCTCGGCCGCGGTGAAGGCATCCCACAGCTTGCCGCGCTTGATGTAGTGCTTGATGTCCTTGACCCGCTCGTCGCCCAGCTGGCTGTCGCGCAGGCGCGAGACGGCGTCGTACTCATAGAGGCCCTGCTGGGCCTTGGTGGTCGACTTGATGTGCCATTCGATCAGCGGTGCGCCGATCGCCTTGGCGACCTCGTGCGCCAGGACGGTCTTGCCGGTGCCCGGCTCGCCCTTGATCAGCAACGGCCGCTGGAGCGCGATGGCCGCGTTCACCGCCACGCGCAGGTCGTCGCTGGCAACATAGGAGTCGGTACCGGTAAATTTCATGGTGCAAAATCCAGGTTCACAAGAGGCTAGGGTCACCCTAGAGGCGGCCCTTCCCAGCAGCAAGGCCAGGAGCAAGGCCGGGGCCGCCCGCCAGCCTCCCGATTTCAGCCGCCCACTCTCACGATGAAGTAGACGATGGCGGCGGCAACGATCAACAACGATACCGCCAGCCGGCCCGAGACGAAGGTGAGCGTGGGCGCCGGCTTGCCCGGGACGACGACATGGTCGAGCGGCTTGCGTCCGGTGAACATGGCGCCGATCAGGTTCTGTCGCTTCCAGACCAGATAGACGATGGCCGCCAGGACATGCAGGCTGATCAGGATCAGGAGCACGTTCACCCAGAAGGTATGGAAGTGCGTGAAGCGGTCGATCCACTTGTCGGCGACCAGGTTGGCGAGCGGACCGGTGACGGTGCCCGTGTCGGTGTCGGCGGAGAACAGGCCGGCGACCACCTGCGCCAGCACCGCGAAGAGAAGCAGCACGACCATGGCGCCGCCCGCTGGATTGTGGCCGACCTCGTAGGTGTGTCGGCCGAGCAGCAGGTCCCTCAGGTAGGCGATGCACGCCATCGGCCCTTTGACGAAATCCGAGAAGCGGGCGGTGGTGCTGCCGACAAAGCCCCAAGCGATGCGGAACAGCAGCAGCGTGAGGATCGCGTAGCCCGACCAAAAGTGGAACTTCATCCAGTCGCCGCCGGCCCGTCCTGTGAAATACGACACCGTCAGCAGAACGACGAGCGTCCAATGGAACAATCGGACGGGAACGTCCCAGACCCGGATCTTCTTGTCGGTCGTATCCGCCATTTCAGTCTTTCTCCCTGCCGATCGTGGCGACCACACGCAGTCGTGATAAGACGTTGCCGCCTGTTCTGTTCGCTTTGACGTCAACCTCTGCAACAAATACTGCGCCGTCGAGGCAAAAATTGCCCGTTGGTCGTGAAGAATTCAAAGGGGATGATCATGAGGAAGACTTTAGTTGTGGCGGTGATCGGCGCGCTTGCCGCTGGGGCGATGGTAGGCGGCGCGACGATCGCACTGGCGCAGGCCGATGTGATCAAAGATCGCCAGGAGAACCGCAAGCAGACAGCCGCCACCATGCGCGCGATCAAGGGCATCATCGACGCCAAGGGAGCGACCACCGGCGCGGTCGAACAGGCGGCCAAGCTCAAGACGCTCGAAGCGGCTTTCGTGAAGATGTTCCCGGCCGGATCCGACAAGGGCGAGACCAAGGCGTTGCCGGCCGTGTGGACCGACATGGCCGGCTTCGAGGCGGCCAGCAACAACGCCGAAGCGGCTTTCGACAAGCTCTCGGTCGCGGCCGGATCGGGCGACATGGCGGCGCTGACCACGGCTTTCGGCGATGCCGGCAAGGCGTGCGGCGCCTGCCACGAGAAGTTCCGAGCCAAGGCCAACTAAAGCTCTTTCACTAATCGCGAAAAGGCGACGGCATTGCCGCCGCCTTTTTCTTTGCGCGTGTCGCTGGCGGTAAAAGGAAAGGCCAGTCGCTTGGGGAACGACCGGCCTTTCTGGGGTAACCCGTGGCTGGGGTGGGTGAACGACGAAGCCTTCTTGGGGTGTGGGAAGGGCGGCTTCGCCGTGGTGGCTGGTTAGGCCACCGCCTCGGGCTGGTAGGGAACGGTGAGCGCTTGCAGAACGATGGCCTCGGCGGTGAAGCGCCAAGTGCGCGACGCGTGCACTGGCGACAGGCGAAGCTGCTCGCGCATGTTCATCCAGCTATCGAGACCGAACGCGACATCGAGCGAGTCGAGGACGAGATCGCGCGCGCCCGGGTCGAGGTTACCGAGCTCGGTCGCGAACCAACCCGCCAGGCGCTCGCGCAGCAACCTGCGGAGTTGGGCAACGCCCAAGCCCACGGCCGGCGCGACACTGCGCACACGTTCGGCGAAGTGCCATACCGGCAGCCACTCCTCGAACAACTGTGCGCGGTCGGACACCAGAAGCTCGATGCGATTGGTGAGTGGTGCTGCGGCATCCACCGGGCGGTTGAGGTCGAAGGCACGGCCCACGGCCAAGTCGAACGCGGCAGCGTAGAGATCGGCAAGGCTGGTGAAGTGCTGGAAGAGCGCGCGGCTGGATACACCGGCGATGGTGGCGATGGCCGCCGAGGTCGGTTCAACGTCACCAGCCTGAATGAGGTCCAGCGTCGCCTGGATAAGCGCTTGCCGGGTTCGCAGACCGCGTACGATGCGGCCATCCTGCGAACGCGATACATCAATTGGGAATCCGACAATTTTCATATTGAAACCAATAGAATAAGAATTTCTTTAATGGCGATACTTTAACACGGGTTGCGCGATTGGTAACTTGCAAAAATGCATATCTAGACCGACTCTACCCCCCATTTTTGTTGCATTTCTTTCTCCAAGATAGACGCTTTTGGGGGGTCTGAGGTTGCTTTACCCCGCACCCGAACCTGGCTGGATGCAGCCCTGCCTGTCGCTTTTCCTTAATTTTTTGCATGGGTCAATCCCGGCGGCGATGCAGCCTGTGGATTGCGGCCAAAAATACGAAAGGCCGGCCGCTTGGGGAACGACCGGCCTTCCTTAGGAGCCCGCCTGGGTGTGGGGTTATCGAAGCCTTGGGGTGTGTGGGAAGGGGGCTTCGATGAGCGGCCTGGGAAAGCCGCCGGCGGGCTATGGGAATTTTGGAGGTCACGGCGCGCTGGGTAGGAAGCGCCGCCAGTTCTCAGTGGGAAAACCTTTCGGATATGAATTACAACAGCCTAGGGCTGTCTCTAATGCAGACAACTTAACAAATGACACCGACCCGCGTTACTTGCAAAACTGCATATCTGAGTTGGGCTACCCCCTGCATTTGCTAGGTTTTCTTGCATCTTTGCGACAGCAGATAGGCGAAAAAGGGGATGCTGGTTTCGAGCAAAATACCGTCTGATTCTAACTTTCTCTTTTGATTCCAATGGATTGACCTGTCAGGGGCGAATTGACTCTTGCGATTGAAGTGCAAATTGACCGAAAGTTGCAGTTAGCCCTGCCGCGTCGACAGAAACGCTCTGCAAGCGAGAGAACAATCCCCCGCGACTTGCCATCGCGATCAGTGCTTCATGCCGGCTTCGGTGCCAATTCCATGGTAAACGAGCGGCCGCCCAGCCAGCACAGAACTCAAACTGGCCGTCGTCTTCGGGAGTGTTCATCCGTGCGATTCGTCTCTTCTTGTCGGCCCCTGCTCGCTCTTGTCGGTTTCGCTGCGATGTTGACGGTTCTTGCCCAGCCGGCCACGGCCGGCATGGAGGAAGCCGTCAAGGCGATGCAGGCCAACGACTTGGCGACCGCGGAGAAGGAACTCGCGGTCCTGATCAAGGAGCGCGACCCGCGCGCGCAGTTCCTCGCCGGCTTCTACATCTACGGCAATCCCGAATCGAAGCTCTACGACGTCAACAAGGCGACCCCACTGTTGCTCGACGCCGCCGAGCGCGGCTACGTGCCGGCGATGCTGCCGATCGCTGGCGCCTACGCCGAAGGCAAGGGCGTGCCGAAGAGCGCCTTCGATGCCTACAAATGGATCCTCATCGCCGAACACTGGAATACGCCGGTGGCGCCGCAGTCGGTTGACCAGATCGTGCGCGAGCTGAAGCCCGACGAGATCGAAAAGGCCAAGGCGGAAGCCTTGGCCTACACCTTCAAGACGAAATGATCGCGCTGCGGGTGGCGCTGCTCGCGGCGCTGCTCGCCGTAAGCGGCGTCGCGCATGGTCAACAGGTCGGCGCGGCCGATGTCGCGCCGCCTTTGCGCCCCGCGGTCGAGACCTACCGTGCCGGCGATCTCGCCGCCGCCGAAGCCGCTTTTCGCGCGCTCGCCTCAAGCGACGCCGATGCCGAAGCCTGGCTCGGCGCAGTCCAACTCGACCGCGGAGCCGATCGCGAAGGACTGCGCCACATCCAGCATGCCGCCGACGCCGGCTCGAGCGAAGGCGCGCACCGGCTGGCATTGGTTTATGCCCAAGGCCAGGCGGCCACGCCGCGCGACGAGAAGCGGGCGGTCGAACTCTTCGAGAAGGCTGCGGCGGCCGGCCACGTACGCGCCCAGATCAACCTCGGAATTCTCTATTTACGCGGCCAGGGCGTGCCGGCCGACCTCATCCAGGCGCGCGCCTGGCTGGAGAAAGCGGCGGCCGGCGGCGATCCCCAGGCGCTCTACACGCTGGGCCGCGCCTTGTCGGAGAGCGAGGGACAGGCTGTCGCCGACCCAGTACGCGCAGCCGATCTCTATCGCCGGGCCGCCGAGAAAGGCCATGCCCTTGCCGGACTGCGCTATGGCCTGGCGCTGAGTGAAGGCAACGGCGTCAAACGCGATCCCGTTGCCGCCCAGCGCTGGCTGATGCAAGCGCAGGAAAGCGGCATACCCGAGGCCGCCCTGGCCATGGGCGACATGGCGGCGCGCACGCCCGCCACGCGCGACAAGGCAACCAACGAGAAGATCGTGCAATCGGCGCTGAGTTGGTATCAGGGTGCCGCCAATGCCGGCGTGCGGTCGGCGCAGTTCAAGCTCGCCAACGCCTACTTCGCCGGCGTCGGCGTGCCGCGCGATCCCGCGCAGGCGCTGCTCTGGTACGGTCGTGCCGCACAGCAGGGATTGCCGCAGGCCCAGCACGCGCTCGGCATCATGCTGATCGGCGGCGTCGCCGGCACGGCCGATCCGGTCGAGGGCTACAAGTGGCTGGTGCTCGCCGAGAAGGGCGGCCACCCGGATTCCCGCGTCGTTCGGGAAAAGGCGGCGGAGCAAATTGCCGAACCAGACCGCAAGCGCGCCGAGGCGCTGGCGCAGCGCTTTGTGCCGACGTCGGAGCGTCCGAGCGACGACGGCGCGGCAGCGCGCGCCAATCCGCCAAGGACTCCGTCCAACCGTTAGAGCCGGCCCATGAGCATGCTGTCCGTCACGCGACAAGCGCGCCCTGAAGTCACCCTCGCCGTGTGCCGCGGCGCCTGCCGGCTGATGCGGCAGGCGGGCCATTCGGTGCTGCTCGAAGTGCCGTTGCCCGACGGCAGGCGGGCCGACATCTTCGCCGTGGGCCGCGGCGGCGAGATCACGATCGTCGAGGTGAAATCGTCGATCGACGATTGGCGGGTCGACATCAAATGGCCTGACTATCTCGACTGGTGCGATCAGCTCTACGTCGCCGTGCCCGTCGACTTCCCCCAGGCACTCATTCCGGTGGAGATCGGCCTGATCGTGGCCGACTCCTACGGCGGGGAGATCCTGCGCCCCTCGCCGCGCCGGCCGGTCGCGGCGGCGCGCCGCAAGTCGCTGTTGATCGACTGCGCGCGACTGGCCTCGGAACGGCTGGCCCGTCTGGCAGATCCCGACTTCGGCGATATCGCCTAGCCCTGAGTCGACCTACGCCAGCATCGCCTGGGCAACGGCATGCGCTGCCGCGCCGGCAGCGCTCTGGCCGCGACTGGCCTCGGCCATGCGGATGCGCGCATAGGCCATGACGTCGGTTGGTGGGCCGATCCGCTCGATCCTGCCGTCCATCACCAGCGCCACCCGGTCGGCGATGGCGAGCGGCGCCAGCCGATGGGTGATCATGATCACCGTGCGACCGCGCGTATTGGCCTTGAGCTGGCGCAGCAGCTGTTCCTCGGTGGCCGGGTCGAGCGCGCTGGTCGCCTCGTCGAGGATCAGGATGCGCGGGTTGCGGATCAGCGCGCGGGCGATGCAGAGAAGCTGCCGTTGGCCGGTCGACAGGCCCTGGCCGCGCTCACCCAGCACGGTGTTGTAGCCCTGCGGCAGGCGCTGGATGAAGTCATGGGCACCGACGAACTTGGCCACAGCGACGACGCGACCGGGATCCTTGTCGACCACGCCCATGGCGATGTTCTCGCGCACCGATCCGGTGAACAGCTGCACATCCTGCGGCACGCAGCCGATCTGCGCGCGCAGTTGCGCCGGCGAGATGTGCGCGATGTCGGTGCCGTCGACCAGCACGCGCCCGGCGGTCGGCTTGAACAATCCCTGGACGAGATTGGCGATCGTCGTCTTGCCCGAGCCCGAGGGTCCGACGATGCCCAGGATCTCGCCGGCGGCTACCACGAGATCGCTGTCGCGCAGGATCGCCGGCGCCCGGTCGTCGACCCGATAGGAGACGCGCTCAAAGACGATATCGCCGATCAGCGCGGGCATCGGCGCGAGCTCACCGGGCGGGCTTTCGGCGGCTTCGCGCATCAGCGCGTCGATGCGCTTGAAGGCGGCGCCGACGGCCTGCAGCTGGTGCCACGCCGCCACCAATTGGCGCATCGGCTGCAGGGCGCGCGTAGCCAGCATGTTGGCGGCGATCAGCGCGCCCACTGTCATGCGATGATCGACGACTTCATGGACGCCGATGACGACGATCACCAGCGACGCCACGAGCTGCAGCGAGCCCGACGCGCTGGTGGCGATGTTGGCGAGGTTGTTGGCGCGGAAGCTCGTCCAGGCGGATTGCTCGACTCGCGCCTGCCAGCGCTTCTCGACCTCGGCCTCGAGCCCGAGCGCCTTGATGGTGGCGGCGTTGGCGACCGTCTCGGTCAAGGTCGAGCTTTTGGCAGCCAGCGCCTGGAAGCTCTCGTCGGTCAGCCGGCGCTGGGCGCGATGGGTCGCCAGTGACACGCCGACCAGGACGGGGATCGCCACGGTGGCGACCAGGCCCAGGGTCGCGCTGATGGCGAAGGTGGCGGCGAGGAACAGCGCCACGAAGGCGATGTCGATGGCGAGCACCGGCATCTGGCCGGTGAAGAAGCTGCGCAGCACGTCGAGCTGGCGCAGCCGCTCGACGATGACGCCCGACGGCGTGCGCTCGAAATGGCGGTAGGGGAGCTGCACCAGATGATGCAGGACCTCGGCGCTCATCAGCGTGTCGAGGCGCGCACCGGTGCGCGCCGACAGCCAGCCGCGCATCACGCGCAACGCGAAGTCGAGGCCATAGGCGATCAGCATGCAAGCTGAGAGCACCGCCATGACCGAGGCTCCGCCGGTCGCTGGAGCGCGGCCGATCACCATGTTCAGCACCAACATCATGAACAGCGGCGTGGCGAGGCCCAGCACGTTGATCACGAAAGAGGCGGCGGCGAGCTTCAGGATCACCGGCCGCACGCGCATCCAGAGCGGCGCATACCACGCCTCCCGCCGCTCGTCGGGCCGCTGCTCGCGCATCACCAGAGCGCGCGTGCCGAGCGCCATGACCTCGTCCGTCGACAGCCGCCAGGCGCGGCCCTCGACGACGTCCAGCACGACCCAGCGGCCGCCTTTTCCAGTTACCACGACATGGGCCGGCTGGCCGGCCGCCACGAGGGCGAACGGCATGGGCAGCTCGCCAAGCCGCTCCGGCGTGAGATCGAGGGCGTGCGTTTCGAGGCCAAGCCGCGCGCCGGCCGTCAGGAAGGCGCTCTCGTCGAGACCCGCCGCCGGCACCGCCGCCAAGCGGCGCACATCGGCTTCGCTCAGCGGCCGGCCGACCTGCTGGGCGATGTAGAGCAACGCGCGCATGAGCGAGTCGATCGGTCGGCTGCTGTCGCCGTCCCAAACCGAGGGTTGGAACCCGCCATTCTCCAGAGGGGCCATTTGCCCCTCTGAGATTACCTGATATTCACGCTAAATCAATTGTTTATAGATTTTTCCTAAAGCTTAACGTGCGCCGAATGCCCGCTTCAGCTCGGCCGCAAGGTCGGTGCGCTCCCAGGAGAAGCCGCCATCCTTGTCGGGCTTGCGGCCGAAATGGCCGTAGGCCGCGGTGCGCTTGTAGATCGGCTTGTTGAGCTGGAGCGTGCGCCGGATATGGGTCGGCCTGAGCGGGAAGACGTCGGACAGGATCTTCTCGAGCTTGCGCTCGTCGACCTTGCCGGTGCCCTGGGTGTCGACATAGAGCGACATCGGGTCGGCGACGCCGATCGCATAGGCGACCTGGATAAGGCAGCGATCGGCCAGTCCCGCCGCCACCACGTTCTTGGCGAGGTAGCGCGCGGCATAGGCCGCCGAGCGGTCGACCTTGGTCGGGTCCTTGCCGGAGAAGGCGCCGCCGCCATGCGGTGCGTAACCGCCGTAGGTGTCGACGATGATCTTGCGGCCGGTCAGCCCGCAATCGCCGTCGGGGCCGCCGACGACGAAGTTGCCGGTCGGGTTGACGAAGAAGTCCGCGGCCTTCTTGGGCATCCAGCCCTGGGGCAGCGACTTGGCGACGTGGCTCGCGATCATCTCGCGGACCATGCCCGAGTTGTACTTCTTGCCCTTGCCTGTGACTTCTTTGTGCTGCGTGGAGACCACCACCTTGGTGGTGCCGATGGCCTTACCGTCGACGTAGCGCACGGTGACCTGGCTCTTGGCGTCGGGTTGCAGGTCGGGCAGCTCGCCCGAGCGGCGGGCCTTGCTCAGGACCTCGAGGATCTTGTGCGAGAAGTAGATCGGGGCCGGCATGAACGAGCCCTTCTCGTATTCCTCGCTGTCGCGACAGGCGAAGCCGAACATCAGGCCCTGGTCGCCCGCGCCTTCCTGCTCGCCGAGATTGCCGCCCTTCTTCTTGGCGTCGACGCCCATGGCGATGTCGGGCGACTGGCCGTGCAGCAGCACCTCGACGTCGGCGCCGTGGAAGCTGAAGCCGTCCTGGTCGTAGCCGATGTCGCGCACGACCTCGCGGGCGATCTCGGTCAGGGCCTCGCGGTTGACGATCGTGTGCTTGCCGTACTTGCGCATGTAGGGCGCCGAGGCGCGGCCTTCGCCGGCAATGACGATCTTGTTGGTGGTGGCCAGCGTCTCGCAGCCCAGCCGCGTGTTGGCATGGCTGTCGTCGGCATGGCCAAGCTTGACGTCGTTGGCAATGAAGGCGTCGAGAATGGCGTCCGAGATCTGGTCACAGACCTTGTCCGGATGGCCTTCGGAGACCGATTCGCTGGTGAAAATATAGTCCTTGAGCGTCAAGCAGCCCTCCCACAGATCACACTGGACTCCGGGCAGGGCGGCGGGGCCGCCAACGTCCGGCTTAGCCTTTATTGTCGCGGTGGCAAGTCGTCCAAATCCGTCCGCGGCGGCATCGACCATCGAGGCCGCGCCGCTAAAAACTCCAGATGCGTGGGGAAATCAAGGGCTTCTGTTCGCCCTCGCATACCCTCTTTGTGACCAAAGTCCGCTAACGCCCTTTGCGGCCGCCCAAAACCTCGGCATGGCTGGCGGCGCCCACGGCCTTGACCATCTCGAAGATGCGCTTGCGCACGCGGGCCTCGCGGATCTTGTAGTAGGCGCGCACCAGTTCCAGGGTCTCGCGCTTGATCAGCGGATCCTTTTCCTGCTCGAACGGCGTGCCGGCCTCGCCGAAGCCCTTGCGCCCACGACCCGACATCGGCCGGCCGGACAGCGCGTTGGACGGCATCTCGTCGAAGAAATAAGACACCGGAACGTCCAATACCTTGGCGAATTCGAACAGCCGGCTCGAGCCGATGCGGTTGGAGCCGCGCTCATATTTCTGAATCTGTTGAAACGTGAGGCCGACGGCCGTCCCGAGCTTCTCCTGGCTCATCCCGAGAAGGGTACGGCGCTGGCGCATGCGCGCGCCGACATGGACGTCCACCGGATGTGATCTTGCCATCGGTTCTGATTCCTCTTGGTCTAGCTTCGCGTATTACAAGGCGGTTGCGCAAGTAAGGTGGCGGACATTTCTCAAGTTGCAATGGGGCGCAGTATCCTCAGTGCAAAAATGCATATCTACACGTCCGGGCTGCATATGAACTTACCGCCTATCCGCAATAATGCAAGCTGAACCCTCTGATACGTGCAGTTCAAAGCGTTGCAACCGCATTGGCAGCCTTTCGCCTGCCACCAGCGAACAACATCGCGACAAAAAATCCAACCAGGGCGAGCAGCGTCCAATCGCCCCAGCGGCTGTAGGGCGTGGCCGCGCGCGCCGCCGGGAGTCGGTGGTCGATGATGCCCTGTTGCTGCATGTCGAGTGAGGCCAAAACCCGGCCGTAAGCATCGATCACGGCAGATACGCCGGTGTTGGCCGCACGGATCATGGGCAGCCCCTCCTCGACCGCGCGCAGGCGAGCGCTCACCAGATGCTGGTAGGGGCCGGTCGACAAGCCGAACCAGGCGTCGTTGGTGACATTGAGCAGCCAGAGCGGCCGCGCACCCGGGCCGGTGACGGCTCCCGGGAAGATCACCTCGTAGCAGATCACCGGCGAGAAAGATGCCAAGCCCGGCAGGCCGATGGTGGCCCGCTCTTCGCCCTCCTCGAACGAGCCGCGGCCGATAAAGCCGGAGACCGGTGCGAGCTGCTTGTGGAAGGGGATGTATTCGCCGAGCGGCACCAGGTGGACCTTGTCGTAGGAAGCGACGATCGCCGCGGTCCCGTCGATCGCCAGCAGTGAATTCCAGACACCATCCTCGGGCTGACCGTTGCTGCGCGCCGCGCCGGTCAGGAGGTAGCCGCCCGGCGGCACGGCCCTGGCCATGATCGAAAGCACGGGCGAGCCCGGCTCGACGATGAGCGGTGGCGCCGTCTCGGGCCAGATCACGGCGGCCAGGCGGTCGAAGCCCGGCCGCCGGCTCAATTCCACCAGTTCGGCAAGCTGCCGGCCGCTGTTCTCCGGCCGCCACTTCTCGGCCTGCGCGACATTGGGCTGCACGATGCGCACCCAGGGTCCGTCGGCGGCGCCCGCCGCCATCATGCTCTGGCCGGCAAAGCCCGCGATGCCCAACACCACGAGCGCCGCGATCGAGGCGCGCCAGCCGGCGGTCGGCGCCGCCAGCACGAGGAACGTCAGCGTGCCCAGGCCGTAGACGCCGAACAGGGCGGCGCTTTGCAACAACGGCGTGGCGAAGGCCCAGACATGGCCGAGCGGATTCCACGCATAGCCGGTGAAGAGGTGCCCGCGCAGCCATTCGGCCGCCGTCCAGGCGATCGCCAGCAGGATCAGGCGACGATAGCGCCCGCCCAAGGCCGGCCAGCGATCGACCAGCCGGCGCGTGACACTGGCCGCCAGGCCCGGGAAGAAGCCCAAGAGCACCGCCAGGCCCGCCACGATCGGCACGCCGAGCAGTGCGTAGTCGGCGGGCGGCACGAAGAAGGCTTCGACGATCCAGTAGGAGCCGACCGCGAAATGCCCGATGCCCCAGGCCCAGCCGCGCAGCAGCGCACTACGCGGTCCGGGCGCGGTCTGCCACAGCCAGACGAAAGCCACGATGCCCAGCACGGCCAGCGGCAGCCAATAAAGCGGCGGCATGGCGAGGGCCGCCAGCGCGCCGGCCAGGAAAGCCGCGCCCAAGGCGCGCCATCCGCGAAGCGTCATCGTGCGGGTGCGGGAATCAGGCGGCGGACCGTGAAGCGTTCGGCGGCCGCACGCGCAGACGCCGGATGCGCCTGGGATCGACGTCTAATACTTCGAATTCGACGCCCGACGGATGGCGCACGACCTCGCCGCGTTCGGGAATGCGGCCAAGCAGAGAGAAGATCAGGCCGCCCACCGTATCGATCTCGCGCCGCTCGTCTTCGGACAGCACGCGGCCGATCTCCTGCTCGAGCAGCTCGATGGGCGTGCGGCCGTTGACGTCGATCGTGCCGTCGACCCGGCGCGCGACCGTCGGCGTCTGGGCGACGTCGTGCTCGTCCTCGATCTCGCCCACGATCTCCTCGACCAGGTCCTCGATGGTCAAAAGCCCGTCGGTGCCGCCGAACTCGTCGACCACCAGCGCCATGTGGGTGCGCGAGCGGCGCATGTCGAGCAGCATGTCGAGCACCGGCAGGGTCGGCGCCACGAACACCACGCGGCGCAGTATGTCGCGCAGATTGAATTTCTTCGCGGTGCCCCAGTAGGTCAGCACATCCTTGATGTGGATCATGCCGATCACGTCGTCGAGCGACTCGCGATAGACGGGATAGCGCGAATGAGCCTCGGCCTGGATCAGCCGCACAACTTCGTCGAGCGGCGTGTCGGCGGCGATGGCGCTGATATCGACCCGCGGCACCATGACGTCGGCCACGTTCTTGTCGCGCAGCTTCAGGATATTGGCCAAGAGGACGCGTTGGTCTTCGCTGATCGGCGTGTCGCTCTCGGGCGTCTCTTCGATCAGTTCCTCGATGGCCTCGCGCACCGCCTCGTTCTTCTCGCGACGGCGCAGCTTGCGCAGGATGGCGCGCAGCAGCCCGCCCGTTGACGGGACATCGGGGGTCGGCGCCTGAGGCGTCGCGGGAGGTTCACTTGCAGAGGCCGGGCCGGTGACGCCCGGCTGGGTACTGTGCGCTGTAGAGTCCGGCATGGTCATTAAGATAGGCTATCGCCCCTGCGTTGCAATCAAGGATGTTCCTGATGCGTTCCTGCAAACTTCCTTCCGGCGCGGCCATGCCGGTCTTCGGCCTCGGGACCTGGCGCATGGGCGAAAGCGCGCGGCGGCGCGGCGAGGAGCTCGCGGCGCTGAAGGTCGGGCTCGAGCTCGGCTATCCGATGATCGACACGGCGGAGATGTACGGCGAAGGCGGCGCCGAGGAGATCGTCGGCGAGGCAATCGCAGGCCGGGCCGCGCGGCCCTACATCGTGAGCAAGGTCTATCCGCACAATGCCTCGCTGGCCGGCACCGTCGCCGCCTGCGAGCGCAGCCTCAAGCGCATGGGCATCGAGCGGATCGATCTCTACCTGCTGCACTGGCGCGGCGGCGCGCGGCTGGAGGAGACGTTCGAAGCGTTCCACCGCCTGCGCGAGGCGGGAAAGATCGCCGATTTCGGCGTCAGCAACTTCGACCGCGGCGACATGGAAGATGCAGCGCGCCTCGACAAGGGCCTGACCGGCAGCAACCAGGTGCTCTACTGCCTGTCGCGCCGCGGCCCCGAGTTCGACCTGCTGCCATGGATGCGTAAGCGGTCGATCCCGCTGATGGCCTATTCGCCGCTCGACCAGGGCGGTCTGTTGCGCAAACCCGCCCTCAAGAAGCTCGCCCTCGAGGCGGGCTGCACGCCGGCCCAGCTGGCGCTCGCCTGGCTGCTGGCCCAGCCCGGCGTCGTCACCATTCCCAAGTCGTCCAGCCGCGAGCGCGTGAAGGAGAATTTCGCCGCGCTCGACGTCAAGTTCTCGCCGAAGCTGCTGGCCGAGCTCGACCGCGCCTTCCCGCCGCCCAAGGGCAAGCAGCCGCTCGAGATGCTCTAAACTCAAGCGGACCGCGGGCCTCCTCAGGTCGGGGGTTACCCCGACCGCGCCCGCTCATGATTCATGATGCGGGCCTGGAGCCCGCGGTCCGATGAGCGTTTAAGTGTTGCTGCTCTCGCGCAACAGCGCGGCGATGTCGGCGGGATCGACCTTGATGTCGAGGCCGGCGCGCTCCTTCTGCAGGATCATCGACGATCGCGAATCGCGCCCTTCCCAGCCGCGGGCCAGTGCTTCCGTCATCTCCTCGAGCGTGAGATTGGCGAGTCGCATCGGCACGCCGACTTCGCGGCCGACCTGCGTCGCCAGCGAGACGTCCTTGTGGGCGAGTTTCAACGCAAAGCGCGGCGGATCGTAGACGTTGGGCAGGAAATGCTCGGCCAGGCCGTCGAAAGTGCGACGGCGACCGGTGACGCCGTTGCGCACCGCCTTCCACAAAGTGAGCGGATCGACGCCGGCCTTCACGCCCATGGTGAAAGCCTCGGCCAGAGCCGTCTGGATCATGTAGCCGCTGAGATTGTGCACCAGCTTGGCGACCGAGGCCGAACCGATCGGTCCGATATAGGAGACCTGGTCGCCCGCCGAGTCGAGCACCGGGCGATAGCGCTTGAAAACCTCTTCGTCGCCGCCCACCCAGATCGCCATCTTGCCCGAAGCAGCGCCCGACGGGCCGCCGCTCACCGGACTGTCGAACAGCACGGCGCCGCGCTCGGCGAACAGCGGTTCTAGGCTGCGCATGAGAGTCGGCGAGTTGGTGGAAAGATCGAACAGCGGTTGCCCGCGCTGCATGCCGGCCAGCAGCCCGTTGTCGCCGCGCACCACGGCCTCGAACTCGCGCGGCCCGGGCAGCGAGGTGAAGACGATCTCCGTCGCCTGGGCGACGGCCTTGGGCGAATCGGCCCATTCGGCGCCGGCCGCGCAGATCTTTTCAGCCGCCTGCCGTCGCGCATCGTGCACGACCATCTCGTGCCCCGCCTTGCCCATGTTGGCCGAAATGCCCGAGCCCATCGTGCCCAGGCCGATGAAACCTACCCGCATGCGTCCTCTCCCTGATATGGATCGGCAATCCCGAGCCTTTTGAGTATGCGCCGTTCCAGCGCTTCCATGCGCTCGGCATCGGCGTCACCGGTCTCATGATCATAACCCAACAGATGGAGCGTGCCGTGCACCACGAGATGGCTGATATGAGCAGACGGCGTCTTGCGCTGCTGCCTTGCTTCTCGCCAAACGGTCTGGCGGGCCAGCACGACGTCTCCCAGGAAGCCGCTCTCGCCTGACGGATAGGACAGCACGTTGGTCGGCTTGTCCTTCCGGCGGTCACGGGCATTCAAGGCGCGCACGCGCTTGTCGTCGGCCAAGGCAATGGTGAGCGATCGCTTTCGCTTGCCGGCGGCGGCACGCGCCGCCTTGCGCACCAGCCGCTCGACGCCGGGCAAGACCTTGGTCCAGGCCGGATCGAGCAGGACGACGCTAACCGTGGTCCGGCTTGGATTTCTTATCGCGCGCGTCATAGGCCTCGACGATCCGGGTCACGAGATCGTGGCGCACGACGTCCTGCGAGGTGAGCCGGATGAAGCGCACGCCGTCGACATTCTTCAGCGTGTCGACGGCGTCGTTCAGGCCCGATCGCTGGCCGCCGGGCAGGTCGGTCTGGCTGGGATCGCCGGTGATCACCATGCGCGAGCCCTCGCCCAGGCGGGTCAGGAACATGCGCATCTGCATGGGCGTGGTGTTCTGCGCCTCGTCGAGGATGACGTAGCAATGCGCCAGCGTGCGGCCGCGCATGAAGGCGAGCGGCGCGATCTCGATCTCGCCCGACTCCATGCGGTTGGCGATCTGCTCGGCCGGCAGCATGTCGTGCAGCGCGTCGTAGAGCGGCCGCAGATAGGGATCGATCTTCTCCTTCATGTCGCCGGGCAGGAAGCCCAGCCGCTCGCCGGCTTCGACCGCCGGTCGCGACAGCACGATGCGCTCGACCTTGCCGGCCATCAGCAGCGACACGCCCATGGCGACCGCGAGATAGGTCTTGCCGCTGCCGGCCGGCCCCAGGGCGAACACCATGTCGCGCTCGCGCAAGGCCACCAGGTAGCCGCGCTGCCCGGGCGTGCGCGCCTGCACGGTGCGCCGGCGCGTGCGGATGCCCTCCTCGTCGCCGTCGGCGCCGCTGCGGGCGAAGCGCACGGCGGCATCGATGTCGGCCATCTCGATGGAGAGGCCGCGTTTCAGCCGTTCGTAGAGGCCGGCGATGGCCTTGTGGGCGACCGCGGCGTCTTCCGATGCGCCGGCGATCGCCAGCTGGTTGCCGCGCGCGCTCAACTGGACATTGGCGAGTTGCTCGATGCGCACGAGATGACGGTCGTGATGACCATAGAGGACCGCCAGCAGCGCGTTGTCGTCGAACGCCATGCGGCGCACGTCGGCCGGGCGGCTGCCCACGCCGGCTGCCGGATCGCTCACGCGGCGGCCTCCCAGGGGCGCACGACGATTTCGCCCGCCAGGCTGTTGGCATGGCCCGCGGTCAGGCGCACGGCTGCGATGCTGCCAATCAGCCGCGCGTTGCCCTCGGCATGGACCGACTGCAGCCACGGCGTCTTGCCGATGATCTGGCCGGGCTTGCGGCCCGTCTCGGCGAACAGCACTGGCACGGTCGCGCCGACCTTGGAGGCGTTGAAGTCGTGCGCTTGGCTGCCAAGCAGCGCCTGCAGGGCGGCCAGCCGCGCCGCCTTTACGCTTTCCGGCACCTGATCCGGCATCGCCCAGCCGGGCGTGCCGGGCCGGCGGCTGTACTTGAAGGAGAAAGCCGAGGCGAAGCCCACCTCCTCGATCAGCCGCATCGTGTCGTCGAAATCGGCATCGCTTTCGCCCGGAAAGCCGACGATGAAATCGGACGACAGCGCCAGATCGGGCCGCACCGCGCGCAGCCGATCGACCAGGCGCAGGAAGAGGTCGCGGCCATGCCGGCGGTTCATCGCCTCGAGGATGCGATCGGAGCCGGACTGCACCGGCAGGTGCAGGTACGGCATGAGCTGCGGCACCTCGTCATGGACGGCAATCAGCGCGTCATCCATGTCGCGCGGATGGGAGGTCGTGTAGCGCAGCCGCGCCACGCCCTCGATCTCGGCCAGGGCGCGGATCAGGCGCGCCAGCGACCAGGTCGAGCCATCCGCCGCTTCGCCGTGATAGGCGTTGACATTCTGGCCAAGCAGCGTGATCTCGATGGCGCCCGCCGCCGCCAGATGGCGCGCTTCGGCCAGCACGGCGGCAACCGGCCGCGAATATTCGGCGCCGCGCGTATAAGGCACGACGCAGAAGGTGCAGAACTTGTCGCAGCCTTCCTGGATCGACAGGAAGGCTTGGCCAGCGCGCACGCCCGCGGGCGCCGGCAGGTGGTCGAACTTGCTCTCGGCCGGGAAATCGGTGTCGAGGATGCCGGCGCCGGGCAGGCGCTTGCCGGCGCGCCGGAACGCGGACTTGCGCTCGGCCTCGGCCAGCAGCTCGGGCAGCCGGTGATAGGCCTGCGGCCCGACGACGATGTCGACGGCGGGCTGGCGGCGCACGATCTCCTGGCCCTCGGCCTGGGCGACGCAGCCGGCGACGGCGATGGTGAGGTCGCGGCCCTGGGCGCGGCGCTCGAGCTTGGTGTCGCGCAGGCGGCCCAGCTCGGAATAGACCTTCTCCGAGGCACGCTCGCGGATGTGGCAGGTGTTCAGCACGACCAGATCGGCCTGCTCGGGCGTGTCGGCGAGGGCGTAGCCGAGCGGCCGCAGCACATCGGCCATGCGGTCCGAATCGTAGACGTTCATCTGGCACCCGTAGGTGCGGATGAACACGCGCTTGCGCTGCCCCTGGCGCTGTTCGCCGGTACGGACGTCCGTCATCTGTCTCCGTTGCTGGAACGGCCGGTTTCTAACATCGCAAGCAACCGGGGTCGAGCACCTCCGATTTCATTCGCCTCCCCCGTATGACGGCTACGGCGTGGACACATCTGCCGGAGGGTGGGTATCGCAGTTCGAACCCGCGTTTGGACTGCCCCCAAAGTGAGACAGTGAAGCTGCGGACAGTTTCTCGAGCAAAGTATTTGCAGGGAATTTCCGCAATTTCCGCTAGCGATTTGCCAGTCACGGGGCGGCACTCCAAAACCTCGTTTCCATCAATTCCCGCATTTTCCGCAATTTCCGCTACCCGTTTTGACTGTCGACAGCGTCGGGTTGCCGACACTGCTGGCAGTCCGGGGACGCCGATACGACGCCCCGCC
>Ga0209648_10000801_pt1 | contig 24755 bp, 27 predicted proteins | sample GraSoi2013_115cm_FD_185830 | JGI IMG/M metagenome (GOLD analysis project Ga0209648, IMG submission 185830) | Grasslands soil microbial communities from the Angelo Coastal Reserve, California, USA - Sample 9_17_2013_115cm (SPAdes) (version 2) | ecosystem: Environmental > Terrestrial > Soil >... | reverse complement strand
AGCCGCATCGATCTGCGCGCTGTCGATGATCAGGGGCGGCACCAGCCGGATCGAATGGTCGTCCACCGCGTTGACGATCAAGCCCTCCTGGAGGCACGCCTGCTGGAACGCCTTGGCACGCGGCTCTTCGAACTCGAATGCCTGCATGAGCCCGAGGCCGCGGACCTCCTTGGCGCCGAGGTCGCTGATGGCCTCGTGGAGGGCCTCGCCCATCTCGGCCGCGTGGCCCACCAGGCCGTCGCGTTCGATCACGGACAGCACCGCGATGGCGGCGGCACACGCGAGCGGGTTGCCGCCGAATGTCGATCCGTGGTCGCCCGGCTCGAAGACGTCCGCGCGAGGATTGGCCAGGCAGGCGCCGATCGGCACCCCGCCGCCGAGGGCCTTGGCCAGGGTCATCACGTCCGGTGTGATGCCGTGGTGCTGGTGGGCGAACCAGCGGCCGGTCCGGCCGAGCCCGGTCTGCACCTCGTCGAGGATCAGAAGCAGGTTCTGCGCATCGCACCACTCGCGGACGCCGGCGAGGTAACCCGGCGCGGCGGGGATGATGCCGATCTCGCCCATCACCGGCTCGAGCATCACGGCGACCGTGCGGACGTTGGTCGCGTCCTTGATCGCGTCGAGGTCGTTGTAGGCGACGTGAACGAAGCCCTCGGGAAGCGGCTTGAATGGATCCGAATACTTGTGCTGGCCGCCGGCGGTGACAGCCGCGAGGGTGCGGCCGTGGAAGGAGCCGGTCGTGGTGATGATCTCGAAAGCGCCGTCGCGATTCCGCGTCCCCCACTTGCGCGCGATCTTGATCGCCGCCTCATTGGCCTCCGCGCCGGAGTTGCACAAGAAGACGCGGGAGGGGAACGACAGCTCGACCAACCGCTGGGCGAGGTCGACCTGCGGCTGAGTGTAGTAGAGGTTGGAGGTGTGGATGAGGGTCCTCGCCTGGGCGGTCAAGGCGGCGACGAGGTCGGGATGTGCGTGCCCGAGCAGGTTCACCGCGATGCCGGCCACAAGGTCGAGGTACTCGCGCCCCGATTCGTCATAGACGAGGCAGCCGCTGCCGCGCACGAACGTGACGGGCAGCCGGCGCCCGGTCTGCATGAGGTAACGATCGGCAAGCTCAGCAGTAGTCACCGGGCGCACCTGTGGCTAAAAAGGGCGCCGAATTGGTTCTTCGAACCCCACCCACTGACCCCACCGCCCCCCCTCAGGGGAAACTTTGTGTGGCGGCGCGCAGAGTACGGGCGCGCCGAGCAGGTGTCAACCCAGGTCGTTAAGGCCATCAGGGCGTGACCATCGTCCCGATCCCGGCCTCGGTGAACAGCTCGAGCAGGAGGGCGTGCGGCGTGCGCCCGTCGACGATGTGCGCAAGCGGCACGACGTCGAGCGCGCGAAGGCAGGCCTCGAGCTTGGGGATCATGCCGCCAGTCACCTCGCCCGCCTCGATCCGCTGCCGCGCATCCTCGCGCGAGAGCACCGCGACGACCTGCCCATCGACCCCCAGCACGCCGGCGACGTCCGTCAGCAGAATCACCTTCGCCGCGCCGAGGGCGACGGCGATCTCCGCGGCGACCGTGTCCGCGTTGATGTTGTACGCGTGACCGTCGTAACCCATTCCGATGGAGGCGATCACCGGGATGTAACCGCGGCCGAGAAGAGCGGTGATCGGCTCCTTGTTGACCTGCGTCACCCGCCCGACGAAACCCATCGACTCGTCCAGCGGCTCCGCGATGATCGTCGGCCCGTCCTCGCCACTCATCCCGACGGCCTGCCCACCCAGCCGGTGAATCGCGGCCACCAGGTCGGGGCTGACCTTGCCGGTCAGGACCATTTTCACGACCTCCATGGTCTTGTCGTCGGTCACGCGCAAGCCCTTTTTGAAGGTCGGCTTCAAGCCCAGGCGTTCGCTCATCGCCGAGATCTCAGGGCCGCCGCCGTGAACGAGGACCGGTTGCATACCCACATAGCGCAGCAGCACAACGTCCAGCAGCGTCTCGTCGCGCGCCGAGTCGATGGCGTTGCCGCCGACTTTGATCACGACCACCTGCCCGTGGAATCGCTTGATGTAAGGCAGCGCCTCGACCAGGACCTTCGCGCGCTCTTCGACCGTCAGTGTCATGTGGTGTAGTCCGCGTTGATTCGCACGTACTCCTCCGAAAGGTCACATCCCCAGGCTTCGGCGTGCCCGTCGGCGAGCCCGAGTGTGGCCACGATCTCAATCTCCGGTTGCTCGAACGCGTGGCGAACCGCCGAGAGGTCCACGTCTACGCCGGCGCCCCGCTCGAATACGACCTCGCCACCCACCGTGAGGTGAAGCTTGTCGAGCGCCAGTTCGGCGCCACTGTAACCGAGGGCGCACACGATCCGCCCCCAGTTCGGGTCACCGCCGTGAATGGCCGTCTTGACCAGGCTTGAGGCGGCCACGGCGCGGGCCGCCAGCCGGGCATCCGCGTCGGACACCGCGTCGCTGACCTTGACGGTGATCAGCTTCGTGGCGCCTTCGCCATCGCGGGCGATTGCGCGGGCCAGTTGCTGCGCGACCTCGAGCAGCGCGTGCTCGAGCTGCTCGGCTTCGACGCTGCCGCTTTTGATCGGCGGATTGCCGGCGGCTCCGTTGGCCAGGATCAGGAAGGTGTCGTTGGTCGAGCTGTCGCCATCGACCGTGACCTGGTTGAAGCTGCGATCGGCGATCGACTTGACAAGCTCGCCCATCAGGCCCGGCTCGACCGCGGCGTCGGTCGTGATGTAGGCGAGCATGGTCGCCATGTTCGGATGGATCATCCCCGACCCCTTGCACATGCCGCCGAGCCGCACCGTCGTGCCGGCCAGCTCAATTTCGAGCTCGGCGGTCTTCGGCACCAGGTCGGTGGTCAGAATCGCCCGCGCGGCTGCCTCTCCACCGTCGGGGCTCAGCTTGCCGCATGCCTCCGCGATGCCCGGCTTGATCGCGTCCATCGGCAAGTAGCGCCCGATCACCCCTGTCGAGCTGACCAGCACCTGGTCCGGATCCAGGTCGAGCCGGTCGGCCGAAAGCTTCGCAATTTGAAGTGCGTCCTTGAAGCCCTGCGCCCCGGTGCAGGCATTGGCGTTGCCCGACGTGATCGTGAGAGCCTGCACCCGGTTGTGCTGCAGGTGGAGCTGGTCGATGACCACGGACGCGGACTTGATCTTGTTTGTGGTGAAGACTCCGCCCGTGTCGCACGTGTGCGAGGAATGAATCACGCACAGGTCGTCCCTCTGTCCGGTGGGGATGGCCGACGCTCCTGCCGTGAAAGCCTTGATGCCGCACGCAGCCGTGCCGGCGCGAAAGCCGCGGGGGAAGGTCAGGGCCACTGCGCCGCACCCTCCAGAGCAGTCGTGCGGTCGAAGCCGAACGCGATGTTGAAGCACTCGACGCCCTGGCCCGACGCGCCCTTGATCAGGTTGTCCAGCGCCGCGGTGACGACCGCCTTCTCTCCCTGGGCCGCGACATTGACGAGGCACAGGTTTGTGTGGCTCGCGAGCTTGGTCGTGGGCGTGTGGTCGACCACGCGCGTGAATGGCTGGCCGGCATAGAACTCGCGATAAGCGTCTTCCAGCTCAGCCACCGAGCCCTTCAGGTCGAAGTAGCAGGTCGCGAGGATGCCGCGGGTCATCGGGATCAGATGGGGGACGAAGGTCACGCTTACGCCCCGGTCCCGGCTCAGCTTCCCAAGCTCCTGGGTCAGCTCCGGCAGGTGGCGGTGACCGCCGATCGCGTAGGCCCCCACGGTCTCGTTGACCTCGCTGAAATGGACTCCGATGCCCGGCGAACGTCCGGCGCCACTGACGCCCGACTTGGCATCCACGACGATGTCCGAACCGATCAGCCCGGCAGCCACCGCAGGCGCCAGGGCCAGGATCGAAGCCGTCGAGTAGCACCCGGGCACGGCGACAAGCGCCGCATCCTTGAGCTCGCGTTCATGCAGCTCAGGAAGGCCGAACACCGACTTGCCCAGCAGCTCCGGAGCGGGATGCTCCTGGCGGTACCAGATCGGGTACTGCGTTGCGTCGTCCAGCCGGAAGTCGGCGCTCATATCGATCACCCGCGCGCCAGCGGCCATCCAACCGCCGGCCTTGCCCGCACCCACGTTGTGCGGCAGGCAGCTGAACACCACATCGATGCCATCTGGATCTGGTTCCGGCCGGAATTCGCCTTTCTGGTCGAGCAGCGGAAAGACCTCTGAATAGGACTTGCCTGCGTACGACCGAGAGGTGAGCTGGCTGAGCTGCACGCCAGGGTGGCGAGCAAGCAGGTTCACCAACGTCATCCCGGCATAGCCGTTGGCCCCGGCCACAGCCGCCTTCACCGCCTTTGGCATGGACGCATGAGTATACAGTGAACTGCATAAACATCCGACGAGCTTTCTAGTCGGGCCCTCGTGAAGTAGGTCCAAACGTAACGGAAGGCGGGATGGTGATCATCCGCCCGTCATCCCCGCGCACGATCTGCCAGCCACCCTCGTGCACCATCCAGTGATGCCGGTAGCAGAGCAAGGTGAGGTTGGAAGGTTGATTGTCGCCACCATGCAGCCAGTGCTTGATGTGATGTCCGGACGTCCAGCTCGCCGGCCGTTCGCACACCGGCCAGGTGCAGCCTCGGTCGCGGACGTTGAGCGCCTTGCGCCGAGGTCCCTTGATCGTGCGCTCGGCCCGCCCGACATCGATCACCTGCGACTTGGGGTCGAGCACGATGCGGGTGACCGAGGCGTCGCAGGCCAGCCGCTCCACCGTCTTGGCGGAGATGGGCTGTGGTGAGAACTCCAGGTCCGCCCCAGGCGCGCCAGGCAGTCCGAGCAGCGTCTCGAGGGGAACGGTGACCTGCAGGTGAGTGCGCTGCGTCGCCTGCTGCGGAATCAGTCCGATGTCCATGCCGTGAATGGCCAGCTCGACCGCCGCATCCGCCAGCCTCTTCTTCCGGCTCCGGTCGTCGTGCGCGCCTGACCTGCGCGCCAGCGCCTCCCAGGCAGTCCGCAGGGCAGCCCCACCTTCAGGGTCGAAGACTCCTTTGATGAGCACCGCTCCGTCGTCGCAGGTCGTGATCTTGAGTTGGCGGTTCTCTACCCGATCGGTCTGCTCAGCCTCATAGCCCTTGGGGTCGAGTGAGTGCCGGTAGTGGTCGCAGATGTAATAGAACTTGCCCGCCGAGTTGTCCCGCGCCTTGGATAGCAGCTTGACCTCGTCGAAGCCGCCGCCAATGAAATTGGCCGTCCTGGCCATCGTCTTGAGGTGGGGAAAGCCGATCTCGCCATCCTTCACCGCTTGCACGGTCTGGGGCAAGCGCTCCAGGTTCTCGCCAACCGCGATCACATCAGAGGCAATCGTGCTGGTCTGGTGACATTCGAAACGGATCCATTCGATGGGACTCACATAGCCCTGCTGCTCGTAATACGGCTTGGTGGCAAAGCGGGCCGCCACCCCAGAAGCGCGCAGGGCCAGAAGATCCATCTGGCGGAAGATCTGCTTGAGCTCTTCGGCCTCCTCGGCACCGTCAACCGAACGCTCTACAAACGCCAGCTGAGTGCCGGCCGGAGGCTGCAGGTCTTGCGTCGCGAGCATAGAAACTAGACTACCAAACAGACGTTCGCCAGTCAATAGATTTTGGTCTTAACATTGAGAAAAACACCCTCTAACTCGAGCGATCCCAGCGCCTCCCAAGCCCGGGCCCCGACACCCTCTTCCCAGTCCTTCCTCCGGACGTCCTTTTCACCACCCAGGCGCCGCCCCCTCACCACCCAACCCCGCCCCAACACCCTCTTCCCAGCCCGTCCCTCAGGCCTCATTGAAGAAGCACGACTCAGCCCCGGTGTGGCACGCCGGCCCGGCCGCCTTCACCCTCAACAGCACCGCATCGAGATCGCAATCCAGCCTCACCTCGAGCACCTCCATAGTGTTGCCCGACGTCTCACCCTTCCTCCACAGTCCCCGCTCGCGCGAGTGGAACCACGCCTGGCCGCTCTCGCGCGTGCGCGTCCACGACTCCTCGTCCATGTAGGCCAGCATCAGCACCTTTCCGGAGTCCGCATCCTGTACAACCGCCGGCACAAGACCTTTCGAAAAGTCGGGTTTCATGGCCTGATCTCCAAACCCCTGGCCGCCAGCTCCTGTTTCACGGCCGCGATCGACAGCTCTCCGAAATGGAAGACAGATGCCGCGAGCATCGCCTCGGCGCCGCCCTCGGTCAGCGCCTGGTACATGTGCTCGACCGTGCCGGCGCCACCCGACGCGATGACGGGCAGCCTCACCGCCGATGAGATGGCCCGCAGGAGCTCGATGTCGTAGCCCTCGTGCGTGCCGTCCTTATCCATCGACGTGAGCAGGATCTCCCCCGCCCCCAGCTGCTCTCCGAGCACGGCCCACTCCACCGCGTCCCGGCCCGTGGTGCGCCGCCCGCCGTGGCTGAACACCTCCCAGCCCGGCTGACCCCCGGCCCGACGTCGCGCGTCGATCGCCAGCACGACGCACTGCGAGCCGAACACCTCCGCGCATTCGCCGATCAAGTCCGGATTCTCCAGCGCTGCGGTGTTGACGGAGACCTTGTCCGCGCCGTGCGTCAACAGCTCCGCCATGTCTTCGACGCTGCGCACCCCACCCCCAACCGTCAGCGGGATGAACACCTGGTCGGCCGTGCGTTCGACCACGCCGAGAAGGATCTTTCGCGCGTCGGACGAGGCCGTGATATCCAGGAACACGATCTCGTCAGCGCCTTCTCGGTCATAGGTGGCCGCCAGCTCCGCCGGGTCTCCCGCGTCGCGCAGATTTTTGAACTTCACTCCCTTCACGACCCGACCATCGGTGACGTCGAGGCACGGGACGATGCGTTTGGCGGGCATCAGCTGCAGTACGCGACGAAGTTTTTGTAGACGCGCAGCCCGTCCGGGCCGCTCTTCTCAGGGTGGAACTGCGTCCCCATGACGTTGCCGCGAGAGCCCGCCGCAGCGGGTGAATGCTCGGTCCAGGCAATCGCCACGTCCGACGACGAGGGCGTGTACGAGTGCACGAAATAGAAGTAGGAACGGTCCTTGATCCCCTGCCACAAGATGGAGTCGTCGCTCTGCTGCAGGCGGCACCATCCGATCACCGGAAGACGCTCGCTGCTTTCCACCTCGACCACCTTTCCCGGCAGCAGCCCCAGGCCCTGGTGGCGACCGTGCTCCTCCGACTCCTCGAACAGGAGCTGGTAGCCGAGGCACACGCCCAGCAGGGGCTTGCCCGCTTTAGCCATGGCCACGATGCGCCTGCCGAGGCCGTTTTCCGAGAGCTTCTCCAGGGCCGGCGCGAAAGCCCCGACCCCCGGGAGGACGATTCCTTCCGCCTTTTCGAGCTCTTCCGGATCCGCGGTGAGCTTGGGTTCGGCTCCGACGTGCGTGAGCGCTCGCTCGACCGAGCGGATATTGCCCACGCCATAGTCGACGATCGCGATCAACCGAGCAGTCCCTTCGATGACGGCACGCCGGCCTTTCCACCAGGCGACATCGCTTCGCGTAGGGCGAGGCCCAGGGCTTTGAACGTCGCCTCCGCGATGTGGTGGCGGTTGCGCCCGCGGATCACGTCGACGTGGATGGTCGCGCCCAAGTGAAGAGACAGCGCCCGCCAGAACTCCTCGATCACCTCGGACTCGAGCGTTCCGATCCGGCCGCGAAGCTCCACGTGATAAGAGAGGAAAGGACGCTTGCCCAGGTCAACGACCACACGTGCGAGGGACTCGTCCAGGGGCGCGTAAGCCGACGCGAATCGAGTGATCCCAACGCGATCGCCCAGGGCCGCGGAGAGCGCTTGCCCGACAACGATGCCGGCGTCCTCGACGAGGTGGTGGGTATCCACGTCCAGGTCGCCCGACCCGCGCAAAGTGAGGTCGAAGCCGCCGTAGCGCGCCACCTGCTCGACCATGTGATCGAGAAACGGCAAGCCGGTCGCGACCTTGATCCGCCCGCCGCCTTGAAGATCGACCTTCGCCGCCAACCGTGTTTCCTTGCTCTTGCGCGCGACCTGACCCTTCCGAGCCCTGGTGTTCAAGCCTCACCTCCTGGCGCCGCCGGGTTGGCCGGGGTCCCCCCGGCCATGACTTTGTTCTCTCCACTGCAGAGCACGGCGATGTCTGCACACTGCTCAAATAAGTCCCATCCGCATACCGGAATGGGAGCAGCCCGGCGCGTAGCGCCCGGCGATGAGGGAAAACCATCCGGGTTTTCCCTCATATTTCTACTCAAAGCGAACCTCCACTGCATGCGCGTGCGCTCCCAGCCCTTCCAGCTCCGCAAGCCGCACGCACGCCTCGCGCAGCATCTCGAGGTCGCCGCGATTGAGGCTCAGGACGCTGGTCCGCTTCAAAAAAGTGTGGACCCCGAGCGGCGAACCGAACCTCGCGGCTCCGGCGGTCGGCAGCGTGTGATTCGGGCCGGCGACGTAATCGCCCAGCGGCACGGTCGCATACGGCCCGACAAAAACAGCGCCCGCGTTCTCCACCTGGGTCGCCCGGCGGCTTGCGTCGGCGGTGACGATCAGCAGGTGCTCGGGAGCAAAGTCGTTGGCGAGCTGCATCGCCTGGTCGAGGTCGTCGGCGACCACCACGCAGCAGTTGGCCTTGCGGATGATCTCCTTGCGCTCCAGGCCCCTCACCAGGCTGTCGAACTCTTCCTCGACGCGGTCCGCGAGGTGCGCCGAATCGGTGATCAACACCGCCCACGCAAGTGGATCGTGCTCCAGCTGGGCGGCCAGGTCCGCCGCCACGAAATCAGGTCGAGCCTTTTCGTCCGCGATCACCATCACCTCGGTCGGGCCCGCGATGCCATCGACCCCCACGGCCCCGAACACCTCACGTTTCGCGTGAGTGACGTAAATGTTTCCCGGCCCGGCCACGACGTCGACCCGGGGGATCGTCGCCGTCCCATACGCCAGCGCTGCAATCGCCTGTGCGCCTCCGACCCGGTAGACCGCATCGACGCCCGCGATATGCGCGGCCGCGAGGATGGCTGACGGCACGGTGCCATCTGCTCGGGGCGGCGTCGCGAGCACCACCTCGGGCACCTTCGCGATCCTGGCGGGAATCACCGTCATCAGCACCGTCGAGGGATATGCCGCCCGGCCTCCGGGCGCGTAAAGACCGGCGCGGTGGACCGGCCTGGTGAGGAGCTTGAGGCCGGGCAGTCCGCTCGACGACGGCTGCAGCTGCTTCTCGTGAAACGCGCGGATGCGCTCCGCCGCGAACTCGAGGGCCGCTCGATCCGCGGGGTTCAGCTTGGCAGCCGCCGCGACCAGCTCGCGCTTCGGCACCTCGAACGTTTCGCCTGCTTCCGGCGCCCAGCCGTCGAACTTCGTCTCGAGCTCCCGCAGCGCATCGTCACCCTCGGCCGCAACGCGGGCGCAAATGTCGGCCACCACCGCTCGCTCCTTTGCGAATTGGGACAGGTCGAGCCTCCTCCGCGACATCGGAGAGTCAAGCCACGAGCCGACGTCAAAGCGCTTAACGCTCATGCGCCGCCTCGCGCAGCCGCCCGACCGCCGCCTGCACGGCGTCGGTTCGCGTCTTGAGGCTCGCCTGGTTGGCGATCAACCGCGCCGTCGAAGACCCCAGGACCGCCGTGACCCGCAAACGATTCTCCTTCAGCGTTCGACCGGTCGCCGTGAGGTCGACGATCGCGTCGACCAGGCCCACTTGCGGCGCGAGCTCGACCGAACCATGCAGCTGAACCACCTCCACCGCCTGGCCGCGCGCTTCAAACCACGAGCTGGCGGTACGCGGATATTTCGTCGCGACCCGCAGCTGCGGCGGCCACGTTTCGGGACCGTTGAGCCTCGACGCGAGCGGCACCGCAAGCACCAGCCGGCACCCGCCGAACTTGAGGTCCACCAGCTCGTAGTGCGCGCCCGGGGTCTCCCAGAGGATGTCCTTGCCCACGATCCCCAGGTCGGCCGCCCCGTGGTCCACGTAAGCGGGGACATCCGCCGGCCGCACGAGGATCACTCGGACGCCCGAGCGATCGATCATCAGCTGGCGCCCAAGCTCCTCGGCGCCGAGGCGGGCCACCCCGGCCCTCGCCAGTAGACGCAAGGCCCCCGGCATCAACGCCCCTGTCGGCACCGCGATCGAAACCTTCCCGGCCACCGCCGCCTTTCGCGGCGTCACGCCAGCCCCCCGGCCAGGCGCCCGGCCACCTGCTCAGGCGGAAGCCGGCGCGTGCGCTGCCCGCGCGCGGTCCAGGACACGTTCGACTCGTTCCTACAGTGGATGAGGTTGACCGCGCCGACCGTGCGCCACCACGCTTTCGAGGCGGCCTGGTCTCGCGCCTGGGTGTCGACGACCGCGCGCATGCCGAACAGGCGAAGTGTCGAGCCGAGCCTGAGCGCGGTCTTCAGCCCTGAGCCGCTCCACGCCACGGCCGCGTCGATCCGGGGCAGCGCCGGAGGCCGGGCGGCCCGCGTCAGCATCTCCCAGACGAGGTCGAGCTGGACGACGAAACCGGTCGCGGGGGCGGGCCGTCCAAACCGCTCAAGCAGGCCGTCGTAGCGCCCGCCCTGGGCGACCGGGCGTCCGACGTCAGGCCCGTATCCCTCGAAGATGATCCCGGTGTAGTAGTCGAAGTCGCGGATCGCTCCAAGGTCGAGGCTCATCACATCGCCCAGGCCATGCGCGACCAGGAGCTCTCGCACCTCGGCGAGCTCTGCGAGCGCGCGCTCAGAGCGACGGTTGCGAACGAGTCCGCCCGCCGCCTCCAGGATCTCAGGGCCGCCGCGAAGAGCCGGGAAGCGCAGCAGGAGCTCGTGTTCGGCCGAACGCAGTGGCGTCTTCTCGAGCAGCGATTCGAGAGCCACGAAATCCCTGGCTGCCAGCGCGACGCGGACGGCGGCTTTGACTTCGTCGGGCAGCTTGACCGCGTCCATGATTCCGTGGAAGAACTCGGCGTGGCCGACGTCGACCTGGTAGCGCTGCACCCCGCTCGCCTGCAGGCACCGGGCCGCGAGCGCGATCACCTCGGCGTCGGCCACGGTGCCCGGCGCTCCGACAAGCTCGGCGCCCACCTGGTAGGTCTCGCGGCGCTGGTGGAACCGGCCCTCGTCCGTCGAGAGCACGGGACCGGCGTAGCAGAGCCGTAGCGGCAGCGCCGATCCCCTGAGCTTGCCGGCGACGAGCCTAGCCACGGGCACGGTGCGCTCGCCGACCAGCCCGACGACCTCGCCGCGCGTATCGGCGAACTTGAAGAGGCGGCGTCGCTGCTCGGCGCCGATGCCACGCTCGAGCACCTCGGTGCTCTCGATCATCGGCGTGATCACGTGGCGGTAGCCCCAACGGCGCATTTCGGCGAGGACGGATTCCTGCGCCTCACGCAGCACCTCGGCCTCGTCCGGCAGACGGTCGCGAAACCCTGGGACACCGCCCAGGGGAACTACTGCTGACTCGCGACTACCGCCGGTGAAGAGACCTCCGGGCCGCGGCCACCTGAGATTCGCTAGCTGTCATCTTCATCCTCGTCATCGGTGTCGGCGTCGGCATCTTCGCTGAAGTCGACCGGCTCGGCATCGTCCTCGACCGCGTGCATGCCCTCCTCGAGGTCATCGCTGACCGCGGCTTCGACCAGTGGTTCCTCATCGTCGTCCTCGCCGGCGAAGACTTCGACCTCACGCGAGAGGAGGCTCTCCTTGGTGTACGGCCGGAACTCGACCTCGCGCTTGCGGCGCATTGGAAAGCTGGGCTTGCCCGCGAACTTCGGGTCCTGGTAGGTCTCCCGAACGATCAGCTTCACGGTGCTGCCGTCGCACGCGGTGACCCCACCCTGGTACCGGTTGCCGCCGCGCATGAACTTGATCAAGCGCCGGGCCAGTTTCGCCTCGAGTGTGCCCAACCGGACGCCGCGCGACGTCTCGGCCACGATGCCGTCGTCGTCGACCTTCAGCTCGGCGACATCGCCCGCGGCGACTTTGGAGCAGATGTCGGGCGACGCGCCCTCGAGCGCGGTGATGATCGTCTTGCCCATCTCCTCTACGAAGAGGTTCAGGTCGACACGAGTGCCACCGACCTTGAGGCCTTCCTTCTGGTGGAGCAGCGTGTTGAGGCGCGCCGCATTCTTCTTCGCGATCGAGTTCATCGGGTTGAGCTTGAGGGCGGCCTCGTAGGCGGCCTTCGCGTCCTTCAGCTTGCCGAGCTCGGAAAGCGCTTTTCCAAGACGGTTCTGCGTCTCTTCGTCAGCGCCAAAACTCTCGACGATTTGCTTGTTCAGCTTGACGGCGTCGTCCCACTTGCCTGCAATCGCCAGCTGGACGGCCTCGTCCGCATACTGCGATCGCGGCTTTAGGTGCTCACCGGTTTCGGTCTTCAAGTAGTGGCGCTCCTGGAGGAAATGCGCCGGGCGGCATGGTGCATTGCCCGGCTGGGAAGGAAGTACGAGTATAAGAGCCCCAGCAAAGCGATAGAGCATCGCGGCCGTGGACAATCACCCGGTGCGGTCTCTGCTGAGGACGTCGGCGGTCGCGTGCGGTGCCCTCCTCTTTGCCCTGCCGGCCTGCACCGGCGACAGCACCGGGGCGGTTTCCGATCGGACGATCACGATCGGCGCGGACCTGCCCCTGACGGGAATCGAAGGCCGCGCCGGCAAGTCGACGCTCAACGGCGTCCGATTTTTCGTGCAGCGCCACCCGGTCCTGGACGGGTTCACCATCACCGTCGACGCGCGAGACGACCCCGCCAGCGCGTCCCGCGATACCGCGCGGGGCCTCCAGAACCTCAACTCCCTGATCGCGCAGCCTGGGGTCCTGGCCATCGTCGGGCCGTTCGACTCGAATGTCGCCCGGGCCCAGATCCCGGTCGCCAATCGCGCGCACCTCGCGCTGGTCAGTCCGGGCACGAGCAACCGCTGCCTCACCAAGGAGCCTTTCCTGCCGGCGGCCCTGAACCCCGCCCGCGCGCCCATCACGTGCCAGGCCGCAAGCCTCCCCTCTCCGGCCGAGCTCCGGCCGACCGGAGTCAACAACTTCTTCCGGCTTTCGAGCACGGATGAGCTCCAGGGCCCGGCCGCCGCGGATTACGCCACGAAGCAGCTGCACCTCCAGAGAGTGGCGGTGCTCACGGACAGCGAGGCCTACGGGCAGGCGCTCGCCGACAGCTTCACGGCCCGGTTCAACCACCTCGGAGGCACCGTCGTCTCGCACGCGGATCTCGATCCCTCGAAGACCATCGACACCACGGCCTTCCTGCAAGTGGCCAAGAACGACCGAGCGCAGGGGGTGTACTTCGGCGGCACCGCGGCCAACCACGCATGCGTCCTGCGCAGCCAGATGGCGAGCGTGTTCGGGGCCGATGCCACAGCCCCGCTGCTGGGCGGCGATGGGATCGCGCTCGATCCCGCCTGCGTAGGAGACGCCGGCGCGACCGCCACGGCCATCTACGCCACTGTTCCGGCGGGCGACGCAGAGCACATCGACAGCGCCGCCCCGGTGATCGCCGCGTTCGGGTCTCAATACGGACGCCCTGAGGATTTCGGCCCGGGCACCATCGCCGCGTACGACGCGACCGGCGCCGTCTACGACGCCCTGGATCGAGCGATCAAGGCGTCCGCCGGAAACCTGCCCGCCCGCGACAGCGTGGTGGCGGAGCTCGCCGCGACCAGGGCGTACAGCGGCGCCACCGGCGTGTTCGGCTTCGATCCTGAAGGCGACACGACGCTCCGGCTCCTGTCGATCTTCCGGCCGGTGAGCGCGGACCTCGATTCCGGCTGGGCCTGGGTCTCCACCATCGATTACAGCGCCGCACTCCCGTATTAGTACAAAGTCGCACTCACTTCCGGAGGCGGGCGGTCGAGTTCGGCAATCTCACGCTTGACTTGCGGGCTCTGTCGAGTCCAAAGTTCTGACCGGAGTAGTGGTTCGGCCACCCCATGTGGCCGCATTCGTCGCCGGCGCACTCTCGCCCCGACCGCTTTTTAAGTTGGGAAGAGGGCGGCGAATGAGGGGAGGCAGTTGGTCCTGAAGTTTTCGGGCCTCCCTATAAACACAAGGGGGAACCATATGGTTCGAGCGCGAGGACTCGCAGTCCTCATAACGGCGACGTTTGTCGCATTCGCCTGCGGCGGCACCACCGGCGGCGGCGGGTCAAAGGGCGAGATCGACATCGCCAGCGACCTCCCCGTGTCGGGCGCCGACGCATCCAGCGGCCTGCCGACCCAGCAGGGCGCGCAGTTCGCCATCACCCGTGCGGCCACGGTACGCGGCTACACCCTGAAGTTCGTTCCGTTTGACGACGCGGTCAACGGGGCTCACGACGCCCAGAAGGGCGTGCAGAACGTCCAGGCGATGCTGTCGAACAGCAAGATCCTGGGCATGGTCGGGCCGTTCAACTCCGGTGTCGCGAAGGCTGAGATCCCAGTCGGCAACCAGGCGCCTCTGGCCATGATCAGCCCGTCGAACACCAACGAGTGCCTGACCCAGGCCCTCGACTACTGCCAGGCGGCGAACGGGTTCACGCCGAGCAGCCTCCGGCCGACCGGCAAGAACAACTACTTCCGCGTCGCCGCGGCGGACACCTTCCAGGGTCCCGCCATGGCCGACTTCGCGATCAAGGCCGGACCTCCTCCGGCTGGTCTCGGCATCACCAAGGTCGCGGTTTGGGATGACGAGGAGACCTTCGGCCAGGGCGTGGCCAACAACTTCGCCAAGGAATTCACGGCGAAGGGCGGCACCGTCGTCGACCGCAAGAGCTACGACCCCAAGGCGAAGAAGGACTTCAAGGACTTCCTCGCATCGGCCAAGGACAAGGGTGCGCAGGGCATCTACGTCGGCGCCACCTCCGCCACCGGTGGATGCATCGGACGCGGACAGATGGCCGGGCTCTTCAACCCCGACATCTACTACCTCGGACCTGACGGCATCGGCGACTCGCAGTGCCTCAAGGACTCTGGCTCCATGGCGACCAGCAACATGTTCGCCACCCAGGGTGTGGCCGACGCCACCCAGAACCCGGACGCCAAGGCCGTCGTCGACGCTTACTCGGCGGCGTACCCCGGATCGTCCAACATCGGCGCCTACACATTCGCCGGCTACGACTGCGCCGCCATCCTGATTGACGCGATCGGCCGCGCCATCGACAAGAACGGCGGAAACATGCCGACACGGCAGCAGGTCATCGACGCCGTCGCGTCGACCTCGAGCTTCAAGGGCCTGACCGGAGTCATCACCTTCGACGCAAACGGCGACCCAACCCACCCGACCTTGCAGCTGCAGCAGGTCAAGAGCGGGGCGTGGGTCTTCGTCGCTCAGTTCTCGCAGGGCGGATAGTCGCCCTGATTCGGTAAGACGACAAATTGAGGAGGGGGCGGTGACGCCCCCTCCTTATCATTGGGTCACCTTGGGAGGGGGAAGCACTTGATCGGAGCCCTGGCCCGAACCCCAGCGACACTGCGCAATTTCGGGAATTCACAGTTCGCCACGCTCGCCGGGCTCTTCGTCGTCGCGGTTGCGGTCGTCCTCACGATCCAGCACGTGCTGCAGCACGACCCCTCGTACTTCTTTCAGATCCTGACCATTGGAGTCGCCGACGGCTCGATCTACGCCCTGATCGCCCTCGGCTACACGATGGTCTATGGAATCATCGAGCTGATCAACTTCGCTCACGGCGATGTCTTCACGCTGGGAGCGTTCATCTCGCTGGCCCTCTTTCCGATCTTCGGCATTGCCGAAGGCGGCAATGGTCTGGGTTATGTCCTCCCACTGCTGGCAGTAGCGGTGATCACCATGGGTCTTGTCGCGATGATCAACGTCACGATCGAACGCATCGCGTATCGACCCCTTCGCCACGCGCCACGCCTGGCCCCGCTCATCACCGCGATCGGCATGTCCTCGATCCTGGAGGGGGCGATGTACCTGTGGAAGGGCCCGTTCAACCTCCACTACCCCGACCTCCTGCCGACCACACGCTTGAATATCAGCGGCGTGTCGATCGGAGCCAAGGACCTGATCGTCTTGAGCTTCGCAATCGTTCTCGTCGTCGCCTTCACCCTCTTCATCAACCTCAGCAAGCTGGGCAAGGCGATGCGGGCGACCGCTCAGGACCGCGACGCGGCTCAACTCATGGGCATCGACATCAACAGGACGATCGCTGCAACGTTCTTCATCGGTGCGGTGCTGGCCGGGGCCGGCGGCATCATCTACGGCCTCTACATCAACAATGTCGCGTTCGACCTGGGTTTCATCACTGGCCTGTTCGCATTCACGGCAGCCGTTTTCGGAGGCATCGGCAACATCCCGGGCGCTGCTATCGGGGGATTGCTCATCGGCATCATCGCGGCCTTCAACAACGGGTACTTCGACTCCGCCTGGACGGAGATCGTCATCTTCGGAATCCTCATCGCGACGCTGGTGTTTCGGCCCACCGGCCTGTTAGGCATGCGGGTGCCGGAGAAATGACACGTCTGCGCGAGTTGATTCGCGAGAATTCGCGCAACCCCAACGCGATCGCCTACGCCGCGATGGCGATAGCGGCCCTCACCTTCCCGGGCATCGCTCAGTTCGCCACGGGCGGAAACGCCGACTACCTGGTCAGCCTCGCCGCCGACGGCGGGGTCTTCATCCTGCTCGCGATCGGGCTCAATGTGGTGGTCGGGTTCGCGGGGTTGCTGGATCTCGGCTATGCGGCGTTTTTCGCGATCGGGTCCTACACCTACGGAATGCTCGCGTCGCAGCAGCTCATCAGCTCCCCCATCCACCACGCCCTACACGTCCCGTTCTGGATCGCGCTGGTGCTGGGCACGTTTATCGCGGCCGGGGCCGGCGCCCTGCTCGGTGCTCCGACGTTGCGGCTGCGGGGCGACTACCTCGCCATCGTGACGCTCGGCTTCGGCGAGATCGTGCCGAGGTTCTTCCGCAACATGAAGGACTGGACGAGCGGGGTGAACGGCATCAGCGCGCTCGACATACCAACGCTGCCCTTCTGGATCACCGGGCCGTGGGCCAACGCACAGCTCGGCATCGAGCAGAACTTCCGGTTCGTTTCATTCAATCCGACCGCCTGGTACGTGCTGGTCATCATCCTTGTCGTGGGGTCGGTGATCGGAGTCAACAACCTCTACGGCTCGCGCCTCGGGCGCGCCTGGATGGCCGTGCGCGAGGACGAGACGGCGGCGGCGGCGATGGGCGTGAACACGGTGAACACCAAGCTGCTCGCGTTTGCCATCGGCGCATCGTTCAGCGGGTTCGCCGGAGCTTTTTACGGCGCCAAGCTTTCGCTGGTCAGCCCTGACAGCTTCGGGTTCATCGTCTCCATCACGATCCTTTCGATGGTCGTGTTGGGCGGCATGGGTAACATCCCTGGCGCCATGATCGGTGCGCTGCTGCTGTACTGGGTGCTGTACAAGTTCCTACCTGACGCTCCGCAGCAGGTCGCCGCGCTGGCCGACAACCTCGGGTTCCACGGTCTCAACACCGTCACGCCCAACTGGCCCGGCATCGCCGAGTTCGTGTCGAGGCTCAAGTTCATCCTGTTCGGTTTGATCCTCGTGAGCATCATGCTGCTGCGCCCGCAGGGCCTCCTGCCAAGCCGGCTTCGCACTCAGGAGCTGAAGCGCGGTGTGCACGACGAGCCGGTGGCGGCGCCAACGGTATGAGCACTGACCAGAAGCCGATCCTGTCTCTGCAGGGCGTGATCAAGCGATTCGGCGGCTTGACAGCGGTCGACCAGGTGAGCTTCGACGTCGCGAAAGGCCAGGTCTTCGCGTTGATCGGGCCCAACGGCGCCGGCAAGACGACTCTGTTCAACTGCATCACCGGGATGCACGTCCCCACCGCCGGCAGGGTCGTGTTCGAGGGGCGCGACATCGCCGGCTCCAAGCCGTACAAGACGGCCCAGCTCGGGATCGCTCGCACTTTTCAGAACATCCGCCTGTTCGAGTACATGAGCGCGCTCGACAACGTGAAGGTTGGCGAGCACGTGCGGATGAAAGCCAAGCTATGGGACGCGATTTTCCGCACGCCCTTTGCTCGGCGCGAGGAGCGCGAAGTCAGCGAACGCGCGATGGAGTTCCTCAAGTTCGTCGGAATCGAGCGCCACGCCGACAACTACGCGCGCAACCTGGCATATGGCCAGCAGCGCCGCCTCGAGATCGCGCGAGCCCTGGCCACCGAACCGCATCTTCTCCTGCTCGACGAGCCGGCGGCCGGCTTCACCCCGCAGGAGAAGGTCGAGCTGATGAAGCTGGTGGACAAGATCATCGCCCGCGGGATCACGGTTTTCCTGATCGAGCACGACATGAAGGTCGTGATGGAGGTCTCTCAGCGCATCGTGGTCCTCGACCACGGCGAGAAGATCGCGGAAGGCCCCCCCACCGAGGTGCGCAACAACCCGCGCGTGATCGAGGCCTACCTGGGCAAGTCGGCCTAGAACGAATAGATGGCGCTCCTCGAGATTTCTGGCATCGACGTCTTCTACGGACGTGTCCAGGCAGTGCGAGGCGCGTCATTGACGGTCGACAAGGGAGAGGTCGTGGCGCTCATCGGCTCGAACGGCGCCGGCAAGACGACGACTCTACGAACCATTTCCGGGCTCCTCCACCCTGGCGCGGGCACGATCACGTTCGACGGCCAGGACATCACCCGCACCGAGCCTCAGAAGATCGTCGACCTCGGCATCTGCCAGTCCCCGGAAGGCCGCCGTCTGTTTGCGCGCATGACGGTGCTGGACAACCTGCGAATGGGCGCGTACACGCGCAAGAACGCCGCCGACATCAAGCGCGACATGGACCGCGTCTTCGAACTGTTTCCTCGCCTTAAGGAGCGCCTGCACCAGATCGCCGGCACGCTCTCGGGCGGCGAGCAGCAGATGTGCGCGATGGGCCGGGCCCTCATGGCCTCCCCCAAGCTGCTCATGCTCGACGAGCCCTCGCTCGGCCTGGCGCCGATCCTGGTCGAGACGATCTTCGACATCGTGCGCGAGATCAACTCACGCGGGATACCTGTGCTGCTGGTCGAGCAGAACGCCAACAAGGCGCTCGAGGTGGCGCACCGCGGCTACGTGCTGGAGACCGGGGTCATCGTCAAGACGGGCACAGGCAAAGAGCTGCTCGAATCAGAGGACGTACAGAAAGCCTACTTGGGGATGTAGGTCAAGCCGGTTTCGGAACTGGCCAACCCTCACCGGGAATCTTCAGGACGACGACCGGAAGCCGGAAGTCCAGCACCACATCCAGGCACTCGCCGCTCGGGACGAGCAATGGCGCCGAGCGCGAGTCGCCAGGCAGTTGAAGCCGATATGTTCCGGGGTCCAGCCGAGCCACAAACGTACCGTCCGCCGCCACCTCAACTCGATCCGCTGTTTTCGACCCCACGGCACCGATCAGCAGATACGGCGGCGGTTTTCCAATTACATCGATCTTGCCGGCAATCCCGGTGCCGGCGAAGAAATGGATGATGCGCTGATCCTCTCGGTACCCATGCAGGACGGCCACCGTCAACAGACCTGTTGCCAGAGCGACAAGGAAACCAAGTAACAGAAGTCTCACGCCGCGCTCCGTCGCAGCAAACCAGGCGTGGCGAGGACGAACGCAAGCAACGCCGCCAGAATCGCGAGCAGCACCAGCGCCGGCAGCGAATCGGTGATCGTCCGAGTCCAGAGCACGGCCGCCAGATTGTGCAGGTACAAGGCGGTCTGCGGCGTCACCACTGCGAACCGCATCTGCCCGACGTCGACGACGGTTGGACTCTGAGATCGCTGTGAGACGAGGACCAGGCTCACGAACGCGATCGCCTGCAAGAGGACGGCCACACAAACTCCGTGAAGGTAAGCCGCGGCGCTGCTGAGGATTCGATTGCCGCGAATCGCAGCCGCATAGGCTGCCCCGGCGCCGACCAGGAGGTCCATAGCCACCCCAAAGCCGGCGGGCATATCTTCGACGAGGGCCGCCATCTCAACGCTGTACCGCTTGCGCCAGGACGGAGGGTAAAGGCGAAGGAGGCGCTTCACGCGGAGAGCCGCCAACGACGGAAGGTCCAGGCTGCGCTGGCGAGCCCGGATGCTGCGGTGAACAGGACCACCGCAACCGCGGTAGGACTGTACAGCTGGACTATTGGTCCGGCGCCGGGACCTGATGAGAAGGTAGGCCCGATGAAGCCGAGCCCCAGTGCGACGTCAATTTTGAGCACATAGCTGAACACGACCAGGAGCGCTGCGAGACCAGATTCGGCTACCGCAAGGATGAGCAGCGCGAGCAGCAATGCGGAAGTGCCGGCCCAGGCGCGGCGCAACTCAAGCCCTCCTCAGGCGGCGCAGGCCGACCGCGACGAGGCCCTTCATGCCGCCGATCTCAGCTTCCAGGTGGCGACGCCCGGCGGAGGTGATCTGGTACGGCCGGCGGCGATCCTCGCTTTGCAGTGCCTCGATCATCCCGTCGGCTTCGAGGCGGGCGATCGCCCCATAGAGCGTTCCCGGTCCCAACCGAGCGCCCGTGATGGCCCTGATGTCCTCGATCATCGCGTAGCCGTGCTTGGCGCCGCCCGCAAGGCTCGTGAGAATCAGGAGCGAAGCGTCGTCTTTGAGTGCCATGTATCGCCTCTCGCTATATCGTGACACGATATAGCGAAATGTCAAGCCCGGATGGAGTTATCTCCCGGGCTGATAGCTCGAAACGAAGAGGTAGACCAGCACCACCGCGAAGGCGCCGTACTCGAGCACCACGTTGCGGGTGAAGCTGTCCTCGACCGTGTGCCGCACGAGGCCCCGGTTGATGTACCAGGCGAACAGCAGCATCACCGCGAATGTGCCTTCGTTCACGACCAGGTAGATCGCCAGCGCGGTGATGGCCCAGGCCAGGAACGTGACCACCTGGGCGACGAACAGGGCGAAGATGAACGCCCTCCGCGGGTGGATGGCCGACCCGTTGATCCGGAAGCTTCGGTAGGAGGCCAGGAACGTGATGGTGAAGATCCAGAACAGCTGGAGGATCGCGTTGAAATGCAGCGAGACCACCACCAGGTACGCCCCTGCGAGGGCGAGGATGAGGATGGTCTCCTGGAGCACCACGTGACCGCGCTTCTCTTCGTCGCGCAACCGCAGGTAGTCCAGGCGCGCTGCCAGGACGAAACCTGTGCCGAAGACGGCCGTCAGCACCAGGTACTTCCAGAGCTCGGGCACGAGCAGCGAAAGCCCGGCCAGCGTGATCGCGCCCAGCGCGACGGGGATGTAGTGCTCGATCCGAGGGAACTCCTCCATGCCGCGCAGGTAGCCGAGGAGAGCGGGCGCTGCCACGACCACCATGCCGAGGCTCAGCGCCCAGACCTGGCCCTGGCCGAGGAGCTCGGACTTGAAGCCAAGGGCGATCGCGACCAGGACCACGCCCGTGAAGAACAGGAAGCTGCGGTCGCGCTCTGACCTGGTCGCCGTCGCGGCGGGGCTCAGCCTTTCGGCTGGAATCGGTGGGTTCTTCATTTGGTCGGTGAGAGTCTAAGTCCCTGCACGGCCATAGCGATCCTCCAGCCGCACGACGTCATCCAGCTCAGGCGTTGACACCTCGAAGATGTCCGTGTCTTCCACAGCGGTCATCCGGTGTCGAGTCCCCGGAGTGATGTGGAGCGTGTCGCCCTCCTCCATGCGGTGTTTGGTCAGCACGCCGTCGGGGCCGCCGAGCTCCATGTCGATCGCGCCCCTGACGACATACAGGAACTCGTCCTTGCGGTCGTGGTACTGGAGAGACAGGGCTTCGCCTCTCGTGATGTGCAGGACCTTCCCGGCGTAGCGTTCGGTGACCCCCCACCGCAGCTCGTGACCCCACGGCTTGTCGACTCTCCCCGCCTCCGCCCGGCCGATTTCAGGAGTGGGCATATTGCCGGATCCCGACGATGTCCTCCAGCGCCGCGAGCCGCGCCTCGACCGCCGCGCTGTCGGCCGCCTCTGCGTAAATCCTGATCAGCGGCTCGGTCCCGCTCGCCCGCAGCAGCACCCAGCTGCCGTCTTCGAGGTAGAACTTGAAACCGTCGTCGGAGCGGACGCGCTGCACGCGCACCCCCGCCACCTCCTGCGGTTCGTTCTTCTCGAGCGTGTCGAGAATTCGCTTGCGGTCGGTGTCATAGGTCTCGCGAGCCAGGTGGATGTCATGCCGTGCGTAAGCGTGCGGTCCGACGCGCCGCTCGAGGTCGGTGAGGATCGAGGAGAGCGGCTTGCCCGCCTTGACGATCATGTCGGCGAACAGCAGGCCGACGAGGATCCCGTCGCGCTCGGGAATGTGGCCGCGGACGCCGAAGCCGCCAGACTCCTCGCCACCCAGCACGGCATCCGTCTCCATCATCTTCGGAGCCACGTACTTGAACCCGACGGGCACCTCGAAAACCTTGGCGCCGAAGTCCGCCCCGAGCTTGTCGACCATGGCGGTCATGTTCACCGTCTTGATCACCGGGCCGCGCATCCCGCGGACCTCGAAGAGGTAGAGCATCAACAAGGCAAAAACCTGGAGCTGATTGATGAAAGTTCCAGTCTCGTCGATGATCCCCACGCGGTCGGCGTCGCCATCGGTGCAGATGCACAGGTCGTGGCCGCCGACTTTCATGAAGGCGAGCGCCGAATCGATATTGGGGCGGATCGGCTCGGGGTTCATTCCGCCGAACAGGGGGTTGCGCTGGTTGTGCAGCTCGGTCACGTTGGTGCGCCCGGTGCCGATCAGGTCGCCGACGTACCCGTAGCCCGAGCCGTACATGCACTCATGGACGACTCGCAGCCCGGCGTTTCGGATCGCGTCGACATCGACCATGCGGGCGATCTGCGCGTAGTAGGGCTGGCGCGGGTCGATGGTCGATACCAGCTCGCGTGCGGCACGGTGGTCGATCTGCGGCACACCGGACAGCGCGTTGATGCGGCTTTCGAGGTCCGCGATCACCTCGGTCGGCGCTGAGCTGCCCGTCTCCGGCTTGTACTTGATCCCGTTGAACTGGTACGGGTTGTGGCTGGCCGTCACCACCGCGGCGCCCGTGGCTTTGCGATCGATCACGGTCCACGACGCGACCTGCGTCGGCGATGGACGGTCGAAGATCACCGTGCGCACGCCGTTGGTCGCGAATATCTCGGCGACGGTGCGGGCGAAATCTTCGGAGGCGAAGCGGCAGTCATAGCCGACCACCGCCTGCGGGTCGGGCGAGCGGGACTTCATGTACTCGGCGGTGCCCTGGGCGACGCGCCGAACGTTTTCGTAGGTGAAGTCGTCGGCGATCACACCCCGCCAGCCGTCTGTCCCGAACTTGATCGGTGCGCGCTGCATCATGCGTGAAAGGTTAGCTAACCGGGGTCCCCGCGAAGTCGAAGACTTCGTGGGGTGGTTATAGGTAGCGGGTCTTGCGCGCCCGCCTCAGCGCCTCGACCACCTTCCGAACGTCCTGTGCACGACTGCGCGGAACCACCAGGAGCGCGTCTTCCGTATCGACGATGATCAGGTCCTTGACTCCAATCGCGGCGATCAGTCTTCGATCACCAAAGATCAAGCTGCCGGTCGTGTCGACGAGAACTGCTTCACCATCGACGGAGTTCCCCTGGGCGTCGGCCCGGACGCGATCCCCAAGCTCAGTCCAACTGCCGATGTCTGACCAGTCGAACGACGCGGGTACCACAAGCAAGTTTTGAGTCTTTTCCAGGACGCTCCGATCCACGACCTCGACCGGCAGCCGCCGGTACAGCTCCGACGCCAGGTCCTCGTTGCCCGCTGCGCGCGCCTCGACAACCTTTCGCAGCCCAGCCTGATGCCTTGGCGCGTACATCTGCATCTCCGCCAGGAAAACGCTCGTGCGCCAGGCGAACCAGGCGACGTTCCAGTAATAACCACCCGATTTGAGGAACCGCGTCGCCGTCTTCAAGTCCGGCTTCTCAAGGAACTGTTGGACGCGACGAGTCCCAGCCGGTCCGGGCCGAGATGCGTGCAAATAGCCAAGGCCCGTCGACGGGTATCTCGGCTTGAGCCCGATCGCGATGAGACTGTCCGTGACGTCCGCAGCGCGAAGAGCTGCGCGCAGTGCGCGTGATATTTCAGCTCGTCCTCTTACGACGTGATCAGACGCCATCGCCAGCATCACGGCCGTCGCGTCGAGCCGGTGCAGGGTCAACGCCGCCAGCCCGTACGCGTTGGTCGTGCCGCGGGCTACCGGTTCGATGATCATGTGATCGGAGTCGACTTCAGGCAGCACCGCGTTGATGATTTCGCGCTGCGTCAACTCCGTAACAACGAAGACCTCGTCAACCAGGCCGCGTACCCGGTCGTATGTGTCCCGAAGCAGACTTCGGCCGCCGCTGGCCAAAGGCAGCGTGTGCTTCGGCGTGAGCCGGCGCGAGCGGGGCCATAATCGCGTGCCAGCTCCACCGGCTGGAATTACGGCGTAGTTCTTCTGACTCAAGCCCGTTGCGCGAGCTCTTCGGCCAGCTCTTTGGCCCGCGCGGTCGACTCCCAGGGCGCGTCGATGTCGGTGCGGCCAAAATGGCCGTAGACGGCGGTCTGGCGGAACAGCGGACGGCGCAGGTTGAGCTCCTTGATGATGCCGAGCGGGCTCAAATCGAAGAGCTTGCTCACGGCGCTCGAGATCGCCGAGTCCGGAACCTTGCCGGTGCCGAACGTATCGATGCGGATCGCGACCGGCTTCACGACTCCGATCGCGTACGAGATCTGCACCTCGCAGCGCGTCGCCAGCCCGGAGGCGACGACATTCTTGGCGACGTGGCGTGCGCCGTAGGCGCCCGCGCGGTCCACCTTCGTCGGGTCTTTGCCCGAGAAGCAGCCGCCCCCGTGGCGGGCGTAACC
>Ga0209648_10000799_pt1 | contig 24768 bp, 21 predicted proteins | sample GraSoi2013_115cm_FD_185830 | JGI IMG/M metagenome (GOLD analysis project Ga0209648, IMG submission 185830) | Grasslands soil microbial communities from the Angelo Coastal Reserve, California, USA - Sample 9_17_2013_115cm (SPAdes) (version 2) | ecosystem: Environmental > Terrestrial > Soil >... | reverse complement strand
CGATCTGGCACAAGCTCTGGGACGGAGTTCGCTGGAGCGGCTGGGAATCCCTGGGCGGTGCCATGAGCTCAGGTCCGGCAGTCGCGACGTGGGGCCCAGGCCGGCTGGACGTCTTCGCCCGGGGTTCGGACGCCCAGCTCTACCACAAGTCGTTCAACGGCAAGGCCTGGAGCAGCAGCTGGGAGGCTCTGGGGGGCTACCTGACCTCCGACCCGGCCGCGACCTCTTGGGGCGCCAACCGGATCGACGTTTTCGCCCGGGGAGCTGACAATGGAACGTGGCACAAGTCGTGGGACGGGAGTCGCTGGAGCGGATGGGAATCCCTCGGTGGCTCCTTGACCTCCGGACCCGAGGTGTCGTCGGCAGGAGCCGGACGGCTTGATGTATTCGTGCTTGGACCAGGCAGCGCTCTCTACCGGCGCGCCTGGACGGGCAGCTCGTGGACGGCATGGGAGTTGCTGGGAGGCCGGTGGGTGTCGGACCCCATTGCGATAGCGCGCTTCCCTGGAATGATCGACCTCTTCGAGCGAGGAACCGACAACGCGGTGTGGCACCTGACCCTGGGTTGAGCGCCGACCTTGCCTAACGATGTGATCATCCGTCACGCCTTTGCACGTCGCGCATATAGATAGACGCGCGACGGCCTTCATGCCGTGCTGCAGACAGCATGCGAACCAGCGCGCAGGCCGCGACGGGTGGGACCGCCGTCGCTTGCCGATGGGTGATTCCGTCCATCGATCCCCGGCCTGACCCGCAGAGTTACCCCATTTGTACGATGACGCTCCCAGGACCGTCGAAATAAGTTGTGGGTATCGGATACCGGCAACCTTGTTAGGACGTTGAGGGAGTAGCAAGAATCGTGCGTTTTCCAGTAGACCTATGAGCGCCCTTTCAAACTTCGAGGTGGAGGCCCGAGAGGCCCTGGTCGTGGCCCCGCCGCGCTCCGACGGGAGCGTCCAACACGAAAGCGAACGAATCAAGAACGAGCTTGCCCGAGAGCTCCACGACCGGGTTGTGCAGAGCCTGACCATTTTGCTGGTTCAAACCGAGGTCTTCATGCGGGAGCATCGGGACCGGCCCGACGTTGTCGATCAGCTCACGTTTGTCCGGACCACGGTGCGTGAGTCCCTCAACAATCTCCGCCAGGTCCTGTGTGACCTGCGCGGGCAGCCGGGGATCGCCGACACTCTTGTTCACACACTGCGCGACGGATTGATCGCCACCTGCCGGCTGCGTACGAGGATGGAGGTGAACCTGTGGCTGTCGCGAAAATGGCCGGCTTCGCTTCCACCTGAGACCTCGACCCACATCTACCGCATCATCGAGGAGGCGCTCAGCAACGCCCACAAACACGGCGGAGCCAAGACCGCCCAGGTGGCGCTGAAGGTCTCAGACACGGCCCTCGTCATCAAGATTCGAGACGACGGACGCGGCATCGCCTGGCTTGATAACAAGCGACCCATCGGCATGGGGCTGCTGGGCATGCGTGAAAGGGCAACTCTTTCCGGAGGAGTGTTGAGCATCCGGAGTCGTCCGATGGCTGGAACCACCGTTACCGTAACGATTCCAAGGGAGGCGCTGCGGTGGTCACCGAAACCCGTGTTGCCCGCGTACTGATCGCGGACGATCAGACGCTGTTCAGGCGGGGCCTGGCCCGCCTGCTGGAAGAAGATCCGCGCATCGCTTTGGTCGGCCAGGCAACCGATGGCCAAGACGCCGTCCAAAAGACGGCTGCCCTCAGCCCGGATGTCGTGCTCATGGATCTCAGGATGCCGGGGCTTGACGGCGCCGAGGCGACCCAGCAGATCGTACGCGACCACCCCGATGTGAAAGTTTTGATTCTCAGCACCTTTGAGGCGGACAGCTACGTGCTCCAGGCGCTGCGCGCCGGCGCGAGCGGTTACATCCTCAAGGATGCCGAGCCCGCAGCGATCGCGTCCAGCATCATGTCGGTGATGTCGGGTGAGCGTGTCATGGCCGGCGCCGTAGCCAACCGAGTGCTGGACATGCTCACCGGATCGAGCACGCCTAAGGAGTTTTACGACGGCCTCACGGCCCGCGAGGTCGAGATCCTGAAGCTAATGGCCAAGGGCCAGGCCAACAAGCAGATCGCTTTCGGCCTGAAGATCAGCGAGAAGACCGTCCGCAACCACATCAGCCACATTTACGAAAAGCTGCAGATCTATGACCGCGCCCAGGCTGTTCTCTACGCGGTCAGGAAAGCACTTGTCGAGCTCTGAGACCAGCCATGGGCGACCACCACCAGCCTGACGCGGCGCGTTCACGGGTGGCGCGCAGCGTGCTCGTGGCGATTGGCGATGCCGCTTTCGCGGACCTTTACAGAGACGCTCTGGCGACAGCTGGTTGGCACGTTGAGGTGGCCAACGACTGGCGAGCGACTCAAGAGCGGCTGGTCAATTCGCTGCCGGACGTTCTTGTCCTGAACAGTCTGCGAGACCTCAAATCAGTGGACGCTCTCGAGCATATACGCAGCCAGCCGGCAACCAGGGAGCTGGCGGTGATCCTTCTCATGGACACGGTTGAAACAGTCGACTTGAAGCGTGCCCAAGACCTGGGGGTCCTCGGCCTCCTGACCAAGAGCCGCTCCACGCGAGAGACGATTTCTGAAACGATCGGCCGCCTGCTGAATCAGCGTACGGAACCATCGACTCGTGGCGGCGGGAAGAGCGCGTCGCGGTCCGCGGGATCTGCCTGAGGGCCCGCCGCCAGGTCGGGACCAAGCCCCGGCTCGGCTGTGACAGATGCACCTCGGGAGTGGGCGTGGCCCAGGTCGGCATTCCACAAGTGTCCATTGGCCGGGCGAGGCCCTCTCTCTAGGATCAGGTCATGGTGAACGTGCAGGGTCGACCCGGGGGGTGGCGTCGGTTCCCGGGCACATGATCACTGCCGACGTCGAGCTCGGCCAGAACGTCGTCATCCACCATCCCGAGCAGGTGAACTTATACGGGTGCCAGATCGGCGACAACTGCAGGATCGCTTCCTTCGTCGAGATTCAGCGTGGCGTCGTGCTTGGCCGGAACGTGAAGGTCGAAGCATTTGCGTTCATTCCCACGGGCGTCACGATCGAAGACGGCGTGTTTGTCGGACCTCACGTTTGCTTTTCGAACGACCGTTATCCAGCCGCGGTCGATGAAAAAGGGGAGCTGTTGCAGGTCGGAGACTGGCAGGTTGTGCCCACGCTTGTGCGCCGCGGCGCGAGCATCGGCGCCAATGCCACGATCATCTGCGGGATCACAATCGGTGCGGGCGCCATGGTGGGGGCTGGCGCGACCGTCACACACGATGTCCCCCCCGATTCGCTGGTGCTGGGGAATCCAGCGAGGATCATCGGTTCTCGGCCCCACTGGTGGAGTCGCCCACCAGTCCGTGCGCGTAAACGAAAGCTCGAGCTCGCGTGAGAATCGAGCTGCCGCCGGCAGGCGGAGCAGAGACCTGGCCGGCGGCGCGCTGACGTGCCGGCCTCCCCCAGCCCTTACGACATGTTCCGGCGCCTCCAACGGCGCAAACCGAGCTGGTCCGTCGGCGTAGGCGTCATCGGCTACGGCTACTGGGGGCCGAACCTGGTGCGGAACTTCGCGGAGCAGGCGCCCGGCAGGATCGTGGCGGTCAGCGATCTCTCGGTTGAGAGGCTCACACAGGTCCATGACCGCTATCCCAAGGTCAAGCTGACAACGGACTTCCTGGACATCCTCGCCGACCCAGACATCGACGCTGTCATCGTCGCCACGCCCGTCTCGTCCCATTTCGACATAGCCATGCGAGCGCTTCAGGCCGGCAAGCACGTACTCGTGACCAAGCCGCTCACGACCGATTCGGAGCAGGCGGAACAGCTGATCGAAGCCGCAGAGCAGCGTGGGCTCGTACTAATGGTCGATCACACCTTCGTCTACACGGGAGCAGTGCAAACCCTGAAGCAGCTGGTGGCAAGCGGCAACCTCGGCCACCTCTACTACTACGACTCCGTGCGCGTGAACCTTGGGCTTTTCCAGCGGGACGTCAACGTGCTTTGGGACCTGGCGGTCCACGACCTTGCGATCATGGATTTCGTCCTGGGACAGCGGCCGATCGCGGTTGCCGCCACCGGGTCGGCCCACGTGCCCGGCCACCAGGTGAACCTGGCCTATCTCACGTGCTACTACGACGGCAGGCTCATCACCCACCATCACGTCAACTGGCTGGCGCCTTTGAAGATCCGGCGGACGCTCATCGGAGGCGCGCGCCAGATGATCGTCTATGACGAGCTCGAGCCCAGTGAGAAGATCAAGGTGTACGACAAGGGCATCACCTTGGCCGATTCCCAGGGTGCGCTGGAATCCATGATCGGTTACCGGACGGGCGACATGTGGGCGCCCCAGGTAAGCCTCACCGAGGGGCTGCGATTTGAGGCACAGCACTTCCTGGAGTGCGTCGTTCACGGACGGCAGCCGCTGACCGACGGTCACTGCGGGCTGCGCATCATCAGCATTCTGGAGGCCGCTGCTCGGTCTCTTGGGCAGCGCGGCCATCCGGTGGAGCTCGAGGTCGACCACTCCGATCTGGAAGGGCAGGCTCAGAGCGTGGAGGCGACGACTCAGAGCGCCTGACGCGTCCCGCCGGGCTCTGCCGGCGCTCTGAGGGACCTCCGGCCTCTGATCCTGCCTTTGATCACGCGCACGACGGCGACGGCCAGGTCGCCGGCGGCGGGCACAGGATCGTCCAGGTCACACACGGAACCGACCAGCTCGCCACCGAAGAGCGAGCGCAGGTAAGCAACCAAGGAGAACTTGCCTCGCCTGATGCCTTGCAGGCCGGCCGGGATGTCTGTGAGCAGGCGAATCCACCGGGGACCGTAACGTGGTTTGGGATGAGTAGCCGGGTGGCCGAGAGCTGATTCGTACTGGAGGTGCGGAAAATCAAGGCCGCATGCGATGCACAGCGTGTGCCAACCCCATGGCCTGGGATTGACGTCGAGCAACTTCAGGCGACTGTCGCGTTCGTCCAGGATGAACTCCACCTCGACCATGCCCGACAGGCCGAGCCGGCGCAGAATCCGCGCGGCGGGTTCCGCGAGGCCCGGGATTTCGACCGCTTCCACGAAACTGCTGCTGAGGCCGTAATCGATCGGATATTGCCTTGTCCGTCTCGCGGTGATCGCGCTCGTGACGTGTCCTTCTGCAGTGAACGCCCCGAACGAGTAGTGGTGCTCGCCAGGGATGATCTCCTGCACCATGATGTGGTCAGCGGGCATTATGGCCGCGGCCAACCGGTAGCCCTGGATCAGCTGGTTCAGGTCACGCACCTGCAGTGCCTTGCGGCCGATCGCAAGCTGCATGTCGACCGACACCGTCGGCTTGATGATGGCCGGGAACTCGAGCTGCAGCGTGTGGACCTCGCGCTCGTCCGCCGGATACCACGTGCGGGGATGCCAGACACCAACCTCGTCCGCGGCAGCGTTCAGCAACCTCTTATCGTGAGCGTGCCTGAGGATGTTCCAGCTCGGGGTGACCAGGCGAAAGGCGGACGAGAGACGTTCGCGATTCACGGCTACCAGCTCCAAGGCGTCGTCTTGAACCGGCCAGAGCACGAAGCCTCGCATTTCCGCCGTAGCTGCAATGTTCATGAGGAAGTCGGGCAGCGCGGTGGAGCTCATCGATTCTCGCCACCTGAACCGTTGGGCGACATGGCGTGAGAACCAGGCGGATCGCGGCACGTTGTCGACGACCGCCACGTGAACCCCGCGCCTCCCCAGGCTGCGAGCCACCCCCAAAGCTTTGAAGTCGCTCCCGAGCAAGAGCACGCCGGGCCGATCCGTCGGCGCCGAGGTGCGGCCTAGTTGAGCTCGGCCGCCCGTTGCGTCACCTGTTGGGCGGAGAAGCGTGCGCCTGCCACGAAGCGGCAGATCGGGCCGAACGTTCCGCCGGCCAGGCCCCCCACGAAATGAAGCCCGGGCACCGAGGACTCGAGCCACTGATTGAGGACCGGGAAGCCATCGCGCTGGACGATCATCTCGCGCATCGATGGATCCAGGAACGGAATCTCGGCGGCGTTGGGCCGGTAGCCGGTCCCCAGCAGCAGGTGATCGACGTCTCGGCTGCTGCCGTCGCTGAGGCGCAGACGTAAGCCGCCGCCTTGAGGCTCAGCCTCGACCACCTCGGTGAACGGAGTCAGTGGCAGCTTTCCTTCGACTCTCGGGCGGAGCCACTGAGCGCCCGCGGGACGGACCGCGCGCTTTTCGATCTTCATCCGCACAGCCGTAGGCAGGTGCCTCATCAGCATCGGCGTGCCGCAAAGCCGGTTGAGCCCGGGCGGGCCGACGTCGGTAGGCGGGTAAAGCAGCCGGCTCACCGGGCCTCCACGGTGATACAGGACGCGGTTGATCCAGAGGATGGGCCCGCGAGCAATTACCTCGACGGAGCACCCTTCGTCGGTGAGAATTGCGGCTGACTCGAGTGCGCTCTGGCCCGCCCCGATCACGGCCACCCGGCAGGCGCGAAACCGTGAGAAGTCGATGTGCTCCCCTGTGTGGCTGACGGCGTGCTTGGGCAAGCCGAGCACGAACCGCGGGATGAACGCGAACTGTCGCACCCCGACAGCCACCACCACTCTCGCGGCCGTAAGCGCGCGGCCGTCTGAGAGTGCAAGGTGGAAGCCATTGCCCTGGAGTCGGAGACACTCGACCGAGACCCGATGTATGTCTGGCACCGCCATTTCCTGAAACCAGCGTGCATACCGGATGAAGAAGTCCAGCGGAATCGGCTCCGCCACGACCGAGCCAGTGGCGCGGCAGAATGCGTCCAGGCTCAGCGCACCTTCTGGATCAGCCAGGCTCGAGGCGCTCCAGACCGACTTCAAGTTCATGCGGGCCGGCATCATGTGCCAGGACTCCATGGGCTCGCCGAACACGAGCGTAGGGACGGCCCGCGCCCGCAGGTGCGCCGCGACCGAGAGGCCATAGGGACCGGCGCCGATGACCGCGGTCGTTTTCGTGGACAGGTGGGCAGGGGTCATCGCTCGCGCACGATTTACGGTAGGCGCTGCATGAGACGACCGACATGGGCATAAGCCCGCGAGTCGCCCAGGTCCGCCCCGCGCGTCTGGGACTGATGCCCACCCGGGCATGGGCCGTGCCCATTTATTGGTGCTTCTTCCTTAGATAGTCTCAGCGTATGGGCCAATCATCCAATGGGTTGGAACGGTTGGCGCATGGACTCGGTGGTGATCGTGAGCGGTCGGCGGCCCCGGAGGCCTAGCAGCATGGACGACAGGCCTCCCTTCACACTCGTCGATGCCCTCAGGCACCGCTACAGGGTCATCCTCGGGGTCGCCGCTGTCTTCTGTCTTGCCGCCGGTCTCCTGTCGTTTGTTCTGCCCAAGACTTACCAGGCGACCGCAATCATGTACCTCGATACCGCCCGGACAGCAACGGATTTCGACGCCGGCATCGCGGCGGGCGATTTGCTCCAGCACGACTTCATCGTCTCCGCCAACAGCCGCGCGACGCTCAAGGAAGCCTGCGCCGCGGCCGGGGCGGGCTGCTCGCAAAGCGACCTGGTGGCGCCTGAAACCACGATCGGCAATCTCATCAGCGCAAGCGTGTATCGCGGTACGAGCGGGCTGGCAGTCATCGCCAAGGGACGCACGCCGTCGGAAGCCGCGGCGCGGGCAAATGCCGTCGCGCAGGCGATGATCGATCAGGATGCCGCAGAGGTCATAAGGCTGTACCAGCCAGCGCTCGACCACCTCAACAAGCAGCTGGCGCAGCTCACGAGCGACATCGATAGCGAGCAGAAGGCGCTTGCGAGCACCACTCCCGGGAGTCCCGCCGCGGCTGCACATGAGGCTGAGCTGGCGCGGCTCCAGAACGCTTATACCCTGGCGCTCACTCGACAGATCGACTTGAGCCAGCGTGAGGATCGCCTGACCAACATCGCCACCATCGTGCAGCCGGCGCTGCCGCCGGCAAAGCCTGAATCACCGAATCCAGCTCTCTACATAGGTGCCGCACTGCTGGCCGGACTGTGCGTCGGCTTGTTTGCCGCCCTGCTGATCGAGCGGTTCGACGATCGCATATTCAGCGCCGAGGGACTGGCAAGGGCAGCCGGGATCCCTCCCGTATTCGTCACCGACAACGTGCGGCGGCCGCTGTTTTCGAACCCGAACAACGCCTACGCGCGAGCGCTGGCAAACCTCCTGGCGAGATCGCCGGATGCGCCGCGTACGGTGCTCGTGGTCGCCGCGTCTGAAAAAGACCGGGGCGAGACTGTCGCCGGAGGCCTGGGCGCCGTGGTGGCGAATGCCGGGCAGCGCGTAAAGGTGATCGAGTACGGCGGCCATTTCCGGGCTTCAACCGGCGCTCGAGACGACCCACCCGGGCTCACCACGATCACGATGCCCCAATCGTTGAGCCACAGCCCGGCCGATGTGGCCGGGCCGCCGGGACAAGGAGGGTCGCAGGACGGTGAGTTCGTGCTGATGTCGGTGCCGGCGCCGGATGTCAGCCCGGTGGCGCTTGACCTCGGCCGATCGATCAAGCACTCCGTCCTTGTTGCCACTCACGGGGTAACGCATTTCGGGGACGTTCGGCGAACCGCGGACCTGCTGAGGCTATCCGGCGTCGATGTCCTGGCCGGAATCCTTGTGAAGAACTGACGCGATGCCGGCAAGCCCCTGGGCGCGAGGGGCCCAACTCTTGCAGAACGGTGTGGTCCGCAATGCGTTGGGCCTGTATGTGCTCCAGCTCGGAGGCTTCCTGCTGCCCATCGCCACCATCGTGTTTCTGGCTCGGCTGCTCGGCCCGGAGGGCTGGGGAAGCCTGGCCTTCATGCAAGCCTTCGCGGGCTACGTGATGCTCATCGTGACCTACGGGTTCAACTACTCGGCGACTCGAGAGGTGGCGCGCCACCGCGATGACCCTGACCAGCTCGCCGAGCTCATCGGCGGCGTGCTCGGCGCGAAGCTGGCGCTCACGCTGTTGACGGTCGTGTTGGCCGTGCCGCTCAGCGTCGTTGTGGCGCCGATCCACCGCCACCACGAACTCCTGTGGCCGGCGATGCTGTGGGCGATTTCCCTCTCGTTCAGCCTCAACTGGTTCTACCAGGGCCTGGAACGGATGGCGTTCGTGGCCCGCTGGGAGACGGCCGCGCGCGTCCTGGCCCTGGCGGGCATTCTGCTCGCGGTCCGCTCTCCGGCGGATACGTGGAAGGTGCTGGCAATCCAGGGGGCCACCATGACCGCCGCGGTGCTCGTTGAGCTCATCGTGGCGTACCGAGAGGTTCGGTTCAGCACTCCGACGGCTCGACTCGTCGTACGGACCTTGCGGATGGGCTGGTCGACCTTTGTGTACCAGGGCGCCCTGAGCTTCTACACAGTCGGCAACGGATTCATACTCGGACTCTTTGGGTCCCCCGCGGCGGTCGGGTACTACGTCGGTGCCGAGAAGATCAGCAAAGCCTTCTCGTCGATGCTGTTCCCAATCACGCAGGCCGTTTTCCCACGCATCAGCCACCTCGCGTCCCAGGTGCAGAGCCAGGCGGCCCAGCTCGCCCGCAAGAGCCTCTTCATCGTGGGCGGCACCGGGTGCGCTATGGGCCTGACGATCTTTTTTGGAGCGCCGATCCTGGTGCGCCTCGTGCTCGGTCCTGGATTCGACAGTGCCGTCCTGGTGCTTCGAATCCTGGCCCTGTTGCCCCCGCTGATCGCGGTCAGCAACGTGCTCGGCATCCAGTGGATGCTCGCATTGGGCCTTGACCGGCTCGTCAACGCAGTCGTGATCTCGGCGTGCGTGCTCAACGTGGTCCTGGCCATCGTGCTGGCGCCGCGCTATCTAGAGGTCGGGATGGCTGTCGCCGTGGTCGCATCGGAGACCTTGGTGGCCTCGGGTCTCTACGCGATGCTGAGGATGAGAAATCTTGATCCGCTTGTGATCGCCCGCCGGCCGGCGGGCGACGAGTCCGGGCTGGCGTCCACCGGGGCACAGGTTCAGCCATGAGCCAGCAAACCATCTCCCAGGCATTCGCTGCTTATCCGCCGGCGCTCGCTCTGCTAGGCGCGCTCGCCCTGCTAGCCCTGACGGTGTGGAGGCCGGCGATCGGCCTCGCCGTCTACGCGTTCTCGATCTCATTGACGACCGGCCTGGGCCGAGGCACGATCCTTCCGGTTCTGCGGCCCAACGAAGCCATCCTGCTGGTCGTCGTCGCGGGGCTGGTGCTCCATTACCTTCCACGCCGTCAGCGGCACCCGATCACGGGCCTCGACCTGGCGGTGAGCGCCTACACCGTCGGCGTGGTCGTCATCTCGGCGTTGGTGTTGATCGTCTCCCGCTCACCAGAGTTGTTCGACCCGAACACGCTTCGCGCGGTACTTTCGCCGCTCCAGCTCCTGGTCGTTTACGTCGTGTACTCGCGCGTCAGCCTCACGAGTCGCGCCGTTCGGGCGATCTTGAACCTGACCATGCTCGCCAGCATCTTTGTCTCGCTGCTTGCGGTCGCCGAGCTCGCAGACCTTCCCGGTGTGAGGGATTTCGGGGCGACGTACTATCCACCTCCGGTCAACCTTTTCAACGCCTTCGACCCGGGCTACAGGCCGATTTCCACACTCGGGCACTACAGCGCTGTCGGAGCCTTTGCGACAGTCAACTACATGCTGGCGCTGACCCTGTCCACGATGCGCCATCCCGCATTTCCAAGGTTGTGGCTGAGCTCTGTGATGGTGATCAACCTGGCGGGCCTCGTGGCGAGCCTCACCTGGGCGCCGCTCCTGGCCCTCCCACTGATCACCTTGCTTGTCCTTTGGTACGGTCGCCACGTACCGCGCCAACTCGGCCTGACGGTGGCGACTCTGGCGATCGCCACGGTCCTGTTCTGGCCCGCGGTCAGCGCCAGGGGAACGGCGCAGGGCGTGCTGTCCTCGGCTGGACAGAACCTGGTCATACCTGAATCATTCGCGTACAGGGTTCGTGTTTGGCAGGCATTTTTCGTGCCTGCGTTGTCGGATCACGCTTTCCTGGGGACCGGAACGGTGATCCCGAGCGAGGTGCCCACCCCTCTCACGAACTTCGTCGACAACGAGTATCTCAGGGAAGCCTTTCGCGCAGGCGGCGTCGGCATCGCCCTCTTGCTGACGATGTTCGTCACGGTCGCGGTGCTGGCGTGGCGATCACGTGCGAGCTCGGACCCCATGCGCCGGAGCCTTGCCGCCGCATGTCTCGCCATGGTCCTGTTCTTCGCCTTCGTTGGACTCACCGCGGAGTACCTGTTCTTCGCCGGCGTGACACAAGAGTTCGCGATGCTGCTCGGCCTGTTCAGCGCGACGATCCTGAAAGAACCGGCCGCCCGCGGCGTAACATCCGCCCGCAGACAACTCGAGATGCGTGGGCGGCGCCTGGCCGAGGCCCGGTCCGGTTAGCTGGCGAGTTCCACGGGCGGAGCCGTGGCCGCTCCGGTCGCGAATAGAGAGGTCCAGACCTTCATGGCGGATCTGAGCGTCGCCCAGTAGTCGCCTTTCATGTCAAGCTGGTCGGCGATCTGCTCGTAGCAGCCCGTGACCGTCGCGGCAGAGAGACCGACCGCCTCAACCTTCTGCCAGAGCACCTCATTGACCGGGTAACCAGGCGTTTCCTTCTGCAGGTTCATCTCCGGGTTCGAGGCACGCGAATGGAGGATCGAGGGAGCGCCGGAGCTGACGGCAAAACCGAGGTGGTCGGCCACCTTCTTCGCGAACACACCGGCCCAAATATCGCCGAAGCGGTCATACGGCAACTGGCTCCCATCACGGTGCCTGCCCATGAGCAGGAAATAGAGGGCGGGTATCATCGCAGGACGAAAGGCCAGGTTCATTCCGCACATCGGGAAGAATCGGCCCTGGGGCACACGCTGAACCGTCGTCGCAGGCTTCAGTCGAAAGTCTGGCATCAGCAGCTGCGTCCTCGCATCGAAATCGGGAACGTTCGACCACAACCCGTGATGGATCATCGCCGGCACGGTCGCCCGCCGCAGCTCATATGGAAAACCTCTGGCTGGAACAGGCCCTTCGAGTGTGCTCCACCAGCGTTCGTCATCCCATCGCAGGTCGAGCGCGTCGCGCACCAATGCAAGGTACGACGGCGAATAGGCGTCCTCCGGGTAGCAGTCGTCGTCGAGCGTGACCACGAAGTCGCACGGCTCCTGCGCGGCGAGGTAGTAGCCGAAAGAGCGGACGCAGTCAGAACGCCGGGGTATGATCCACGCCCGATCGCCGAGGCGTACGTCGACGTCGCGCCAGCTGTAATGCTCCACCCAGCCTGGCAAATCGAAAGTCGGTTCGGGGTTGTCCTCGACAACGATCACCCGATGACCCCGGAACTCGGATGCCCAGCGCTCCAGGAAATTAAGGATGCTCTGCTCGCGGATGGTCGGCACAACGATCGTGGCGTGGAAATTCACTTGATGGCCGCTCGGCGACGTGGTGGCGCGGATCATCCCGGTTGGGTCCGCGAAATGACGGCGCGGCGACCCTTGGCGTCATCGCCCGCCAGCTCGTATGCGATCAATCTTCCCTTCAGGGCGTGGTGCGCGCCCCGCAGGACAGCCAGTACGTAGCGCGGTGACGCGGACGGGAGCTCCAGCAGCATTCTCAGCGAGATGTATGCCGGGTACCACGGCCTGAGCAGGGGCGGCAGCGCGATCTGCCGGTACCTCCAGTGGATGTACATGGTGTTCCGGTACAGGTAGTAGAACTTCCACCGGCTGGAATGCTTCGGCCTGACAAATGCGTGACGATGGAGCGCGTGGACACAGATGCCAACTCGGAAGCAAGCCTGCTTGCAGCGCATCAGGTATTCGTTTTCGTCGCCCCAGATGAATAGATCGGCCAGCACGAACCCGATGGCCTCGGGCACCGTTCTTCTGATCAGAACTCCGTTGAAAAGGGCCGCGATGCCCTCGTAGATTCCATTCGGCGCGCTGTGGACCAGGTCTTGACGCCTCGTGATCGAACGCCACGTCCTGAATCGTCCGTTTGAGCCGACGCGTCGCAGCTTCCAGGTGAGCCGCTCCGGATCGTCTGGACGGACGACCGCCGGCCCGATGACATCCAGAGAGTCCTCGCAGGAAATCAGCGTCTCGAGGCAGTCGGGGGCGGGACAGCCGTCGTCATCCATGAGCCACAACCACTCGTGGCCCGCCTCGTAGGCTCGCCTCATTCCTTCGTGGAATCCGCCCGCGCTGCCGGTGTTGACCGGTAGCCGTACGTAGTCGACCGTGCCGTCCAGCAACCCGGTGTTGGCGAGGAGCTCGGTCGTGCCGTCGGTGGAGGCGTTGTCGATGATGAACACCCGGTCGCACGGCCGAGTCTGAGCGCGCACCGCTTCCAGGCATCTGACGAGAAGGCCCTTGCGGTTGAAGGTCACGATCACGGCGGCAACGCTGCCCATGCGGAATCCTCTATCTCAGTAGGGGTCGCCGGCGGAGGTTTGGTCCGATCACTGTGTCGAGGATGTCACCACGCTAGGGCACGCGGGACACACGCCGTAATGGTCGAGTACGGCTCCGCGTAGACCGCTGTCCCATAGGGAGGTCGAATCGACCCATTGCTGATCCCGGGACCACTCTGGTCTTCTCGTATCGGAGGGATCGAGAAATGATCACAGCTCGCCGCGTGGCGGCCCGGCCGGCCCATCAAAGTCCCATTCCAATCGCTCGCCCTCAGCTCGGGCCGGAGGAGGAAGCAGCAGTACTCGATGTCATGCGCTCCGGGGTGCTCACTCAAGGCGAACGGACCCGGGCTTTCGAACAGGCCTTCGCTGCCGCTGTGGGGGCCACGCATGGCGTGGCCACGAGCAACGGAACGACTGCGCTGTACCTTGCCCTGCTGGCTCATGGGATTGGCCCCGGCGATGAGGTCATCACCAGCCCGCTCACCTTCATAGCCACCGCCAACGCGATCTCGCACACGGGCGCCGTACCTGTTTTCGCCGACGTCGACGGCAGCTTGAACCTCGATTGCTCCGCCGCCGAACGCCTCATCGGTCCGCGAACAAAGGCCATCGTGCTCGTCCATTTGCACGGCAACCCCGGTGACATCGAATCTTTCGCATGCCTCGCGGACAAGCACGGCTTGCATCTGATTCAGGATGCCTGCCAGGCGGTTGGCGCGACCGTCGAGGGGCGCTCCCTTGGAGCCTTCGGCACCGCCGTCTACTCGTTCTACGCCACCAAAAACATCACGACCGGCGAGGGGGGGATGGTGACCACCAACGACGCTCAGGTTGCACAGACGTGCGCGCGCCTTCGTCACCAGGCGTACAGCGACCGCCCGTACGAGCATGATGCGGTCGGCTACAACTTCCGCATGACGGAGATCCAGGCCGCCATCGGGATCGTCCAGCTTGGCCGGCTCGCGACGATCACAGATCGGAGGCGCCGGCACGCGGCCTTCTACGACACCAGCGTCTCCAGGTGGTATGCACGGCCCCAGGTGGCACCGGGCGGCGGCCACGTCTATCACCAGTACACGCTGCGTGTTCCGCCCGGTTGGTCCAGGGACCAGGTTCGCGCGCGGCTGCACCGACAGGGCATCGCGACCGGCGTTTACTACCCGCTGCCCGTCCACCTGCAGGCGCCGTACCGGAGCTTGCGCAGTGCTCCCTGTCCGGTGGCTGAGATGGCCGCGACCGACATGCTCTCAGTGCCGGTCCACCCCGGGCTCAGCGACGATGACTGCCTGGCGGTGGCGGAGGCGCTGAACAGCGTAGCGGCCTCGGCGTTGACCGACTAGTCAACTAGGGTCGCGGCCGAGCGTCGATAGGCTCCCGGGCTTGCTCCAGGCCGGCAAGGCTGGAGATGATCGCGGCGACGTCCGAATCGTCGACCAAGGGGTGTGTCGGGAGGTTGACCAGGTGTTGTGCAGCGGCTTCAGCTCGAGGACACGAGCCCGCCTCGTAACCCCCGTGTTCGGGGGATGTCGCCTCTTCGAGCACCGAGGTGAACCAGTTGCCGAGCAGCACACGCGGCCTGGCCGAACGGATGGCGAGCGCCCGATCCTCGACCCAGATCGGATACCGGACGAAGGCCGCCTCCGCGCCCTCCGGCGTTCTGGGCATGCTGTAGCCTCCCTGCGCCAGCCGCGCGCTGTAGGCCGCGGCCACGTGCCGCCGGTGTTCGATGTTGCTCTGCAAGCGTTGGAGCTGCCGCAGCGCCAGGGCAGCTTGCGCATTGCTGAGCAGCTGTTCGTAGTTCGCGGGTCGGGCGCCGCGCAGCTCGCCTTGGGTTGTCGCCCTGGGAAGCGGATGGCGCCTACCGGCCAGCTCATAAACGGCGCGCGTGAATCGGTGTGCATGCGGCCTGGTGAGAAGGTGATATGCGACGAACTTGACCAGATACCTGACCGTCTGGGAAGCGGCCGGTGCCGCACACCGCCGCCGGAACGCCATCAGCCGGTCGGCAAGATCCGGGTCATCGGTGGTGACCACGCCTCCCATGGTGCTCGAGATCGTCTTCGTTTCCTCGGTGCTGAAGAAGGCGGCCCGCCCGAAGCTGCCCACCGGGCGCCCGCGGTAGGTGGCTCCCATCGCGTGGACGCAGTCTTCGATGACCTGCAGGTTGTGGCGGGCGGCAAGGGCCAGGGCCGCATCGAGGTCTACCGGATTGCCAAAGGTATGCTGGAGCAGAAGGAATCTCGACCTCGGAGTGATCCGCCGCTCCGCCTCGTCCAGGTCCATGTTGTAGCTGTCAAGCCTGCAGTCCACATACACGGGCCTGGCTCCGGTGTACCGGATGGCGTTCGCCACGACCACGTGCGTTGGCACCTGCAGCAGCACCTCGTCGTCGCGCTCGACTCCGAGGCCGAGCAGCAGTGCATAGAGGCCGACCCTGCCGGCCCAGAAGCTGCAGGCGAAGCGCGCGCCGACGGCGCGGGCAAACGAGGCTTCATATTCGGCGATGGCCGGTCCGTGGATCAGCTCTCGTGGCGACAGAAGGTAGCGCAGGGCAACCAGGCAGTCGGCCGGCGTCGTGGTGCCTCCGATCGGCCCCACGCAGCGCGGGTTGATGAAGTCTCGCAGCCTGCCGGTGCGTTTCCTGCGATCGGTGGCGGTACCAGCCAGAGCCATCCGGGATCTCCTAGAGGAACCTGTAAATCGCGTCGCCAAGCTCCGCCGTCCCTCGCAGCGGAACCAGGCGCCAGCCCGTCTCGACCAGCCTGCGAGCGCCGCTCGCGGTTCCGGGGTTTTCCTCCAGAACTCTGACCGCCGGTCGCGGGTGGTAGTAACGGCAAAGCTGGATCTCCTCGCTGCCCCATTTCGTCTTGAAGTCCGCCAGCCCGAGATTGCCGGTGGCGACCTCGCCAAGGTCGTAGTAGCGGAACCCTTCGCGGCGGAAATCTTCGATCGCGCGCCAATGGATGATGTCGTTGGGCCTGAGCCGGAGCTCGCTCCGGCGACTGCCGTTGAAGGCGTAGAACGCGGTGGCTCCGAACGTCAGGTAAATGGAACCTGCGATCAGGCCGCGGCGATGCTCCGCGACCAACAGGCGCATCAGTCCTCGTGGGCGAAGCACGTTCCACATCGCATCGAAGAGACGGAAAGGGCGTGGGGGTATCAAATGCGTGCGCATGGTTTCCAGGTAGAGGCGGTACCAGCTCCGAAGATCCTCCTGGGTATCCGCCACGCGGAGGTGAACGTCGAGGCGGCTCGCCTTTCGCACCGCCCATTTGAGCCGGGCCCGATTGCGGGAGGTGCCGAACTGCAGGCCGCCGGCACCGGCGGACAGGTCGAGCACGTAGGCCCTCCGCCACGGGAGGCGGCTGAGGCCGCTCGCCGGGTCGATCGCGCACGTCCACGACGGCTTGAGCTCGAGCCGCGCCCCGGGTGCGTCACGGACCTGCTCGACGGCGGCGTCAATCAGGCGGGCGGTCACCTCTTCGTCCCGAGAGAGCGGTCCGGCAACTGGCGTACGGGGCAGGGACGACAGGCGCCGACCGGTTCGCGCAGTCGATCCCAGCGGAACGCCGCTGGTCCATGCCATGGGAAGGATCCCCTGAAGAGCTCCATCGCCGTCTTCGCAAGCCAGGCACACCGACTCATGCCGGTATTCGGACTCGAGGACGTGGAGCCATGCAGGGTGGTGGTAGACAAGGCTGTCCGGACGTGCGCGCAAAAACGCTTCCCAGCGAGAGTCCTGGATCCCGATCGCGAGCACTCGAAGGGAACGTGGCGCGGATAGAGGCCGACCGCTGCTCTCATCTGGCTCGCTGGGCGGGCGAGGGCCGACCGTGATCTGAGCGCCCACGTGTGACTTCCAGCCTAGGCGGTCTTAGGGCTCGCGCTAAATGGGTGGTTGCGCCATTGTCGTGGGCTCTTGTCCCGCGCCCGCCCGTCGTCGAGAGTCCCATTCCGGACCGGGACACGCGCGCCGGCGTGTCTCAAAACCACCCATTGTTGATCCCGGAAACCTGTGGTTACCTCACAGAGTTGCTGTGAAGATCGAAGGCAAGCGCGTGCTCGTCACAGGTGGGGCTGGGTTTGTCGGCAGCCATCTTGTAGACATCCTGGCGACCTCAAATCACGTGACCGTGCTCGACGACTTTTCGGTGGGTACACACGAGAACCTGAGCTCGTCACCCAATGTCGCGGTGGTTCGTGGCGACGTGCGTGACCGGGATGGTATCGAGGCTGCCGTCAAGCAGTCCGATGTGGTCTTCCACCTCGCGGTCGTGTGCTTGCGGGTGTCGATCCCCGACCCGATGGCAAGCCACCTGGTCAACGACCTCGGCACTCTCAACCTCCTGCTGGCCGCCCTTGACAGCAGGGTTCAGCGTTTTGTCTATGTCTCGTCGTCCGAGGTCTACGGCACGGCCAAGAGGGCGCCGATGGACGAGGACCATCCCCTGAATCCGATGACGCCGTACGCCGCCGCGAAGCTGGCCGGCGAGGCCTATACGCACAGCTTCCATCGAACGTATGGACTCCCGGTCACCGTCGTGCGGCCGTTCAACGTATACGGCCCCCGCGAGCATGCCGATGGCCCAAGCGGTGAGCTCATTCCACGGTTCGTGGCGCGTGCCGTCGCGCATAAGCCGCTGGTCGTGTTCGGCGATGGTCTGCAGACGCGCGACTTCACGTGGGTGGGCGACACCGTGCGAGGCATTCTGATGGCTGCCGAATGTGACGGGCTGGTCGGCGACTGCGTCAACATCGCGCGCGGTCAGGAGGTGAGCGTGCTCCAGGTCGCCCATCTCGTCCAGGAGCTGTTTGGGACGCGAGTGCCGATCCACCACGATGCAGACCGGCCAGGAGATGTCCGCAGGCACCTCGCCGGCGTCGAACGCGCCAGATCGCACATGGGGTTCGCGGCGTCTGTCGGGATCGAGGAAGGCCTCAGTCGCTACGTCGACTGGGTGAGGTCGCTTCCCGGACAACCCAGCACCGGCCTTGAATCAGAGGAGGCCAGAAATTGGCAGCTCGCATCGGCGACGGGCGCCTAGCGTCTCGCCGCGTAGCCGTGACAGGGGCCGGTGGCTTCATCGGCACACACCTGGTGGTGCACCTCGTCGCGGCTGGTGCCCAGGTCACCGTGCTTGGTCCGACGCCGCTCAAGCGTCGTACCTTGCGATCGCTCATCGAACGGGGGCAGGTGGATTACAAGCCCTTCGCGCTCGAGGCGGATCGTGCCGGACTCGCCGCCGCTCTTGAAGGCTGCGATGGCCTCATTCATCTCAGATACCGGCCGCCCGCGTCCGGGGGATTCTGGCCCGAGCTCCTCGAAGACGTGAACCAGAACCTGCTGGAGAGCATCCGGCTGCTGGATGCCGCGGCGGAGGTCGGGGTCGGCCAGGTGTGCCTCGCCAGTTCGGTGAGCGTCTATACACCCCCGGCGCTGGGAGTCGACGAAGACGCGCCGGTAGGTGGACCCTTGAAGCCATACGCGCTCGTGAAGTTGCAGCAGGAGGACTGCGCACGGCAGTGGTCGCGCCGGACGGGCCGGCCCGCGGCAGTCCTGCGCCTGGCCACCGTATACGGGCCCGGCGAGACTGTGGGGCGTGCCATCCCGAACTTCATTCGTGCGGTGCTGTCGGGAAGAAAGCCGGTGGTTGCCGGGCGTGGCGCTTCCCAGTTCGATCCCATCTATGTCGCCGATGTTGCCGGGGCTTTTGTGTGCAGCCTCGAGGCGAGCGCGGAGGGCACCTTCAACATCGCCACTGGTCGAGGATGGCCTACTCGGCACGTTGCGCGGCTCGTCATGCGCCTGTGCGGGGTGGATGGCGATGTCGTGTGCAACCCGGCGGAGCTGGACCGCGACAGACCCGTCTGCAATGTCACCCGCGCCAAGACCGTACTCGGATTCAAGGCCCGGACCTCGCTGGAGGTGGGACTCCAGGCGGAAATCAAATGGCTTCGCGCGATGCAGCTGAGGAGGTCGGCATGAGCACCGCACCCAGGATCGACGCCGGAGACCTCGGGCTCCCTCAGGAGAGGTCGCAGCGCAAACGCACCCTGCTCAAGCGAACCGTCGACATCGTGCTTGGCTCCCTCGGTTTGCTCCTGGCGCTGCCGGTCATAGCCTGCCTGGTCGTGGTGATCCGCCTCGACAGCCCGGGCCCGGCGCTGTTCGGCCAGCGCCGGATCGGTCGCCTGGGCCGGCCATTCACGCTCTGGAAGCTTCGTTCCATGTATCAGGACAGCAGCCAGGCGTTCCACCTTCAGGCTGCCCAGGATTGGTTCGAGGAGAGGGCGTCCGGCGGGCGATACAAGACTGAGGCGGACCCTCGGATCACGCGGGTCGGGAGGTATCTGAGGCGCTCGAGCTTCGACGAGCTTCCCCAGCTGTTCAACGTGCTCAGGGGCGAAATGAGCCTGGTGGGGCCGCGTCCGATGATGCCTTCGGACCGTTCCTCGTACGAGAGGTGGTACTTCGAGCGCGAGGCGATGAAGCCGGGCATCACAGGCTTGTGGCAGGTTTCTGGACGGGAGCGGCTTTCGGCGCCCGAGATGATGGTGCTGGATGTCCGCTATGTACGCGAGTCGTCGCTCTGGTTCGACATCCAGATCATGGCTCGCACGGTGACGACAGTCATCGCCGACCTGCGCCGGGATGACAAATCGGTCCGTAGGGCCAAACGCCCATTTCGCGTCGAGGAGGCTTGAAGCACGTGGCACAGATCATTCGCCTGGACCGGCTTCGATCCGGCCGCCTGGCGGCGACCACAGCCGCCGTTCTGCTCGTCGTTTCAGCTCTCGCGTTCTCGGAGAAGCCGGCGTATGCAGCGACCTTGCCCTGCTCAGTCCAGCTCGGGATGTACGACACCAACACGCCATGGGATCCGAACGAGACGTCGATCCGCAACCTGGACACTGCGATCAACCGCCACTCGAGCATCGTGCACTGGTTCGCCCAGTGGGGTGACAACGGGGCGGGCAACTTCTCGGCCAACCAGCCATGGATGCTCAGCAATGTTCGCAGCTACACGTCGGTTGGCGTCACCGGCTCCACTCCGTTCATCACCTGGGAACCGTGGGGTCCGGCGCCTTACACCGCCGGCAACAACACTTTTCCTCTCCAGTCGATAGCAGCCGGGAGCTTCGACGCCTACATCGACTCCTGGGCCAACGGCCTGCATGCGTATGGAGGCCCGGTGCTGCTCGACTTCGGACACGAGATGGACGGCAACTGGTATCCCTGGGGATATGGAGTGAACGGGAACACCGCGGCCGACTTCATCGCCGCCTACCGCCATGTGCACGACCGATTTGCGCAAGCCGGCGCGACCAACGTTCAGTTCGTCTGGACCGTTGACATCTGGAACCCCGCCGGCATCGACCCAACCACCCTCTATCCCGGTGACGCCTACGTCGACTGGACCGCGATTGACGTGTTCAACTGGGGTGCCGCGGGCGGGGGATGGGCCTCCCTAAGCGCTGGGCTGGACGCCACCCATGTTTACGCGCGCCTCGCGTCCCTCACCGCCAAGCCAATGATGCTGGGCGAATGGGCCAGCGCGGAAGCGACTCCCAGCGATCCAGCGGGCGCATCGAAATCGCAGTGGATCCTCGACGCGGCGCAGGCGCTCGCCGGCACCTACACGCGCATCACCGCGGTCATCTGGTTCAACTGGTCGGGCAGCCCCTTCGCGCTCGACTCTTCATCGGCCTCCCTCGCCGCCGCGAACACGGCATTTGGCGGATGCTGAACTCGTGTCCTGCTCCGGAGGTTCGGCGGAAAATCGCCGCATCGGCGGCCGAGATCAAGGCGCCGGCGAGCAACGCAGCGCGCATGTCGGAAGACCTGTAAGCGAGTAGCGCAGCCGGCAACGCAGAGCTCGGCCGCCTAGGCGGATGAGCCCGCAGGGTGCCACGGGCGCCGCGCAGCGCCGCCCCTGGCATTTCCGTCGAACTTTCGGAGCGGGACACTAGCTCCTGGACAACCGGACGGCTATCCCCGGGGCGCAAGGTTTCCCGGTCAAGCGCGTCAAGCGGTGTTGATCCCGTAGACCGCGCGGCCCACAAAAGGGTGTGGTGAAGGCCGGTTGCGCAGGAGGTCTGATGATTCGCGTCGGCCTGGAGCGCCGTGTGACGTCAGCGATCGGCGCATTTGCGTTGTCGATCGCCGGCATCGCCCTTGGAGGGGCATCGCATCCGGCCGGCGCCGCCGTGGCCCCGTGCACCGTGCAATTCGGCATGTACGACACGAAGACGCCGTGGGATCCGACCATGACATCGATCAGGAACCTCGACACGGCAATCGGCCGCCACTCCAGCATCGTCCACTGGTACGCGCAATGGGGTGACGCCGGCTCGGGCAGCTTCGCGGCCAACCAACCATGGATGCTGAAAGCTGTTCGCAACTACAGCTCGGTGGGCGTGGCTGGCGCGACCCCCTTGATCACGTGGGAGGCCTGGGGTCCAGCTCCGATGACCGTCGCGAACAATACTTTTCCCTTGACTAAGATCGCCGCCGGCTCGTTCGATGCGTACATCGACTCATGGGCCGTTGGTCTGCGCGGCTACGGCGCCACGGTTCTCCTTGACTTCGGGCACGAGATGGATGGCAACTGGTACCCATGGGGCAATGCGGTAAACGGAAACACACCTGCGCAGTACATCTCTGCGTTCCGCCACGTCCACGATCGTTTCGTACTGGCCGGCGCGACCAACGTTCAGTTCGTATGGAACCCGAACGTGTGGAACCCGGCAGGCGTCGACCAACGCGCGTTCTATCCGGGCGATGCCTACGTCGACTGGATGGCAATCGACGTGTACAACTGGGGCTCTGGCGGCGGCGGCTGGGCCTCGTTGGCGCAGGGTCTGACCGTCGTACAGACGTATGCCCGAGTCGCCTCCCTCAACGCCAAGCCCATGATGCTCGCGGAGTGGGCGAGCGCGGAACCCGTGGCCGGCGACCCCGCGGGCGTGACCAAGGGACAATGGACGGTCGACGCCGCGTCTGCGATGGGGTCACAGTTTCCAAGGCTGAAGGCGGCCATCTGGTTCAACCAGGAGGGCAGCACCTTCGCCCTGGATTCTTCCGCCGGATCGCTCGCCGGCGCGGCGACCGCCTTCGGTGGATGTGGATCGGCAGCGCCGCCGCCACCACCGCCGCCACCACCACCGAGCCCGGTCGCGAGCCCGCCTCCGGTTCATCCACCGAGCCCTGCTCCGCTTCATTCACCGAGCCCGGTTCCGCTTCATTCACCGAGCCCGGTTTCGCTTCATTCACCGACCCCGGCTGCCGGTCATTCACCTGGCCCCGCCGCCAACCCCCCGAAAAGCTCCCCCAAGAGCCCTCCACCGATCGCGGGCCACACGAACACGAGCCCAAAACCTACCGGCCCCGCATCGCCGAAAGCCGGCACGGGCGGTACGGCTGCGTCGCCGCTGACGGCCCGGCTGACCGCGTATTACGCGGCCGACCCCGGCCTGGCGGCGTTGACTGCCGGCGCCGCGCTGTTGCTGCTTGTGTTCTTCACCTGGGCGATTCCGCAAACGTTAAAGGCTGTGATCGGCCAGCGCAGGCGATGACAACCTGATGCAGCCGACCGGGACCTGCGGCCCAGGCGCCTAGGCAAGGGTCTCGGACTCGGCCGGTACTCGAGATGCATGGCCGCGGCGGCCGCCCATTCCCCGACCAGGTGACGGGCCAATACGCTCAATCTCAAGTGATACCCGGGACCCAACCTATCCATGGTGGCGACCACCCCACCAGGTGCTGCCTGATCCGGCAGGGTTATTACCCGCTTGATCCTCGCGTGCGCCGGGAGGTGGAGGCGCTGGCGATGGCGGGCCACGAGGTGGACGTCATCTGCCTGCGCCGCCCGGGCGAGCCACCGTTCGAAAGGCAAGGCCAGGTTACGGCGCACAGGCTGCCGATCGCCACGCGGCGACGCGGCCGATTCAACTACGTAATCCAGTACGGCGCCTTCTTTGCCGTCGCGTCGGCGTTGGTCACAATCCTGCACCTTCAGCGCCGCTTCGACGTCGTCCAGGTCAACACCATGCCCGACTCACTGGTCTTTGCGGCTCTGGTGCCCAAGCTCCTGGGAGCGCGGGTGCTGCTGGATCTGCACGAATGCATGCCGGAGTTCTACGCGGTCAAGTTTGGCGTTGGGCTCCGTCACCCGGCCGTTCGCCTCGTGGCGTGGATCGAGCAGGCGGCGATCCGCTTTGCCGACCACGCCATCACGTGCACAGCCCAGATGCGCAAGGCATTCGAGTCCCGTGGCGCACGAGCGGAAAGGATCGACGTCATCATCAACTCCGCGAACGAGGACGAGTTCGATCCCGAACGTTTTCGATCGACGAAGACGGCGCGGGATGAGTTTCGGCTCATCTGCCACGGCACGGTCGAGCGGATATTTGGGCTCGATGTCATCGTGCGCGCGGTCGCGCTGCTCAAGGAGGACATACCAGGGCTTCGCCTTGACATCTACGGCGAGGGCTCCGCACTGCCTGACGTCCAGTCGCTGGCGCGAGAGCTGGAGATCTCGGACCGAGTACATACGACCGGCAAATTCGTGCCGCTTGACGACCTGGTGCAGGCGATCGCAAATGCGGACGCGGGCATCGTCGCACTTCGACGCGACGCGTTTCGCGATCTCACGCACTCCAACAAGATGTTCGACTACATCGCGATGCGCAAACCCGTCGCAGTTTCGCGGACGGGCTCGGTCATGGCTTATTTCGACGAGACCTGTTTCGAGATGTTCAACGCGGGCGACGAACGCGATCTCGCTCGCGCCATCCGCGAACTGCACGCGGATCCTGGTCTGCGTGCCAGGCTCGTGGCCAGGGCGGCACAGGTGAACGAGCCCTACCGGTGGCCGCACCAACGTGAGCGTTACCAGGAGATCGTCAGAAGGCTGATGCCAGTCCATCCGAGCAAGTCGTCCCAAACCGAGCGCGCGGCACGAGCGGAGCCACCTGTTGAGGCCTGACAAGATCGAGAAGTCCGTGGGGGCGACGTCTGGTTGTACAGCCCCTGCCTGGTTCGCTTTCGTAAGCTGCAGCCATCGGTGCGCTTCTACGCGTTCGAAGCCAACCCCGATACGGCCACGAGGCTGGCTCGGAGCGCGCAGCCCGAAGAGGTCGTGGGGGCCGGTATTGCCCTGTCCGATCGAGGTGGACCGTTGACCTTCGGGTATGGCTCGACTTCGCTCACCTTTGGCGTGGCCGGATCGCCGGGGTCGCAACGACTCGGTTCCAGCAGCGTGCAGGTCGAGGCAAGGCGCCTGGACGGGCTGGAGATCGAGGGAGATTAGCCGGTCTTCGCTCGGACCGGCTCGGCCGCCCATCAGAAACAAGCG
>Ga0209648_10000798_pt1 | contig 24773 bp, 21 predicted proteins | sample GraSoi2013_115cm_FD_185830 | JGI IMG/M metagenome (GOLD analysis project Ga0209648, IMG submission 185830) | Grasslands soil microbial communities from the Angelo Coastal Reserve, California, USA - Sample 9_17_2013_115cm (SPAdes) (version 2) | ecosystem: Environmental > Terrestrial > Soil >... | reverse complement strand
GGCATGCAAGCCAAGATTGCCGAATTGTACGCCGATCGCACCCAAGGTTGCGGCGACTGCGTAGAATCCACGACCAGTGGGACCGAGTTCCCGCGCGATTACCACGGCGGTTGCAAATGTCACTGCCAGCACAAGCACGCGGGTGGCGTAGGTCTCCAAGACGCTGCGGCGAAGCTCCGTGCCTGCCGCCAGGTGCCATAGCCGAGCAGCAGCAGTGGATACCTTAGCCGTCATCAAAGTTTCTGCTCTGCGAGGTTTGTGCTGCGGGATGATGACTGACCTGCGGCAGCAGCAGTGTGCAGCGCGGATTCATCCGGGGCCCGCCAACTGTCCGCAGAATAGGCCAGTACGCGCCTGGCATTTTGCCGCCAGGTATGGCGCGCCAGAGCCACTTCGCGAGCGTTGCGTCCAAGCTCGATGCGCAGTTGCGCGTCGGCGGCAAGGCGCTGAATAGCCTCTGCTAGCTCGCTGGAATCGCCCGGCCTAACCAGCAACGCTGTTCTTCCGTGTTCCAGCACATCAGCGATCTGGTCCAGGGCACTGGCAGCAATCGCCTTGCCCATCGCCATGTACTCGAACAGTTTGGTGGGCGAGCCGAAAAAGGGACTGCCACCGGGCATGGGGATGTGCGGCGAAACGAGAATGTCGGCAGCATCCAGATGCGCGCGGACGGATCCGTGCGGAATCGCGCCGGTAAAGGTGACCAAGCCGCTGCGCGAGTACGGCTCGAGAGCATTCCGCATCTGCGGAGCAAGCGGTCCATCACCAACCAGAAGGAATCTCAGCGGGCATCCCGCGGGCTGGGTTCTGTCCAGCAACAAGCGGCTCGCCTGCTCGAGCACTGCGACTCCGTGCCAGTAACTGAATGTGCCGACAAAGCAGACGATTATGTCCACCGACCGAAACCCTAAGTCCTGTCGCAGTTTCGCACCGCCGCAGTGGGGGTGGAACCACTCTGGATCGACTGCGTTCGGATTTACCAGGATGCGCTCCGCCGGCACTCCAGTTTCCATCAGCTGTTGCTTCAACGGATTCGAAACCACGACGATCAAAGACGCCGCCTTTACCGAAGCTCTCTCGCACAGCCTGAGCCACGGAGAGAAACGTGCGGGGTCCCAGTACTTCGCCATCCAATCTTCAGAAGCGTTGTATTCGAGCACCAAAGGAATTCCCAACAAGCGGGACAGAACTGCACCGGCAAACAGAAATCTTCCGTGCCTCTGATACAGCAGGCGGGGCCTTTTTTGGGCCAGCAACTTGCGTGCGGCGGCAATGAACCGGATGTTGTATGACAGGGCCGCCGCTTCGCGGAGCAGGTGGGGATAGGAAGATCCCGAGATGTGGTGCACATCGCACGCGCTCTGCAGCGGCCGCCCGGAAAATACTTCCAAGCGCGCTCCCTCCTGTACTAGCCCGGAAAGGAAACCCGTGACGTGAGTCTGCGCGCCACCGGGGGTGTCCAGACCCGCTTGACACGGAACCAGAAACGCGAGGTCAAGCAAGCCGGCGCGGGCTTCAGGTTCACCACCAAGCTTGAGCCATAGCTGAAATAGCTGCAGGCAGATCCAGGCACAAGCAAGTACGATCACATCGGCCAGAATGGCGATGAGACTTCGCGGTAGTAAACCTAAGAATCCAACTCTGCTGATTACCTCAAACGATCCGGAGGGGTCTGCAAGGACAGTTTCCCGGCATCGATGCATGAGCACTGTCCATTTGAGAAGCATCGCCTCCTGCAACGATTCGAGCGAATCGGTAAATACGAGGAGCGCTTCGCCGCTAAGCTGTCGCAATGCACCCAGCTGTCCCTTCCAGCCGCTCTCGCGCAGCGCAGTCTTCGAGAGAATTACAGTCGTGCACGACGGATAGCGCCGCTGGGCGAAGGCGAGTGCATCCCGTTGGTGGCCGGCCAGAACGAGCACGTAAACATTAGATTGTCGGCTCATGGGAGAAAGTCAGACTAGAAGATTCAAGCGGGCACGCAGAAAGCTTCGTCAGCGACCTGGACTTCCGCAGGCTGCATTAAACCGGGTTCCGTCAACGCGTACTTATAAGAAACAGCAATCGCGAACATGTACCACAGGTTTACAGGACTATAGCCCGAGCCTTCAGTGAGCCCGGTGAGCCAATAGGCTAGGAACATGTAGACGGAGTATTTCCACACCACGCACCCGGAACTGTTCAGCTGGTGCAATTGCCACATGGCCTTAAGAAGGAGGAGGTGTGCCATCACATACGGCACGAAGCCGAGAATGCCAGTTTCCGTGAGTACCTGAGCCAGGTTGCTGTGAGGCGTGTCCACAGAAGGCACGCCGCGGTAAGACGCAACGTAACGGGGCTCTCCGGTTACGTAGCTGTTGAAGTTCAGGAATCCGACGCCTAGCACGGGGTGGTCCAAGAATACTCGAAAGCTCTGCTCGTATTCGGCGACGCGGGCGTACGCGTTTTCTGCCCTGCTGCGGTCTTCGAAAACTTCGGGGGCAAATACGGGGGCGAGGAAAATCAGCCCGGCAGAGGCAACCATGAGCCCAACGCGCCAGGCGCGGGGGGGCGTCTTTTGTTCCCAGAAGGTGTCGATGATCAGCACGAGCAGCAGCGTGATCGCGACGGAGCGGAACATCGGCATCAACGACATGCCAACCGCAGCGGCCAGCCCGATGGAGTGAAGCATTCTGCGACCAGCGCTCAACCTGGGCCCCAGGCCTGCACGAAGGAAGAGGACGAAAAAAAAGCTGACAGCACCGACGAGTGCGAGGGCGTCATTGGTCTCAAACGGCCCGTTTGGTCGAGCGATACTTCCCGCAAAGAATATTGTCGAACTTTCAGTCGGAAGCAAATCCTGCCCGGTGACCACTTCACCGGCCGCAATCGCTGCGCACAGGATTGAGGAGATGCACAGCAGCGTGTGTAGCGTTGGGAGCCGACGGCGAACATCGAACCGCGCAATGACGCACCAGCCGAGCAGGAGCGGTAGCAGGAAGCCGTCCACCAGAATCCTTGCTTCGTTCCTAGGACTCGGCGATTTTCCGAGGGTGAAGCCCGCAACCACAATAAAGGCTAACCAAGCGAGTCCTGCCCAGCGTAACGCCTTCGGCACTGCGATGAGCATGCTGGGCTTGACGAGAAATAGTCCCACGAACGCGCCCAGGATAACCGCGCGGTCCAGCGTCACGATCGAGTGTTCTCGGGGAAACGATAGGAGGCAGTAGCCGAACGGAAAAGCCAGGGCGTAGCATAACAATATTCCGTCCAAACTGCCGCGAACCGCATCAACGACCAGTGCGAGGAACCACAGGGCCGCGCAGCCGCCAACAACCACCAAGCCCGCCTCAGGCATCAGGATACACCCGGCCACGGCAATCGCACCCACAAGGATGAGAGCAGCCTCCAACGAGAAAGCCCGCTGCTCCGTCGGTATGGATATGCCGGTGAACATAGCAATTAAAAGTGCTGCCGTCAGCTTAGTACAAGCTCAAGTAAGTCGAATGAGGGGGGAACAGGCACCTGCGAAGCTCTACTCAGACGTATGCAGATTCCCCACTGGCCGCAGCGCGTTGCGTCTCCGCGTGGCATATTTCGGGAAGCGCTGCGCCAGGCATTGCCGAAGGCGCGGACTGCTTCAACTGGATGACCTCTCCAGTTGCGACTGCTTGGTCAACCAGAAAAGTCGCCTCGGTCACCTCTACAAGTTCTTCAAATGGGATGGGCGACGGTTTGCCGTCGCGGACCGCCTCGATTGTCAATTGCAGCTCGCCACGGTGTCCCTTGTCCTGCAGGCTCTTGAACTTTTGAATCTTCCCATGGCGTGCAAGTTCGAGTGTGCGGAAATCGTGCAGCTGCGCGATCGCACCCTGGCAGAACACTTCCAAGAATTCCTTTGGGATGCTGCGGTCGCCGTTAGCCAGGTAAAGCAGATTGGCGACAGACCCATCGCCGAACTTCAGCGTGACCGCGACGTTGTCGGCTGCGACCTGCGTGCCGTTCGGCAAGCCTGATGCACTCACGCTCTGAATGGGAGAACCGATCACGGAGCGCGCCCAATCCACGAAATGACAGAACTCGCCCACAATGCGGCCGCCCTGCGCGTGAATCCAATGGTCATACGGAATAAACCCGGCATTTACTCGCACGTGGATCATCATGGGCTCACGACGACCTGCGAAGAACTGGCGGATTTTCTGGGTGAACGGCGCAAACCGGCGGTTGAAACCCACCATTACAAACGGAGCACGGCCGGCCTGTAGCTGCACGGCATGCACCTCTTGAAGTTGCGCCAACTGTTCGCGATTCACCGCCAGCGGCTTTTCGACGAACACTGGCCTGCCGGCTTGCAATGCTTGGGCTGTCAAGGTTGCGTGGTTGTCATGGCGCGTTACGATGAATACGGCATCGACATTGGGATCGTTCAGCAACTCCGAAGGTTGTTCCGCAGTTTGAAACTTGAAGGCGCGTTGCGCCGAAGCAGCGCCAGCGCCTGAGACGGTGCCTACGGATTGCAGGCGCACGCCCTTGATGGATTGCAGATTTGGAAGTATTACGCTCGACGCGAAACTGCCGGCACCGATGCAGCCGACTCTCACTTCATCGCCGATGCGAGGCCGCGCTGCGACCACAGCGGGCACCGTCCTCTGCGACACTGCGGCCGCGCCACTGTACTCCAGAATCGCCGTGTACAGGCCATTCTTCAGGTCGGCGTAGGCTTTTGCGCCTTCGTTGATCGTGTACTGATGCTCAAGGAGCGGGGTGACATCTATCTGTCTTGTTGCCAGCAGGTCGAGGAAGGCTTCCATGTTGCGCCGCTCGGTCCAGCGGACATACCCAATGGGGTAATCGATTCCGGCTTCCTCATACTGCGGGTCGTACCTTCCCGGCCCGTAAGAGCGCGAGAGAGCTAGCGACAGCTCCTTCAAGTACATGTTGTTGCGCGACACTCCCATGCCGACTGCACCGACGACGATAATGCGGCCTCGATCACGCAGAATTCTGGCGGCCATCTCAGCAGGCTCGGCGGAGTCGGTCGCCGCGGTCAAGATAGCGGCATCGACACCATACCTGGAGAATTCCTTGATGCTTGACACTAGCGACGGGTCATCGGCACCAAGCGCGAGATGTGCGCCGAACTCCGCCGCCTGCTTGACGCGCCGGGGCGAAAGATCGATCGCCACAACGCGGCATCCGGCGGCACGAGCGATCTGGATCGTCAACACCCCTACGAGCCCAGCACCGATCACCGCGACGGTTTCGCCGATACCCACCTCGGCCTGTCGAAAGCCTTGCAGCGCTATGGCGCCAATCGTAGTTAAAGAGGCCGCGGCCATCGGCACTTGCGACGGGATGTGTACCGCGAGGTTGCGCGGAACAAAGTTGATCTCAGCATGGTTGGCGTAGGTGCCGCCGCCGCAAGCGACGCGATCACCTGCACGGAACTCGTGCACGCCATCCGCCACCGAGATTACTTCGCCCGCGCAGCTGTATCCTAGAGTCGTCAGCGTATCCAGCTTTGCGTGCACCTTTTCGTACGCGGCTTTTACTCCATTCTGGCGAGCGTACTCTAAGACCTGTTTGACGAGATCGGGGCGTGCTTTAATCTTGGCGAGAAGCGACTTCGAACTCAGCTCGAGCGTGGCGCGCTCGGTGCCGGCGCTGATTGCAGAATAATGGGTGTGTACCAGAAGTCCGCCGGGGCGCAACTCCGGCGCCGGGACTTCGAAGGTGGACACCTCCCCTGATTTCCTGTCGGTCAGCAGTGCTCGCATGAGTTCTTCAGGTTCGCGTAGGGTATATACAAGTTCGGAGCCTGCAGTTCAGACGTTGAACTTGGCAGAGAGCTTGGGATTAGATGACGCCCCAGCGTAATGGTGGCAATTAAGCTGGAATGACGATCGCCTCATGGTATGCGCCAGATCGCGATGCCAGTCGCCATTTGCAGGATGGCCTCAGCTCCCTTTTTAGCCGCGCTTTTCCCCGCGCTGCCGGGAACGAAGACGACATCGTCTGGTTGCAGTTGCAGATCAGGAGCCTTGGCGGCCAGAATCTGCTTGAGTGAGAGGGGAACATCTTTCGAGCCTTCCGGGGTCTTACGGATGAGTCTGGCCGCATTCAGAGCCGCGTTCGGGTTGGTGCCCTGGGCGAGGGCGATGGCCTTCAACACAGTAATATCGTTGCCATTTTCCATGACAAAACCGCCGGGCTGGTGGACATCACCGACAACGTAAACGACACCCGCTTTGCTCACCAAAATTGTGTCACCGGGCTCAACAGTGACGTTATTCTCCATCGACTCCGGCGCACCGGTCAAAAGCGGTACCCGAACCGAATGTTGCGGATCATTGCGGCGCGTAATCAGCACGTACCCGCCTGCCTTAGGGGTAGTGCCACCGGCAGCGGATATGGCGTCGTACAGCTTCCTCGAGCCCAGCAGTGGATAAATGCCGGGCCTCTGAACCTCGCCCAGAACCGAGATCCCTTGGGTCGCATACTCCTTCTCGAAAACCGTAACGTGTGGATCATTGAAAAGACCCTTTTCAGTGAGCTTGTGCTCGATCAGCGTTTCAGCCTGTTCTACGGAGAGTCCGGCCACGGGCATAGTTCCGATCATGGGCAAGGAAATCTCGCCGCCAGAATTGACGCGCACGTCGGTTTTGAAATCAGGCATTCCATACAGGCTGACCTCGAGCAGATCCCCGGCACCTATCAGCAGGTCCCTCGGGGAGCCAGAACTGCGCGCCGCGACGGACGTGGTCTGAGGTGCGGACAACGGCACCTCTGGGCGCACTTCTGGTGAACCGACAGGATTCTGGGCGAAGCCATTGGCCGATGACAGCCCTAAAAACACAAGGGCGGCGAGGCAAGCAGGTTTGGAATTCATGACAACCTCCAAGGTTCAGGACCGCCAGCGGAAGTCGCAGCACCCGAGGATTTGAATCCGCTCCATTGCGTCAACCCACAAAACGGCCGTGAGCAACGGCTGGGTCCCTCGTAGGTATTCACGGCGCACACTCCCATATTTGGGAAAATGGCTGATCAGCACCGCACGATTTTCGGCGAATCGATACCGCGCGTGGCGTTCCGAGTGTCCACGACAAGCTGCGATTCGTGCACAATGGTTGGGTACTCGTAATCGGAATGATCCGTGATGATTGCAACGCAATCGAACGCACCAATGTTGTTCAACGGAACACGTTCCATCTGCAGATCGTAATGACGTCCTTTGAGTAACACGGGGAAATACGGGTCGTGGTAGCTAACAATGGCGCCCTGCTGCTTCAGCAGCTCGATAATTGTAAGCGCTGGAGATTCGCGCAGATCATCGACATCCTTCTTGTAAGACACTCCAAGGATTAGTACGCGCGAGCCGTTCAGCGGCTTGCGCACACTGTTCAGCGCCGTCGAAATCGAGCTCACTACGTGGTACGGCATCGAAACATTAATCTCACCAGCAAGCTCGATGAAGCGAGTTTGGAAGTCCCACTGCTTCGCCTTCCATGAGAGATAGAACGGATCCACCGGTATGCAGTGCCCACCTAGGCCAGGGCCGGGATAGAACGGTTGAAAGCCAAAGGGCTTCGTCGAAGCAGCCTCGATAACCTCCCATACGTCAATTCCCATGCGCAGGCACAACAATTTCAACTCATTAACCAGTGCTATATTGACGCATCGGTATATATTCTCAAGCAGCTTCGTCATTTCCGCTACGGCAGGCGTGGAGACTGGTACGATGCGGCGGAAAATGGCTTGATACAGTGTGGTGGCAAGCTCGGTCGATCTGCTGCTCAGCCCGCCGACAACTTTGGGAACATCGAACCGCGCGACGGTGTTATTCCCGGGATCTTCGCGTTCAGGCGAGAACGCAACATAAAAACCATCGCGCTCGACTGCTTTACTTTCGCGCTGTGCGCGAAACCCGTGCGCATTTTTCTCCAGAATAGGCACCAGGACTTCCTCTGTGGTTCCCGGATACGTGGTGCTTTCCAACACGATGAGTTGGCCTGCCCGCAAATGGGGAGTAATCGCCTCTGCCGTATTCATAATGTAACTGAGGTCAGGCTCGCGTTGCTCGTTCAGCGGAGTCGGGACGCAGATGATTACCGCATCCATGTCGCTGATGTCAGAATAGTTCACCGTAGCTGAGAACCGCTTCGTGCGCGCGAGTTGAATTTCGCTGGACGGCACGCGGTATATGTAGGACTCACCTCTGCAAAGCTTCTCTACCTTTTGGGCGTCAACATCGAAGCCGGTGACAGGAAAACCCGCCTCCGCGAAGAGTAGAGCGAGCGGCAAGCCGACATAGCCGAGCCCAATGATCCCGACGTTTGCGGTGCGGTTCGCAAACTTCAATTCGAGCGATCTAAGTTCGCCCGCGCCCAGGGAAACGGCAGTTTGTGTAGTTACACTCATAGGTTTCAAACCGCCTGAAAATGAAAACGGCGTTTGTTAAGAATGTGGCTATTTCCTCGGTAGCTAAATGGCGTGGCCGTAGGAATTTCGTCAGCCGGCCTCAAACCCTAACTTCCTTTCGCACACGTCGTTCAGATCACGAGCGGGAAGCAAGAGGTGATATGAAATCCTTAGGCGCCTTCGCCGAGGCTTTTCGACTGGTCCTGGCCGTAGTAGCCGTAATAATTCCGGAACTGTGGCGAGTTCAGATCTTCACCATTCAGGACGAAACCGGTAAGGCGTGCATTTACCTTGAGGAGTAAATCTTGAGCGCGCAAGAACTCCTTCTTTGAGACCTGCCCAGCGCGAATGACCAGAATCACCGAATCCGCCTCGACCGACATGCGAACCGCGTCGGTCATCGCCAGTACGGGCGGGGTGTCGATGATGATGTGGTCGAATTGTATCCGCCAGCGGTCTACTAAGTCCTTGAAGCTGGACACCAGCAATTCGGTATCCTCCGACAGATTGATCGGCCCCGCCGGCAAGACGAACAGATTGGGTACATCGGGGCAGCTTACCGCAACCTCATCCAATGCAGCGGGCCTCCGGAGTAACGTGCCCAAGCCTGTGACAGCACTCAATCGCAAGGCACGGTGAACGCTGGGACGCCGGAGGTCGGTATCGACGAGTAGCACACGCCTCCGAAGCCGCGCGAGCGCAATTGCCAAGTTCGTGCTGACTGTGGTTTTACCCTCCCCCGCAAGCGAGCTCGTTACCAGGATCACTGCCGGGTGAGCCCGGTGCGAAAGCAAGATCGACGTCACAATGGCTTTGTAAGATTCCGCGGCTAACGACATTGGCCGAAGTGAGCTCACTAACTCGGGCTTCACGTTGCCGTTAACTTCATTGAGTTGGGCGGACGCGCCATTCTTGTTCTTTGCTCTGAGCAACGGCACGACGCCGAGTGAAGGCAGCGGGGACGCAATTTCTGCCTGCTCCAAGGTGATGATCTTTTCGTTCACCTTCGTCAAGCCGAATGCAAGTACCACGCCACCGAACACCCCGAACAGGAGAGAAAGCGCGAAGTTTCTCAGAATATTCGGCTCGGCGGGCAGTCGCGGCGGTCTTGCGGGATCGACAATCCAGATGTTGCTCGATTTTAAGCTCGATGAAATGCTCACTTCTTTCTGCTTCTGCAGCAGATCTTCGTAGAGCTTCCGGTTGGTCTCGAACTCGTGCCTCAGGATGTCGGACTGGATCGCATTGGCGTTCAGCCTGTCCGCCGCCTGTTTCTGCACTTCCAGGGCGGCCCGCAGCATGCGTTCGCGTTCCACTGCGCTTTTGTATTCATAGGTTATCTGCTCGCCGATCCTCCTAACTTCGGCATCCACCGACTGCCGCACCTGAGCAATTTGCTTCGACAGTTCGATTATCTTCACGTGCGCGGGGCCTAGCTGAACTGACGCTTGCGCCATCTGGTTTTCCAGGTCGGCCCGTTGTGCGCGTAGCTTGGTGACGAGGTTGTCGGGCCCCAGTTTTGCAATCAGCTCCGGCTGTCCCGAGCGCGCTAATCGGTAGTTGACTTCTTTTTGGACTCTGTCGGCTTCCGCCGCAGTAAGGTTCCTGTTCACGTCGTCCAGCTTTGCCGTCACAATGTTCTGCTTATCGTCCAGGCCAAAAACTCCATTTTCTTTCTGGTAGTCGATCAACTTCCGCCGCGATTCTTCAACCTTGGCTTGCAGTTCCTTCAACTGGCTCGCAAGGAACTCAGAAATCTGGGTACTAGCCTGGAATTCGCTTTTATAATACTGGTCGACATATGAATTTGATAACTGGTTGACAACATCGGCGGCTAGCCGTGGGTCTGTGCTTCGGAACCGAATCTCGATAAGCCGTGTCCCCTTCACCTTCGAGATCGTAAGGTTCTTATGGATCAATTTCACCAGCCCGTCTTCGTTGCCGGACTGTCCAATGCGACCGGTGAACTTCGGATTTTTGTCGAGATGAAGATCGCTAATAACCTGCATGGCTAACGCATCAGTCTCAAGGATGCCAATCTGCGTATCAATGGCCGCGCGGTCTTCCGGATCTTCCACAAGTGACGTATCTATACCCTTGAATCCCAGCACACCGCTGTCGTTCTCGCGGTGGAACACCACCTTTCCGACAGCCTCGTATTGTGCCTTCATGAGGAGCGATGCAGTTAAGACAATCACGACAACAAGAAGTGTAAACGCGGCGATTGTCCGCCAGCGGTGTCGGATGATGCGCCACAGACCTGCTAAGAACATCTCCTCCGACACATCTCCTACCCACTGGGGGTAGCCGTCCGACAAATATGATGTAGATCTTGACTCGCTTCGCGTGGGAAGCTGTACCGCCACGGAATGGTGCGAGCCTTGGTTCAGCAATTCAAAGTTTCTGCTCATTGTTCTTCGCCTTGACGCCGGCTGGCAGCGCGGACTTAACTGACGATCTGCGGGGCGCTTTTCAGATCGGGGGCACTCCTCGGTTGCGCTGGGCTAGGTCTACAGAGGCGACTAGGGTTGCACACCAATTCGCAGCTCCGCCCTTTGGGTCACATGTACCCGATTCATCGGAGCATATCTTCTACCCTCTTCTGGGAAAAGGAATCAGGTGAAAGCGGGTATTCAATGCAGTATAAATCATGAGAAATGTATCGGGTAAAACCCTGTTTCGGATGATGGCGGCCGCTCTTTATATCTCACGATAACTCGTACACCAACCGGCCGCCGTCAAGAACGGCATATGCAACCCGGGCCTGATCCTTTTCAGGTCCTTCGAGCGCCCAGTTGTTTCCCTGGCGCACCAGCTTCATCTGGCTCCGCGCTCGCCACCAATCATTGATCTCTCGTGGAAGAGCAACCCAGATCTTCCCTTTCGAACGCAAATCAACTAGATAGGTCAGCAGCGATTTGTATGTATCTCGTGTCCGTGCCTCCAAAACGTAGTCGGGGTGAACGATGAAGCTGGCCAGTCCCTGCTTCTCCATGATCTGTGCGATTTGGCGTTTCCAATGATCGATCGAATACTGCTTGAGGATATAAAATAGGGAATAATCCTGGGTTGTGGTCACGGGCAACTCCAGGATCTTGCCGATGAAATAGGGCATCACGGTACAGCAGCCACCGCGTTGTGGATCCAAATGTGCGGCATTAGGTACGGACATGTCGTAGGAAAACTCGAATGCTCCGTACCAGGCGAGATTTCGATAAAGCGCACCTGAGCGAAACCCGTGAGCGCCAAACGTGCGGCCGTGTTGGTTAATGCGCTGTACGCGATTGAAGAACTTTTCCTCGCTCGCAAACAGCCGACCGTCGTGGTTCAAATCGTGAACATTCACTTCGAAACCCCTCGAACGTATGCTCTCAATAAACGACCGGTTGAGTGCGTACCGTACCTCGGGAACCAATTGAAATGAGCTCTTTATGCCAAAGTTGTCATCGATGTCCATCAGTGCCGGACAGAAATCACGGCCCTTGACTGCTTCCACGTCGTGAGTAACAACCGCGCAACTTGGAAAGCCCTTGGGCCAAAACCAGATGAATGGAACTCTTTTCCCTTTCTGGGCCTGCACACAGAGATGGAGCATCGTCTCATGCACTTGCTCGACGGTTCGATCGACCGGCCAGCGCGGAAACCGAATCGACCGCCAATCAGCAAGTCTGAGCTTCTGGAGGTGCCGGCGGACGCCTACACCTAGAATCGGCCGTGCGAGGTAGTACAGCTTGTTAGCGAGCCTTCCTGAGAGGATCGAGTGTCTTCCCGAGTTGCCGCAATAGCGCTCAAATCTGAGATTGTTGACAACCTGGTCGGGATCGAAAGAGAGGCTTACCCCCCAGCGTTCCACCACGGCATCCTTCAAAGCGTCGTGGAGCTCTCCATCCGGGCTAGGTTGTACTGCCCCCTTGCTGATAGAACCATAACAGATCGCATCGGGTCCAAACCGGAAATGACCCAAATGCCGCGATGGTTCGCCATGTAGAAAACAACCGGCGAACTCTTCCGGACAGCGATAGTAATCGACAAATGTTCTATTCATTGGGTGGAGCTTGAGAATTGGAAGGCACAATGATTGAGACTGGACAAATCCTCCTATGCCGTCCCGCCCAAGAAGAAGATGCACGTGCCATCTTGGCGCCTTATGTTATTCGGTGAGGAACTTACCTTTGCATAACATTAGTCCAAGTGTGAGTCTCTATGGTCCGTCCTGGGCCACGGGGCACTGCGACTGTCTGCGCTGTCTGGAGCGCATCTGTAATCGGCCTTCCAATGACGGAGCGGCGTGCACCCACGACGGACTTGGACACTTCACGTGCGGCGAAATCAGCTCTTGCAACAAAGCGCATAAGCGGGCCGTAGCTACTTCCTGCCAGAGCGCCCAGAAAGTGCAGGCCGGGAACCAAGGAGGCAAGGCCAATCTCCAGTACCGAAGAACACCAGAACCAGCCGCTGACACGGCTGGGATCCCCTAACTCATAGCAGTGGGGGAAACTAGTGGCTCATCACGCCTCCCGTTAACTCTTTGCCGTCTCGTTCCCGCGCCTCAGCAGATGGGACTAGCCTGGCGGCCGATTCCAATTTCATAGGTTATAGCCGAATCTCTGAAGGACATGCCGCGCCGTCCGGCGTAAGAACAGTTCCAAACCACCGCGGCGTCGAAAACCGATGTTCAACCCGAGATGCTTGATCTGTTCAGCAGAAAGCTGCCAACCCGAAGCGCCGCAGTTTTCTGCGACATGAGCTTCAGATGCGGCCTTGGGGATTACAATCAACGAATCGTGCCGCAAGCACCAGTTTAGGGCTAGTTGTGCTTCAGTCCTGTGCACCTGTGCCCCCACATCTCCTAGGACGCTTCGAGGGTCCCGCCTCTTGATGTTATAGAATCCAGTGGCCAACGGACTAAACGCAATGACGGTAATTTGGTTTTGCTGGCAGTACGGCAGGACTCTCTTCTCGATGCTCCTCTCCACCAAGTTGTAACGAACTTGATTTGAGACGATCCGGTTCTTGGAGAGAGCTGCTTGTCCCTTCCGGAGTTCAGAGACAGAGAAATTGCTTACGCCAATGAACCGAATCTTGCCAAGCTCCACGAGCCTCTCCATCGCGGCCATTGTCTCTTCGATTGGCACTAAGTAGTTAGGCCAATGCAGCTGGTACAGGTCGATATAATCAGTCCGCAATCGTTGGAGGCTTCGGTCTGCAGCCAGTAGCAGATCCCGGTGCTTGAAATGCCTAGGCGAGACTTTGGTCGCAAGAAAAACGCATTGCCTCACCCCTTTTACGGCTTCCCCCACAATCTCCTCAGTTCCATAAGATTCGGCGGTGTCTATCAGGCAAGCACCCAGCGCTATCCCTCGCTTGAGAGGCTCGACACCTCCCGTGTAGTTCCATGTTCCAAGTCCGACCTCAGGTAAGCGAACATTCGTGTTCCCTAGGATTCTGCAGATCATGCCCTGCGAGATTCCTCCATCAATAGGGAACTGCCCGGCCGCGCCATCTGCAAATCTCTTTGGTCCGTGTGTTTCAAAAGCCTCGCTTCAGGGAAAGGTACGGCAGTAGGGCGAGTTCGGCAAGGCCGGGCAGCGGGTCCACGCGGCTGAAGACCGCCTCGACTTGGAAATTCCTTAGCGACTGCAAGTACGCATGCCAGTCTAGTTGGCCGTTTAGAATCTGAAGGATTGCAGTAGGTAGATCGGTGACCAAGCGCATCCAAGTTACTCCTGCCCGCGCACGACAAGGCTCTACCTGCTCTCCAACCTGATCTGCAAAGAGCATATAAGGGAAATCAACACCAGCTCCGGGACCCAGAGTATGGTAGCCCCAAGTGCGTCCATTGACGTCAAGCAGCTTGTATTGCCCGTCGCGCGGATCCAATTTGTATTCCAGCTCCACCAGCCCGTAATAGTCGATCGCACGCAAGAAGCGTTCGGACAATTGTTCCAGCAGCGGGAGCTCAATTGTCTCCACGAACGTGCTGGCCCGACCGAATTCTGGCGGGTGCTGGCGATTCCTCCGGACGACCATGCTTCCGACCGCACGGCCTTCCTTGAAAAAGGCGCAATAGGCGAACTGGTGTCGGCCATCACCAGGGATCAGGTCCTGAATCATCACTTCACCCGGTCCAACTTGCGTGGCTGCCCGCTGGAAGAGTTCCCGCAGTTCCGTCCGGTTGTTTGCTCGCCAACCCTTTGCCTTAGTTGCGTAAATGAAGTGCTCCTTGATTGCTGGCTTGAGTACGAAGGGAGGATCTGACTGGACCTGCTCCAGGTCGTCGAGGTTGCGTGGATGCCAGGTTTGCGGCGCGGGAATCCCCAGCTCATTCGCGAGCTTGTAGGTGTTACGTTTGTCCCAGACCCACTGAATTGTATTCCAATCACCCGTGGGAACGCGGAACCACTCTGTCAGCATTGGCCTGTAGCGCGCGAACGCGGCCACCGTCTCGTCTCGCGTCGGGTAAAGAGCCCAACCCCTAAGATTCAGTTGGTGGCCAATCTTCAAAACTGCGTCTATGGTCTGCCGCTCGTCGCGTAGGTTCGCCACCGCCACTGAATGGGTGGCATACCGCGAGAAGCGAGCGATGGAGTGCTCGTCGTCAATGACGCAGATGGGCACTCCCCGGCGTCCGAGGCTGCGAACGATTCCGAGGCCCTGGTAGTCACCGCCAACCACGACGGCACCGATTGGCTTCTGCGAGGGCTCAGCAATGGCCCGGGCTGGCTCTGATCGATGTGGTCCTCCGGGGATCATGTGGTTGTTTCATCCCCCACTTGTGTCGCACCCCTTCCGGCAATGAACCGCACCAGGGAGCGCGAAGCGTAATGCGTGCCAGACACAAATTGCATCAGCGGGCCGAAGCTCCAGGCTGCAGGCGCACCAAGAATATGTAAGCCCTGCACCGACGTCTCGAGCCCTTTCGTAAGGCAAGGGTAACCGTTAACGCAATGTATCCGCCGTGCAAGCTCTGGACCGAGGAAGTCGTACTTAGCAATGTCCACGTGGTACCCAGTTCCCAGAAGAACATGCTGGACAGTGCGTTCGCTCCCATCGTCCAGTCGGACTTTCACTTGCTCGCCCACCGGCCCGACGGAAACAACAGATCTTCCGAGCCTGATAGAAACATTCTGGAGCCGATTCACCAACCAGCGCGCGCCGGCTGGCCGAACGGATCGCTTCCAGAGTCGGTCCTTGATGCCGCGAGGTAGTCGCCTCAGCAACTCGGGCCGCGCCATAAGCTGGCTAATGCCTGCCGGCCCAACGTCCGTGGGCGCATAGAGGAGCCGCGAGGTGAATTTGCCCATCTGGTGATGAAGCGCCCGGGAGGTCCATCCTTGCAGCCAATGAATTCGATGCGTCCGCGCGACCACTTCGACTTCGGCGCCGACTTCGCGGAGTAGTGCGGCCGACTCAAGTGCGCTTTGCCCACCGCCGATCACGAGCACCTGCTTTCCGGCTAACCGGCAAAGGTCGCGGTTTTCGGATGTGTGAGACGCCAGCCATGGCGGGAGGCCTTCGAATTCTGGCGGACGCCAAGCAAACGAACTTATTCCAGTCGCAACAATTACGCGGCGCGAATTGACGACCTCGCCATCTTCGAGGATGAGCCGGAAACCGTTCGGATGGGACTCGACGCGGGCGATTTTGCGTTGGTCGAGGTCAGGTACCGCCTGGCGCTGATACCACAGCGCATACTGGATGAATCGGTGGAGGGGCACAGGATGGGACAGGTGATTGCCGTTAGCCGTTTTGTACGCTTCCAACGTGAGGGCGTAATTCGGGTCCGCGATCTGTGTCGCGGTCCAATTCGATCGTAGAAACATGCCGGCCGGCATGTTGTGCTTCCAAAAGGACATGGGCTCGCCAAACACGCGCACTTCCAGGCCCTTGACCGTGCGCAAGTGCGCAGCCGCGGACAGTCCGTAGGGGCCAGCACCGATGATCGTCACATCGCAGGTTGTCATTGCCACGTTATTACCAAGATTTTTTCAGAAAAGCTTAACTTAGAGAGTCCGTTATTGGTTCGTTCCAGCAGATTCTTGGCTGTCCGATGTTCATTCCTTGCCGCTAACCGCCGCCTTCGCCGTAGGTATCGTTTCTCCGATCGTCAGAAGCCACAGCAGATTCGGATAGCTTTACTCATTGCCTTGCAGATCTTGCTTGCTGTCCTTGCTAGCCAGCATGGCGGTATAGGACTCTCCCAGTTGCTGCAAGAAGGCGATCGGGTATGCAAGCAAGAATCGGCCCGGCAAATTTGAGCTTTCGCTTCCACTGGCTGCAGCTAGATGCGCTCTGGCCCGGAAGCTGCCAATACGTCAGCTGGCTGCGTTGCGAGCCCCAACGGTCTTTGAAAGTAATTAATCCGGCGTTGTCGCAGTCCGAGCGGCCGAAGTCAAATCGCTGGGCGCCGTCCACCTTCCCATCCTGAATCGCCTTCCAGAACAGGAACGGCATGGCGCCCAAATTATGAACACTCGCGTCGGAGCCGCCATATTTGTAGACCATGGCGTCACCGTGCCGCAGCGTGATAATGCCGGCGATGGGACGGCCCGCTTTCGAAGCAACACGAATTTTGAGTCGGTCACCAAGGCAGGTAACAAGGTTCCGGAACCAATCCATCGGCTGCGGAGGCACTCTGTGCCGCCTGCGCGTCAGGACGAAGAGGAGATAAAACTGCTTCAGAAGCATGTCCGATCTTCCTTCTTCGTAGAACAGAGCCTCGCGTTCCGCGCGTCGAATCTTTCTCTGAATCGAATCCTTTTGAAACCTTCGAAAGAGGTCCTCGAGAGTAGGGCGGAGATCCAGCAAATGAAAGCAAGATGAATTGCTTTCTTGCACGGTTGGCTCGCCCCGCAGATCAGTGCTCAGTGGCCGAATCTCGATATATTTCAGCTTCTCTCTTTCGAGTACTAATTGCAGAAAACTGAAAATTTCGTTGCGTTCTGTGGCGCTGTCCGCGAGCGGCTCGCAGTGGTCGGCAAAGGGCAAGGAAACCAACCTGCGTCCAGTCAGCCAACTGCGGATGTGACAGAAGACGATTCCATTAGTCAAGGGGCTCCCTGGACCAGAAGTTGTGTAGACGATTGGTTCATATCCATAGGTTCGCTCCAGCGCTTCTAACCAGCCTGGTGTATGAAAAATGGACGCCCGCGGATGTCTACCGAAAAAGTCCGCCCAGCGCGAATCTTGCAGTGGATTCAACGCGTAAACTGTCAAGCCGAACCTCCATCGTGGGTGCCCTCCCTGGAACTATCGATTACGGTGAGCACCCAAGCCAGCCGGATAGTCCGCCTAACGACGGATTTAGGAGTCGAGTCAAGAATCACTCCCTCTTTCCGGGCGGGCCTTGCAAGAATGGAGGTCGGAAGCATTAGCATGCCTCAGCCAAAGCTGTTGTATCCCGGGTCTCTGGACATGTCACCCGCAGGTCCGATTCACCTAGCAGGGTGGACATTGCGAGAAGCATCCAGGCCTGGGCCCATCTCAGGTATGGAATCCGGATCGTGTACAAACGATGGACGCGATAGTAAAAGAAGCCCCGGTCATCCCACATGTGATTCATGGCCCATTGGAATACCGCACGCGCCAAATCGACATTGCTCGGGTCGAGGTCTTTAAGCGCGAGGAGCGTGATGATGCTCTGCGCAACGCAGTGAATGTCCACGGGGTACGTGCGGTTATGAAAATATCGGGGTGCGCCGTCCTGGCGGAAAAAGCGGGCTCGGTAGAACTCGAGCCCGCTCCGGATGCACGATTCGAACTGCATTGTTCGGGCATCGCGGCCAATGGACTGCAGCGCGCACAGGTTGTAGCCGGTATGGAAGTTGTCAATCCATCGTTGTGACGGTGCCTCCCCGTAGTCCCATGAGCCCTCTGGGTGCTGCATTGCCGCCGCGCAGAGAGCAACCCGAACCGCTGGATCAAGGAATTTTCGTTCGCTTGTATGCTTGTACACGCGACATAAGAAAGCCGCACCAAGGAAATTCGCGTTGGGAACTTGATTCCGCAGACCAGGGAGAGGATAGCTGAAACCAGCAATCGACTTTCCGTCGGTCCAATAGAGCTCGTCCAGAATGTATTCGGCCGTACTCACCGCCATGCTCAGACAGCGCTCGTCCTGGCGCTGTTCATAGGCATCCAGAAGCGCGTTGCCCACGAATGTGGTGCACACCAGATTAGGCGCTCCTGTCAGCACCACAATCGTGCGTGTCTGCCATGGAAAACCGTACCCCCAGCACCAGTAGGGAATGCCTTGCGACCGGAGGGAAATCAGCCGTTCGATCATCAGCTCGACAAACTCTTCCGCCTTACTTATTCCGATTCTCGAAAGCTTGAGGAATGCCGAGAGAAACAGGGCGATGGCTTTGGGATTCTGGGTCTTTGGAATACGCAACAACCTGCGAATGTTGATTGGACTTCTCTTCAAAGCCTGAGTTAAGACCAGTCGAGGAAGTCTCGCGTTGAGGAATGGCAGGGCGGTAAAAACCTGGCTGTTCACGGCGTCGTACGGGTCGTACCCCGCCCAATCGTTGGCTTTACAATGAGCCAAAAGCTTCAGGGTCTTGGCTTTCAGGTGATTGTCCACGGAGATCAATTGGGTTGCGGGGAGAGGTATCGGTCCTCAAGCGGGACAGCGAGCGGTTTGAAAGACTGTCGAGAGGGAGTCTTTGCGTAGTGCCAACGAACCAAGATGTCTATTATGCGCGCACCCGCCCGCCCGTCCCAGTTCTTTGGCACGTCGTTTTCACTCTTCCTACCTAACTGTCGGCGGATCGCATCCTTGATGGCGTCTGTTTTTGTTCCCGCAATCGTATTGGTTCCACTCTTGACCGTAACGGGCCTTTCCGTATTTTCTCTGACGGTGACGCAGGGAGTCCCAAGAATCGTTGTTTCTTCTTGGATGCCGCCGGAGTCGGTCACGACGAGCGAGGCGTGTTTCATCAAACACAGGAAGTCCAAATAGCCCAACGGGTCGGTCAGGATTATGCCGTCGCGCCAGATTCCGGAACCCGGTACATTCCCTTTGTGTTTCCTTGCACTTCCGTCGAGGCCGATTTCGAATTCCCTGATTCGGCGCTTGGTTCGAGGATGCACGGGAAAGATGACGGGGCAATCCATTGCGAGTTCCTCCAACCCTGCAATGATGTTCAAAAAGACATCCCGATTATCCACATTAGAGGGTCGATGTAGCGTCAGGAGCGCATATCGGGTGACAGAGTCGGCCTCTCCGTTTTTCCCTGCTTGGCTCACAAGCGCTAACTTCTCCAAAATAGTCGATGTTTCAGCTTTCTCCTTGAAATTCAGGAGAGAGTCGATCATGGTGTTGCCGACGAAGTGGATCCTATCGAGCGAGACGCCTTCATTGCGGAGATTCTGAAGCCCGCTCTCCTCCGTCACGAAGAGCAGGTCAGAAACATGATCGGTAAGAATGCGGTTAACCTCTTCGGGCATCGACCGGTCGAAAGAACGTAATCCCGCTTCCACGTGGGCGATCATCGGTCTGGAACCATCTGAGTCAAAGGAGATCTTAGAGGTAACCAAGGCGCAAGCAAGCGTCGAATTTACATCGCCAACGACGACCACGACCTCGGGCTTCTCCCCCAGCAGCACTTCTTCGAACTTCTTCATAATCTCCGCAGTTTGGACTGCATGCGATCCTGAACCTACACCGAGATGAATATCTGGCTTTGGAAGATTAAGATCACTGAAGAAGGACCCGGACATAAGCTCGTCGTAGTGTTGACCAGTGTGGACAAGGATGTGCCGGATCGCTTCGACTTGTGGTTCCGGCCGGTCGGCAGTATCTGCTAACAGTCGCCGATTATGCTCGTTGATCGCCGCGATGATCGGCGCCGCCTTCATGAAATTGGGACGCGCGCCAACAACAGTAAGAATCTTAATTACGCCAGCCTCAGACCCTTGCATCCTTTGACCTCACCCGCAATTAGACTTCGATTCAGTGGTGACTTCAATTCGGTCGGAAATCGGATGTTGTGACTCCGCGATCGCGACAATCTGCTCCACGATGTAGCTTAAGGCCGCAGTATGTCGTTTCGGCAGTTTCGCCGGGCGCTCTCTCCTCATGAGCAAGATCTTGGTCCGCAAATCTTCATAGCCCTCGATCAAGACGAGCCGGCCTGTCTTGCTCAGATACCGGTCAACGGCCCCAATCTTGCCACGAAAAATACTGTAAACCGGGACGCCGAGGGCCGCGGCCTCACGATTCATCGTGCCACCTGCGCTGATGACCAAGTCTGAATTCCAAATCAGGTTGAGACCATCCACAATTTGCTCGGGGATGCGCATCTTGCCGTTTGAGAAGAGCTCCAGCCAGCGCTTCCTTAAGCAAATCGCTTGTTTCTCATTTCGAGGAAGCGCCACAAGTTTCACTTCGGCCTTCTTACTTAGAAACTCGACTGCTGCTTCAAACAGTTCATCAGTTTTTGGATTATGATAGTGTGCTTCATCCGCTGGTGGACGGATAGTCACCACCACGTCCTGCTCCTCCAGCCCGAGTTGCGGTCTGATGCCAGGCTTGGGCACAAATCGACTGACATAGACATCTTCCTTGATGCCTGGATATTTCAACGTTCGACTAGAATCGAATTGAAGCGCCGAGTTTGGAATTACGTCCGGGCACATATGCAACGTAGGACAAATGAAGGCCCAACCCGTTGCGAACTCATAATCACCCAAGATCACAGACGGAATCCTGCAAATCGCAGACGCAATTAATTGAGAACGCGAACAGTGAGAGACGGCTAGGACCGGCTTTCCCCTCAGGATCGTGGGAATCAACTGCAACGCACGAAAGCACAACCCTGCAACCTTGCGGATTTTGCTTTTCCCGGAGTGACGGCCGACCAGCTTGTAGTTCAGATGAAATAGATCTGCCAGCTCGCGCACCTGAAAACAGTCGCGCGCCGTAACCACGACTGAATAATTGCGGTTCTGCAGTTCTTCGATGACTGGGGCAAAAAACGGAACGTGGGGTGAGTTATCCAAATCGATCCAGATCTTTCCTTTGGCGCGCGCTGCTGGGCATCTCTCCATCTTTGCCAGTGTCGGGCCCGCGGCCAATGCCTGGACCGGGATTTCGAAATTCACATCGGAACTCAAGTGTCGATTCCTTGGGGAATGAGATTAATCTCAGTCAGCACGGCTTTCGGACGCGGCGACTGGCTCCAGATTCGGATTCCGGCTGCCGACAGTTTCAACGGCAAGGAAATTGATCACTTCTTGGACGATTCGTTTCTGCTGCCAATGTTCGAGCTGTGGATACATTGGCAGCGACAATATTTCCGCCGCCGTCTTTTCCGTCACTGGAAAATCTCCTTTTTTGTATCCTAGAGTCGCGCAGGCCTTCTGAAGGTGGAGAGGCGTCGGGTAGTGGACCTGGGTCGTGATGTCAGCCTGAGCTAGATGCGCCTGAAGTTGATCCCGATTCCTAAGGCGGATCACGTAGAGATGGTAGACAGCCTTGGTTCGGGGAGGTTCATACGGCAGGATAATTCTGTCGGTCTGAGAACGAAACAGCTCGTTGTACCGATGCGCATTTGTGCGGCGTTTCTGGTTCCACCGTGGTAAGTGCTTGAGCTTGGTCTGCAAAATCCCTGCTTGAATTGCATCCAATCTGCCATTATATCCCTCTATTTCGTGGCTGTACTTCTGCAGTTGGCCATGATCGCGCAGCATGCGAATTTTTTGCGCGAGCATTGGATCACTTGTCGTAACTGCTCCCGCCTCCCCGCAGGCGCCCAAGTTCTTCCCGGGATAGAAGCTGAAAGCAGCCGCCACACCCATCGATCCCGCTTTCTTCCAGCAACTCTCTTTTCGGGAATAGTAAGCGGCGCCGTGAGCCTGACAAGCGTCATCGATCACAACCAAGTTGTGTCGTTCCGCAAGCTCCAGGATGGGATCCATGTCCGCCATCTGGCCGTACAGGTGGACGGGAACGATGGCAGTGATAGGCCTCCCTGTGTTCTGGTTCAGTAGTCTTCCAGTCGCACGATCAAAGTGGCATCGCGTTTCCAAGTACTCCTGAAGTTTCTGCGGATCCATGTTGTAACTGCGCTCATCGATATCCACGAATTCCGGCCATCCGCCAGCCTGAGAGATAGCCTCAGTCGTCGCGACAAAAGTGTTCGGAACAGTAAGGACGGTATCGCCTCGCTGAACTCCAGCGGCAATCAATGCGAACCGCAAGGCGTCTGTGCCACTCGCCACGCCGACACAAAACTGCACTTCGCAAAACTCCGCAAACTCCCGTTCGAATTCTTCCACCATCGGTCCACCGACGAATCCAGCTGTCTTTAGCGTGCTTCGGAACACCGACACCAATTGCTCCTCGAGCTCAACGTGCGGTGTGACCAGTTCTAAGAAAGGAATTTTAGCGTTCCTAGTCATTTTGCCACCTTCAGCGCAGCCTGTTTCCTAATCCATTTGCGTCACAGGTTCGGTTATGACGACGACGATCTTGTTATGAAGACAAGTTGCGAATGCTGATGTGAAGAGCGCCGCACCTTCGGAATTGAGATGAGTTTCATCTGATTCGTAATATGCTGTGGAGAGTACGCCAGGATCAATCGGTACCAATGCTTCCACTCCGACCTTTCTCGAAGCGGTGGCCATTTGGCGAGCAACACCGTCTGACGACGGAGTCGGCGGGATCAGAAGAATCAACTTGGCGCCGTGCGCCTCGCATAATTCACGTAGTCTCTGCAATCGGGAAATTGCAATCCGGTCAAATTCTATGCCCTGCGGAATGGTCGGCTTCCCCCTTGCGAGCATGAAAAGGTTTTGAAAGTGAGGAATCATGTGACGAAGGACTTGTGCTCGAAGGATGCTGCGCGTGTCCCAGTATGTGCTCCAATGTTCAAGCAGAAGGTTACTCGTTGCCGTGCGATCCAGCCCCAAGTCTGAACTCGCATCAAGGACTTCTCGGGCATCAAACAGCATCAATGGAACATACTCCTGGCGCACGCTCTTTTCGAGAAAGCTGCTCACGGGGAGACCCACGACCACTACTCGTGGCCTGGCCCCCTCCCGGAAGAGGCGGCGCAACCCATACAGCCAGTCGTAGTACGTCGTGGCTTCAAGGAAGATTGGGTAGATCCGCAGGCTGGTGGCTGTCAACTGGTGCAATCGGTCTACGTCGACACCCGCGAGCAGCAACGAATTACCTACCAGTAGCACTGACACGGGTTCGCCGGGATTTGAGGGGCGAGATCCAAGGGCTTCAACATGTTGCTGGAAAACGCGATGATACGTTCCGGAATATTGCTTGAGCAGATAGTTTGACAAAACTTCGAGCAGAATGATGAGGATCGCGCAGATACCACACAGCACTTTGGCATAGACCAATGCCGCTGAATTAGAACCGGAATTATATGAACGCATTGAGTTCAATCCCCGAAATGAACACCACCACTAGCAGAGCACGGCTGTCAATCCGCTCCGGACTTCACAAGGAGCCTCCGCAAATGGATACTCCTGGTTGTTCAATTCCAATCGAAGATCGGCAAGACACAGGGACAGCGAGAAAATACAAAGCATCAGTAAGGCCGTGGGATATTCGGTCCGCCGACGAATCCAGCCGTCTTCAGCGCCCTTCGGAAGATCGAGACCAGTTCCTCTTCCAGTTCCAGGCGAGGCGTCATCAGGTCCAAGAAGTGAACTCCGCCGTTTCCGCTTATGATGCCACCTTCAATTCTGGCGTGATTAAGCGAATCAGCCTTGCTGGATTTCCAGCCACGATAGCATTGCCAGGCACGTCGTGAGTTACCACACTGCCTGCACCGACTAGAGCATTTTCGCCGATGACCAGATTCGAAAGAATCGTCGCACCGGAACCAATAGAGGCGCCCTTTTTCACCAGCGTTGGTTCTACTTTCCAATCCCTTTCGGATTGGAGCTCGCCTTCCGAATTGGTGGCACGCGGATAAGCGTCATTGATGAAGGTTACGCCGTGGCCCACGAAAACATTGTCTTCAATGGTCACTCCTTCGCAAACAAAGCTATGGCTCGAGATCTTGCAATTCTTGCCGATTCTGGCGTTCTTCTGAATCTCTACGAACGCGCCTATCTTCGTGTGATCGCCAATTTTGCAGCCATAGAGATTGATGAATTGGGAGAGCTTCACATCTTTTCCCAATTGCACATCGGGAGCGATGCAGTGGTATTTGTTCATAGTGAGACGACTCTTCCTCGTCCTTTCAAGGATTGGTCGGCCGCTTCAAGTATTTTGACGACCCGCAAACCTGCTGCCCCATCATTGAGTGGCGTTCGGTCGTTCAGTATGCAGTCGATGAAGTATTCAAGCTCGACCTTCAGCGCCTCAGTCTGTTCGATTTTTGGCGCGTGAACATCTCCAGAGC
>Ga0209648_10000796_pt1 | contig 24798 bp, 25 predicted proteins | sample GraSoi2013_115cm_FD_185830 | JGI IMG/M metagenome (GOLD analysis project Ga0209648, IMG submission 185830) | Grasslands soil microbial communities from the Angelo Coastal Reserve, California, USA - Sample 9_17_2013_115cm (SPAdes) (version 2) | ecosystem: Environmental > Terrestrial > Soil >... | reverse complement strand
GGAGGGTAGTCTTGAGCTGAGTGTTTCCTCTGTGGATAGGCAACAATGACTCTGCTCGTAAGTGCTGTCGTTCGCCAAAACTCCGCAAAACCCTGAATTCCGTCCTAGTGACAATGTTATAGACGGCGCCGCATGCTATTCATTTCAAACGCATTTTGAATTTTGGCGAGGGACAAGTCGAACACCTCCCCGTATAGACTCCGTTTCCGGCCGTGTGGCAGATGGTGGACGGCAAAACTGGAGACCACGGAATCGAAATGTCCCGTCAGAGATAACGATTGGTTCGTGACCGCAAAGTGGCACAAAAGCGCAGAGCATTGAGTCCACTGTAAACAATTTTGGACCGTATGAACACCAAAGAAATGACCGGATTGAGAAAACGTGTCAGCATTGTGCAATGAAACACCCAAAACAAAACAAGCGCCCTCCGCAGACCCATCCATCTGCCTTGGCAGTACCTTCGTATCATCGCATTCTGGTTAAGCATGGCCTGATTGAAAAGACTCTGTCCATCCCCGATGCGTATGAAGTGTTTTTGAAAGTGGGCGCTGACCCAGAAGTACAGAAACTCCGTCGCAAGGTAGCACGCGGCAACAAAATGAAACACGTTCCCGCTTTGTATCTGGCCACAGCGATGGCTCTGCAAGGCATGACCAAGCAGGAGCTTGAAGCTCTGAAATTGCGGATTGAAGAGAAGTGAGTACGAGCGCCCCAAGACAAGCTGAACCGTTGAAAAATCGGTGGTTCGATTACCCAGCCTTTGGTGTTGCCGGGAGGGTTGACTGAGAACCCTGAGCGCCCTGCCGGGTTCCGATGCATAGAAATCGCAGCTTGCTTGGAATTGCAACCGGCATCACCGAGCACGATACGCGCTCGGACCCATTGAAATCTGCCGGCGAGGATTATTTAGGCGTCGTTAATGCTCATTTCAGCCCGAATTCTGCATCGATGATCGATTTTCCGCACGAAAATGGAGCGGGTCTCTGAGGCTTTGCAATTCCCGGTAATAATAGAGTGAAGTGGGGCGTTTTCCGTTAAACGTCAGCTTCTTTAGAAGCTCTTTTTCTTCCGTGGTGGCAGTCCCGCTGAGGGAACTATCATTAAGGAATTCTTTGAACCCCGGCTCTACCTCTGGTTGGGCAGGTCCCGTTTCAACAAACTCAAATCTCCTAGGATCCCCCGAGGCTATTCTCCGATTTAACACAATTTCCATACCAAAGGTCGTTAGGTCGACGTCCCAGGATTCAATCAGTGGTTCCAGAAAGGAAACACAGTTTTCAGGCGACAAGTTGAAGACATCCGTGTCCAGGAACTCAAGGAGGGTAACCCGCAACTGTTCATAGCTTCGGCCGGCGAGTCGAGCCACCAAGTGGAGCCAGTTTTCACTGTTCAATTCTTCTTTGGCGACCTTCTTGATCACGTCCAAAAGCTTTTGTGTGACGAGGCGTTCGAGTTCGCCGATGGGCTGCTTCTCAAAAATCGCGCGTATTTGTTTTTCTTTGGCGGGTGCGCACTTGCGGAGAATCAACTCTCGAACTTCTTTAAACAAGGGCGCAGGCGGGTCTCCCAAGTTTCTCTTCAATTCTTCCCTACGCTGGTGGTCGGCCAGTTTCGAAAGCCTATCGCTCGGAAGCTTCAAGAACTTCGCCATTTTCTCATAAATGTCTGTTCGGTCAGGCGCGGGGGGCAGTTTCTTCCGAGTCAGCAGCTGGGAAATATAGGACTCGGTAACATCGGCGGCGCTCGCCAGATCTTTCTGCTCAAACCCCAATTCAACCAGTCGCCGTTTAATCACTAGGCAAACGTCCACAAGGCGCCTCCGCTGGATTAACTTAGCAGGTTAACCTCAGAAGATAATCTCAGATTACGCTTGACACGTCAAGTAAATTAACCTAATGTGGTTAACGGACTGAGGGAGTCTTCAGGTTATCTGAACCAATAGTGGTTATCTGAATTGCCCCCAAGGCATCGAGAACCGAGGAGACTGACATGTTTGGACGAAGAGTTTCCATGCAGCTGAAACCTAATAGCAATGCGGAATTCACCCAGAGGATCGAAAAGGACATTCTTCCCCTGCTTCGAAAGCAGAAGGGATTCCAGGACGAAATCACGTTCGTCGTCCCGGGCGGAACGGAAGCGTTCGGAATCAGTTTGTGGGATAACAGGGAGAACGCGGAAGCCTACAACCGCGAAACGTATCCCGAAGTGGGGAAAATCCTGGCGAGAGTGGTTGAGGGAACTCCAAAGGTTGAAACGTACGAGGTTGCCAACTCGACCTTCCACAAGATCGCCGTCGCAGTGGCGGCCTAAAGCCAGTAGGGCTGTTCGGTGAGGGGCGGGCCAAGTCCGCCCCTCAAATTGTCCGGCAGGTGAAACGCAAGAGCAAGCGAGATTTCCAATGCTTACCAAAATCAGGGAACGGACCCAGGACGCGCCGTTGCGTGAGGAGCTTTTTTGCGGGGAAGCAGACTTCCGCAGCTTAGCTGAAGCTGTTGCATGTGCGATATTCATTAGTCGAGGAAAGCGTCTGCAGTATGTAAATCATGCCGCCGAGCTGATCACCGGATATGCACGAGAAGAGCTTTTGTTCATGAACTTCTGGGATCTAGTCCATCCTGATTGTCGAGAACTGGTCTTAAAGCGAGGGGGCGCGCGACATGGAGGCGCCCGCCGGTATGAGGTCAAGATTCTTACGAAGAATGGCGACGAGCGGTGGCTCGATATCAGTACAGCGATGATTGAATTTGATGGAATGCCGGCCAGTCTGGTTTCTGCATTCGACCTTACGGAGCGCAAACGCGCAGAAGAGAAGGTACAACTTCTTGCCGTGACTGACCCGCTTACTGGTTTAGGTAACTACCGTCGGCTCGTTGAAGCGCTCGACGCAGAGGTCAAACGCACCGGGCGCACCGGACGACCGTTTGCCGTTCTACTGCTCGACCTGGATCAGTTGAAGAAGATCAACGACCGCTACGGCCACTTGATCGGCAGCCAGGCGCTGTGCCGCCTTGCCGATGTACTCTGCGTCCATTGTCGAGCTATCGATACTGCCGCGCGATACGGTGGCGATGAATTTGCCCTCATCCTGCCCGAGACAACGGCGGCGGCCGCAAGGCTTGTCGCATCACGTATTCGTAGCCGCCTAGCCACAGATAGTCTCCAGCCACTGCTTTCTGCGAGCATCGGCGTGGCCGTCTATCCCCAGGACGGTGAAACGATTGAAGCCCTGCTTTGCACAGCAGACCGCGAGTTGTATGGGGTGAAGAGCCCGTGTGAGGAAGAACCGACACCGTTAGTTTGTGGCTTAGTGAGTTCACCGGGCAGGCTAGTTCAAAAAAAGACTTCTTCGAAAAAGAGCGATCAAACAAACGACTCGCCGGAAGGTGAGTCGTGGATTCATTAGTAGGAGAAATGTATGTACTTTCTGTCGTGGATCATCGTCGGGTTGGTTGCCGGCTGGTCAGCCGGAAAGATTCTGAAAGGCCACGCATACGGTCCGTTCATGGACATTGCCATGGGCATCTGCGGAGCGGTGGTGGGCGGGATGCTCATGCGATCTGCCAGCATTGGGGGATACGGGGGAACCATCATTACGACTCTCGTTGCCATGCTTGGTGCAGTCCTTCTGACGCTGCTTGCGGGTTTGGTGAACGGCAGAAGGATGTACGCTCGGCAGCTCTAAGAGTCAAGTAGGCATGGAGAATTCAAATGTCAAGCATCAATCGAACAAGGACCGTCTTCATTAGGGAAGACACACGATTGCCAACAACGCTTTCGATTGAAAGTGAAGCCTTCCTGCCTGGCTGGCGGGTCGTCAAGAATCTAGATCGTCAAGCGCTAACTCGAGAAGTTGAGGGTGCGAATTGGAACTTTTTCTACCTGGCCGGTGAGATGAGAGCAACCGTCTTGGGACGCGACCGGTCAGGAACCCTGCGCCGGGCAGTGAAGTGTGTTCTGGCGAAACAGGAAGGGCAGAAGTTTAACTCCCTAGAGATTACGAAAGTCGTTTCGAAACGGTTCTTCGGCATTCCTTACATGAGTGTCACCGCCCATTCCCGACATATCCAGCAAGGTGTTGGCCTAGTCCCCGCAAAGGATTTTGTCTTGAGAAGGCCTGCTGCTGCGCCAGAATCCAAGCTGGATAGCGGCAGGGAAAAACATCACGCGGAAGGGGCCACAAAGCAGTACACGGCTCTGATTTCAACTTCTTAGGGATTCGTGGAGATATGAAGATGAAAACGATTCGCAGTTCGATTCTTTGTTTTGTTGTCTTGCTCCTTGCGGCGCCATTGCTTCATGGACAGGATCTTTCCAAGTATCGGCACTTTACCCTTGGAATGAGCATGACCAGAGTGCTGGAGCGTACTGACCAAAAGATGGCCGATGTAAAGGTGATTCATGGCCGTCCAGCGCTGGTCCAGGAACTGAATTGGTGGCCGCCGAACCTTCCCGGGACTTCATTCCAATCGGATACCGTCGAACAGATTCTTTTCTCCTTCTACAACGGCGAGCTCTACAAGATTTCTGTGACTTACGATCGAACTTCCACGGAAGGACTCACCGCGGAGGACATGGTGAAGTCCATTTCGGCGAAGTACGGTCCGGCGACAAGTGTTAAGCCGGAAGTCGATTCCGCGACGAACGAGCGATATGACATGAAGCAAAAGCCCGTTGCTACGTGGGAAGACTCAAAATATTCCTTCAATCTTGTCCGCTCTTCTTTCTCCGGTAGCTTTGAGCTTGTTATTTATTCCAAACGACTCAACGCCGAAGCTGAAGTTGCCCTTGCCGAAGCCGTGAAACTCGAGAAACAAGAGGAACCGCAAAGAGAGGCCGAGCGTCAGAAAAAGCAAATCGGCGACCTTGAAGCAACACGGCAGAAGAACCAGAAGAGTTTTCATCCGTAGTTCTCGCATTAGATTTTAACAAATCATCTTGGGCGTGTTAGAGAAATGGACTATGTGGAGGCTAGAGAAATGACTGTAAATGTTACCCCGTTACATGACCGCGTGCTTGTACGCAGGCTGGAAGAGAAAGAAACCGCGAAGGGCGGCATCATTATTCCCGATACAGCAAAAGAAAAGCCTCACGAGGGCGAAGTAATGGCCATCGGAGCCGGCAAGATTGAAAAGGGCCATCGCATCCCGATCGATGTGAAGGTGGGTGACCGGATCTTGTTCGGCAAATACACCGGCAACGACATCAATATCGGCGACCAGGAGTACCTGATCCTCCGCGAGGAGGAAATCCTGGCGAAAGTCAGCGGAATCGCCAAAGCGGCATCCGGCAAGAAGTAGATTTCACCCGAACCGAAGATTTCGGACGGGACAAAACTGCTTAATCACCCGGGAGGGTGAGGTCTAATGGCAAAACAAATTGTAACTGGTGAGAATTCACGTCAGGCGATTTTGCGCGGTGTCAACATTCTGGCTGACGCGGTAAAGATCACGCTCGGCCCGAAGGGGCGGAATGCGGTGATCGAGAAGAAGTTCGGGGCGCCGATCATCACCAAGGATGGCGTGACCGTTGCGAAGGAGATCGAGCTGCAGGACCCGCTCGAGAACATGGGTGCACAGATGGTGCGCGAGGTTGCGTCCAAGACTTCGGATGTGGCTGGCGACGGCACCACCACTGCGACCGTGCTGGCCCAAGCAATCTTCCGTGAGGGTGTACGAACGGTTGCCGCAGGCGCGAGCCCGATGGCGCTCAAACGCGGCATCGATAAGGCCGTGGAAGTCGCCGTGGGAGAGATCAAGAGGCTCTCCCGCGAGGTGAAAGGCGACATGATTGCGCAGGTGGGCACCATCAGTGCCAACACCGACAAGCAGGTGGGGGGCATCATCGCCGAAGCCATGAAGAAGGTCGGCAAGGATGGCGTCATCACCGTCGAGGAATCCAAGACGATGGAGACCACCCTCGAAGTAGTCGAAGGCATGCAGTTCGACCGCGGCTACCTTTCGCCGTATTTCGTCACCGATCCGGAGCGGATGGAATGCGTGCTGGAGGACGCATATATTTTGATCCACGAGAAGAAAATCAGCTCGATGAAGGATCTGCTGCCTTTGCTCGAACAGACGGCCAAGCTGAGCAAGCCGCTGCTGATCATTGCTGAAGAGGTTGAGGGCGAGGCCTTGGCCACGCTGGTGGTGAATAAGCTGCGCGGCACGCTGCAGTGCGCGGCGGTGAAAGCCCCGGGCTTCGGCGACCGCCGCAAGGGCATGCTTGAGGACATTGCCATTCTCACCGGTGGGAAGGCCATCACAGAGGATCTGGGCATAAAGCTTGAGAAAGTAAAGATTGAGGACCTGGGCCACGCCAAGAAAGTGTCCATCGACAAGGACAACACGACGATCGTCGCGGGCGCCGGCAAGGCCAGCGAGATCGAAGGCCGAATCAAGCAGCTCCGCGTGCAGATCGAAGAGACCACCTCGGATTACGACAAGGAAAAGCTCCAGGAGCGTCTTGCCAAACTGGTTGGCGGCGTCGCGGTAATCAAGGTAGGCGCGGCAACTGAGACCGAGTTGAAAGAGAAAAAGGCTCGCGTCGAGGACGCCATGCACGCCACCCGTGCCGCAGTTGAGGAAGGCATTGTCTCCGGCGGCGGCACTGCTCTTCTGCGCTGCCTGCCGGCCCTAGAGAAGCTTAAACTCCACGACGATGAAGCCATTGGGGTGAACATCGTAAAGCGTGCGCTCGAAGAACCCATTCGCCAGATTGCCCAGAACGCCGGGCACGAAGGCGCACTGGTTGTAGGACGAGTGCGCGAATCGAAGGATGAGCACTTCGGCTTCAACGCAGAGACTGGTGAGTTCGGCGACTTGGTCAAGGCCGGGGTGATTGATCCAGCTAAAGTTACCCGTCTCGCACTCCAGAACGCTGCGTCCATCGTCTCACTGATGCTAACAACCGAAGTCCTGATAGCCGAACTTAAGGGAGAGGAAAAGATGGTCGCGGCTGGCGCAGGCGGCGGCATGGGAGGAACGTACTAAACCCTGATCTATTTGCAACGCGGGTTGCGCGGGATCGCTGAAAAGTGAACACAATCATGCGGTATTTCGATCGCCTGGGAATGCGGGTTTCTAGCTCGTGCGAGCTTACGTGATCAAGCCAACGGCGACAAGCCAAACGGTTCCTTCTAAGCCCCGAGTGGATACAATCTGGAGGTCGGCTACTCTTCCCCGATCCCATAGTGTCCGGGTGCGCCGTCAGAATCGTCAGCGACAGGGAGTTCTCTTGCCACAAACCGACTTTGGAGGCTTCGGCTGGATTCTTTCTTCAAGCGGGCAAGGCGAGGTTGAGCCTCACGGTCATTCGCTGAGTTTCCGGCCTCGGCTTGGCCAACTGACCAAGCGCCTTCGTGCAGTGCTCTGCGTGTATTACGTTTCTATGACAGTCGTGATTCTGAGCGGATCCAGAATGAAATTCGGTTCACGCAAACAATTGGATCAACAGAAGAAAGACGAGAAACGCTGTAATCCCGCCATGCCTGCCCATCTGTCAAAAAGCGGATGATCGGGGTGAAGCCAGGGGTGAAGAATGATCTCGGTTAATCCTTTGGATTGAATGGGATTGCGCCCGGGGAGATTCGAACTCCCGACCCCCCGCCTAGAAGGCAGGCGCGCTACAAGCTTACTCAATCAGAGAGAAATTGCTTGCTGATTTTCGACTAGCGTCCCCCAGCGAAAGTACCAAGATTAAACGCCGGCTTACCATCCGTGCCGCGAAATTTGGACCCGAAGCCGACGCTATGTTCAGGGCAGCGGTTGAGAAACCACGATGAAGGAATCCCAGTGATCGAGAAAAAAGCGAGGGAGCTTTGAGGGAGCAATAAGAATTCCCTTGTGTGCCACATCGTTCCTTTTCAATGACTTAGGCTTCCTCAGCATTCCTCGTAAGTCCTTGAAATCCCTCACGTTGTTGTTTTCGATCCCCACCGCCCCTACCAACCATCCCATTTGCTCAGAATGACTTAGCGATTTCGCGAGGCGGCAAAAGGCGGCAATAAGAAATAACATGAGCCTCATGGGTGGCGCCAATGGCTCAATATTTGGATTTCGGCGATGCTTCTGAGCATCGGATATCTGCTAGTTGAGGGTAATCGAGTCGTACTCGCACGGCAGAGGCTGGCAATTGGCCTGTTGGGAAACAGCGAGACGAACGTAGCACTCAGCCCCTTTTTCTCCCACCGACCCTCGTACTGCAATCCTCTCCTAATCGCGGTTGTGTGCTTGTTGCCATAGTATAATTCAGCTGATTTCGTGCAACCTCCACGCGCGCCAATACCCGCTAACGTTGCAACCAAGCTTCTATACGAAGCTGACCACACGTGCTGCATCTGTAGGAATAAGAAGTTCGATGTCCAAATTCACCACATCTCGGGACGGATGGACTCTAGACCTGCTAACCTAATTGTTGTCTGTCTGAATTGTCATAGCGAAGTGGAACGAAAAGGAGGGCTCGGCAGGGCTTACTCACCTGGGGAGTTGCAGCGCTACAAGGAATCCGCCATACGTGAAATAGCAATGAGAAGGAAACACGCAAAGGTACTCGATCAATCACTCGCCTTGTTCGAAGTTAAGCGCCTCACATACAAGTTTCAGGCCTTAGATTTCTGTGGGAAAGACGAGCATCGCGCATTAGAGCTGATGCGGCTAGTTATGCAGTTCGGGAGGGACGGCAGCTACGAAGTCAGGGAAGACTGTGTGTCGTTCGTTTATGAAACGTCGGACTGGTTAAGACGCGGAATTGGATCCAAAGAGTTCGTTTCTCACCAAACTACAATTCTGTTGGAGTGTGCGCCAATTGGAATGGGTGGCCTCGTCGCGCCGTCCCGAGGCTTGGGCAAGCGAGACCTCGATCTCCTCAAACACATAATAAACGTGTCGGGTGATATTGCTTATGCGGTTTGTAAGTACATTCGAAACAAGGAGGGGGCGGAGCATGCGATCTTGATGTTGCACAACGTCTTGCGCTTTGCAGTTTTAAATAAGTTGAGTGAATTCGAAAAAGATGCACTACACGAGTTCGAGGAATGTGAACGGATCTGTCGGCAACCTCTCAATTACGGTCTCCATTTCGAAGCAGCGCTGAAGCTTCTGGATTTTTGGAAGAAAGAGGCTCTCACATACAGGCACGAGAGGGGGAAACGCCGCGTGTAGTGGTGCGGAATGACGGCAAGGTGAAACGGCTTGTGACCTGCGGTCTTTTAAGCCATTCTGACTGCACGCCCAGCAATTGCCTAAACTCGCCAAGTCACGTTGTCTCCGTCGCATGGGAGAATTCCAATCGGTTCGGTGATCAGCGCCCATGTGGACAAAAATGGTGTTGCGCGCTCCCTGTATGTGCGGGAGGGAGCCAGTGTGAAAAAGCTCAAGGCATTAGAGGAGCAGCGAGTTAGATGTCGTCAATAGAACAGGAATATGTCGAACAGTCGATTCCACATGAGGCCGGGCACATCGTCGTCGGGCGCGTCCTCGGCATCCCAGTTTACAGACTAGAGCACGAAGTCTTACCTGGGCCCGATGGGACTCTTCTAACCGGAAACTTCGCCACAGTTGGTCTTTCGCCCACTCCAGAGGCTTTACAGTACACCCCACATGAGGTACTGGAAGCGTACATGAGTTATGTCGCGGGCGGTCTCGCGGGAAATCATCTCAGTGGAACGATGGTCACTGAGCATGGCCTGGAAAAAGATAGGATTGATCTGAAGTTGGTAACTTCAAGAACGCTCGAGGATGTGGCAAAGATAGACGCGAAGCCAATCATTGAAGCGAAGAAAGAAATATGGGAACAACTGCAAGCAGCTTTTGAGCGTAGCTATAAGAAGTTGTTGAAAGGTGAGCTAAAGGTCGGGCGGCACACTCTTCTGGATGGTCCACAACTAGAGGCCATCTGCCCACAAAACAAAACACGATTTCCTGCATTTTGGAATACCGGTCCCATAAGGTGAGGCGATGTTGCTAGATGCAAGGATCCGATCTAAACGCAAGTCATATGCCCAATGTCATTTGCCCCGTGGACGAGGGCTGCAAATGCGGCGGGAAGATTTGTGTCGGAGGATGGTTGGGTTTTCGCGGCTTTCGTCGGAACACGTTAGCTGATCTTGGGACAAATCGCAGCCACTGCTTTTTTCCCTCCGCAAACTCGCTTGTGTCCGGAGCCCCGCACTCCTCTCTCGTGAAGAACAGCACACACGCGGTGTAGCCCTTTGCTCTTGAACTCGGGAACAAAATACCTCGGACGAGTGGGCCGCTGTCCACGTGGAAGGAATGTCGAAAATATTCGGTAACGATCTGGGTCGGCACGTATTCGGTGTGGACTCGATCATCTTTCTTGATGGACTTCGACAGATCGCTTACGAATGATCGCAGAAAACGCAGGATGGGACGTAAGTGGCGGGTAGGACTAAATAAGCTAGGAACCGCGGGCACATTCGTCAAATCCAGTACGTGGAAGTTTTCTATGGTTTCAAAGACTCCGAGATTGAGTATTTTCCCTTTCGGAAGACGACCAACAACCGTCTCAGCGATTGCAGCATACTGGTCCGCAGCTCCGTAAAACATAGGTATTCCTGCGGGACTCATTCGATTGGCAACCGCCTTCCGCTCTGGTGGTGGTCCAAGCTTGCGGGCTGTGCTGTATGGTTTTCCGCATGGGCCGATTCGGCCGCGAAATAAGCGCGTATGTGCTGGCATTTCCTTCAGCAGCCCCACCTCGTCGATGGCATCCCCGATCGCTTCAAGCATTCTGCTGGCGGAGACGCCCTCCTGCCGTTCATCGATCATTTCGTCAAAATCAATGCCAGTAAGTTCGGCGACGGATTCGGGCGTTAGATAGACAGTGTTGAGATCTGGCTGCGGTGGAGTTTCAGGACTGACGGGTTCAGGCAGCGCGGTCGCATCCTTATTTTCTTTTGCTGTCCCTAGAGGATCTGAAACCTCTTGCGCTTGTTGGACTGAAGAACTAGCTTGAGCGGCGGCAGGTTTTGCCTTGAAGGGTCGTCTCGGACCTAAGTGAAACATATATCGATTCTTGTGCTTCACAAGCTCACAGAAGTCTTTCCACCCGTACATAAGTGCTTGGCCTTCGTCGAGCGACCAATAGTCCTTCTGAACCCAAACGTAGTCTGGCAGCGCATTGATGATTGCTAGAGCAATCTCGTCGTTACTCGGACAAACGTAATCCCACACGAGGTCGTACGTATCTTTCGTATTGGCTTGATATCCTCCCTCTGCCGATTCGTAAGGAATGTTTTCATCGTTCGCGTCATTCCATTCTGAGCGAAGTCCTTCGGCGATTATCTCTATAACGGAATCGAGTGGAGCGGCGATCAGAGCGTTTTCGTCACCAGTCAACTCTTCTGCGGTCGATCCGCAATAGTCACATTTGGAGACCTCGGCATGGTTCTGCACAAACTCTCTTAGGAACTCTTCCTCGAAGCATTCCGCACAGACATATTTGCCAGGGACCGACCACCAACCCCTGTCTTCTTGCTCCATCTCCCAATCTTTTGCGCGGCTCATACGGGTGATTTAAATGTACCACCGGCAAAGGTTGATTCTTCCTGGGCAACTAAAGGCGGATAAGAACGTAGTTCTTGGATTTAGGCATCACTGAGATGGTGCACCTTCCCCCACCTTTGCATAACGCCTGCACCGCTCACAGCCATAAAAGCTTATGCCGCGCAAAAGGATTGTGTAGAGAACGCGTTTAGAGTTGATCGACCACTATCTCACCTTAAATGTGTGGCCCTATTGTTGGTACGCAGGAAGGGGCGCAGGCGGCGGCCCCGCCGGCCGGTTTGCGACCCATTGCCGCACGCATTCCCGCAGGAGAGCTACTTTGCGGGGATCGTTGCCTAGTAGCCGCTGCAGTGCGGCATCATTCGTCGCCGCCAAAACTTCGGGCTCCGTCATTCGTGCCTCGCACAATCGCCAGTAATCCGACCGGTCGAGTGACCGCCCGGCATGCCGCGCCAGCCCCACGGCGGGCCCTTGAATGCCCAGGTCGAGACGGAGGAGCAAACGCGCTGTGCGTTCCTGCAGATCAAGACCCTGGTGAATTATTTGCGCCGCGCGCGCAATCATTGGCAGCACGTCGCAGGTTCGGCCGGTCACGGACCGGATTGGCCCTGCCGCGCCATCGAAAGCTCCTCCGAACTGACCCATTGCTCGTTCAATTTCTCCCATGCTCATGCCGGATACATAGTAGAGGCACACAACCGCTTTCTTCGCGCGCGCCGTGTCCTGCATCTGTTCCGTCACATTGCGTCTCAACGCGGCAAGGATTGTGTGCGCAACTCCCTGAGCTTGCAGTTCCCGCACCCAGTGCTGCGGCTCTTTCTGCGTACTTTTCTTGTTGAACGGGAAATAAATCGCGTCCAGCTCGACGCTTGCCTGAGCGATCGCGATCAGCGCCGGATCTGTCACTTCCTCCGGACGCAAAGCGCGAAGAGAAGGGATCGCGCGTATGAGCGTCTCGACCTCGACTGCGCTTTCTCCAGCCAGACGCCCGAGCGCTGTCAGGTGAAACCGCCCGTCCACGCCGCGCTCTATCAGTCCATGGCGTTCGAGATCGCCAAGCGCCCGCGCAAGGCCGTTTCGGTCCCAGCCTCCGGCTCCGGCCTGTTTCATCTGGAACACGCCAAAACTGGATTCCAGAAATTCTATGATTTCGTCTCCCGAGACGCCCTCGCCCACGCGGCCTGCGGCGACCAAAACTCGAATGATCAGGGTCCGGGGATCGGCGCTAAGAAACCTGGATACGAGGTTCTCGGGCGCTGCCGAAACAAAACGCTGCCAATACTGATGCTCTTCATGTGGGCTTGTCGCAATCAGGTAAGAAGCGCCGCGCTCGGCATACCCAAGCCGCCCCGCGCGCCCCACGAGATTCTTATATTCAGCGACGCTGTACGCCGCCGGCCCCGGATGTTCAAGACCGACAATCACGACGGCAGACGCCGGCGTATTGACGCCCATCGCAAGCGTTGTCGTCGCGACGATGACGCGCAGGCGCGTACCGCGGCGCCGGAAATGTTCCTCGATGACGCGACGCTCTTCGCGATCCAGATGCGAATTGTGGAAAGCAACGCCGCGCGCCAGGACCTGACGCAGATGCCCGGAGGCCTGGGACGGATCGCCCGCGGGGAGATCGGCGAGAGCCTCAGCGGCCTGCGGCAGTCCCAGAGCATCCGCCAAGTACTCAGCTCCGTAACGGGTTTCTCCCGTTGTCTCTCGGAAAACGATGACCTGCTTGCCTTCCTGGACAAGCCTGCCCACTAGAGGAATGACCCAGTCGCGGTGCTTGCCATCGCCAAGAAGGGGTTGAATAAATCGGTCTGCCATGCGCTCCTGGCCGTTGTCTCCGTCGAAATATCGAAACGTACCGTTGGAGCACAACACTCCTTCATCGAGAGGCACCGGCCGTTCGTTGACCAGGGCTTTCAGAGGGAGGAGAAACAGCGTTCTTCTCCTGTCGAGAGCGCCGCGCACCGCAGCAAGTTCGCCCAGCATCGTCTTACCCGACGACGTAGGCGCAGAAGCCACGACATGCTCCCCGCGCAGAATCCCGAACTCGTTGATGGCATCGAGTTGCAAGTGATTTAACCGCGGAATGTCCCCGGCCCATGCATCGAGCACGGCTTGCGGAAATCCAAAGGCGGCGAGGCTGTTAATCTCCGCCGTAGCAATCGGCCTGCCGAAGTCGGGGAATGCCGCGCGGTACACCGCGCCCGGGGCCAGAACCGGCCAGCGAAATTCCCCGTCAAAGGTCCCGCGTACTGCTGGTTGTTGCTCGCGACGGATCTGGCGAGCCGCGTCAACCACCCGCTTGACAACATAGTCCAGTACACGGAGAAGCGCGACCTGGTCGCCTTCACGAATTTCTTCCGGGCCCTGCAGTGCTTCGAGCAGATGCAAGGTCAGAAAGCCATGCCCCAGCCGCGCGCTCTCCCACGCCCTTTGCGTGGGGCCCGAGGCGGTCAGCACCACACGGCCAGCACCGCCAATCTGGTTCAGCTTGCCATCGACGGACTGAAAATCACGCGGAACACCTTCAACCTCCAGCGCCTTGGCACCCATGCCGCCAGAAAAGCAGCAATCCAGCACGATCAGGAGGCGGCGGGACGGAATGCGTGAACACCATTCGCCCAGCGTCGTCAGTGGGATCGTCGTTCCAGGGAGGTCGCGCGGGTCGGTATCGTGGGCCACGAGTTCGTGCGTTTCAGTGCCGTGTCCGGAAAAAGCGATAGTGACCACATCATCTGCGTTGCAGGTTGCGAGCTGCTCAAAACGCCCCCGGATTGCGGAGACGGTCGCCTGCTCATCCGTGAGCAGCGTCGTCTCGCCGCCCAATGTGTCAGTAAAAAGAGCGTGCAGCGCCTTGGCGTCGCGGCTTGCACAGCTCAGCCAATTCACGCCAGGCGAAGCGTAACGGTCAATTCCAATGAACAGGCCTCTAAACGCCATCTCGATTCCCTGCGGCTCAGTTTACTTGGCTTTTTATGTACACAATTCATGGTGAATCGCAAAAACAGCGTTCCTAGCCGTAGACGCGGTGTCCAAGAGGGTCTTTATGGGAGTGTCGAGTCCCAAAGATAGAGAACCTTGGTAAATATCACACAATTTGAGGAAACAGGATGTTGAGTACCACCCCGCTTCGTACACGCCCTTTATGTTGGGTCCGTAGACCAGCTCAGCATCACCGCAGGCGATGGCACCGGCTACTGTGGGTACGGTGTGTTTATGCAGGCAAAATGTCCAGTACAGTTCGTGGTACTCAAGCTGAGCCCCGACGGCCTTTGCTCGCTCGAAAATTGATTTTTGCGACCAGCCTTTCGTTTTGTTCGCAAAGTGGTGGAGCAGTTTGGCAACACGCGGTGCGACTTTCTTTTCATGAGCACGGTACATTTTCCTGGCGCCCCTCGGCAGGCGTTTGTTGGCGAGGATCTTCTGAAGATGGTAGTACTTCTCGACGCCCTCGTATTGGATGAAGCGGGAGGAACGCCTTACCGGGGCTTTGGCAATGTATTGAAGATCGACGTAGTTTTCGAAGAGCGAAGCGCAAAGGGATATAGCGTCACTGCCGCAGCCGGAGCGGCAAAGGTTGGTCGCGGACTGGAAGGTCTTAAATCCCTTGGTGAAGAGTATGTACGCAACTACTTTGAAATCTGTGTCCAAAGGTTTTTGGTAGATGTTGTTCGTGAAGACTTCAACGCCGAGGGCGTGAGCTTGCGTGGCGGCGTCGAGCAGTGGGCCGAGCTTGGTCAACTCGTCCAGCAGAGTTTGGGGAATCTGAAAGGGCGGGGCAACGTGTGTTGTCATATGCGTGGCTCAACGTTTCCTTCTTCGGCGATAGATAGCATAGATTGGGGGTCCGTAGATTTGTTCTTCGAGCTTTTTCCACTTAACGCGCGCAAGAGAGCCGGGTCGCGAAAATCCCATAAATTCGGACCGCTTGGCAAGGCCAGCATAGCTGAGAGTCGTTTGAGTCTCATGCTTCAATCGCACCAGGATTTCCGGCGTGCAAGTTCCGCGCTGCACACCCATTCGTGCCAAATGGGCAGCGAAGTCTTGGTCCGGATAAATGAGTTCCGCCGCAAAAATCTCTGCACCTATTTCGATGGGATTGAACTGGTTCGACGCGTCGCAATAGGAAGCGGGCAACCCGTGGTCGCTTAGGTGGTGCTTCAGCTCGTGGGCCATCGTGAAAACCATGGGGTCTTGTGGGAGGCATTTGGCCAGGAGCACAGTGGGCCCCAGTTCGTCATTAAAATAGGCACCGCGCAAGCCCTTGAACTTGTAAGGCCACAAGTCGATTCGAATACGTTCGGCTCGATAGATTCTGCGAAGGTCAGAACGCAACACGCGCGGAGTTATGAGGCCAAACCGCGCTCGCACATCGCGGGCGAGAGTTTTCAGCTGGGCGTAATATTCAGAGCGAAGCACGTGCCATAATTGTTACCCCTTTCCGCGCGGTTTGTAAATGCTGCGGGCGCGCCTGAATTCAGCGTATTTTCGCAGCTCGTCGAGGTCCGCGGTGCCGAGTCCGCGCGCCGCGCGGAGAAGTGCGTCCACTCTTTCGTCCTTCTCGTCGACTTTGTCTGGTTTCGGGAAAAAGGTGAGGATCGAGACGCCTAGGGCACGTGCTAGGTGTTCTAGATCGTCTAGGGTAGGTTGGTAGGTTCCCGTCTCCCAGCGTGAAATGGTATTGGTTGCGACGCCGATCAATTGAGCCAAGGCTTCCTGCGACAATCCCTCCTTACCGTACTGACTACGAAGTTCGCGAATTCTCGCTGCCACGTATTCGCGCATTTTCGTGTTCTGTGCCATTCGCCCTCCGAGCGTCTTATACCATAGCAGGAATATCGTATCCCGTACAGGTTGACAACGAAATCGGTATTGTGCTGTACTGTAAGAGGAAAGTCGCTGTAGGATTTCCGAGGGCAATTTATGGGCAAGAGCAGTCACAGTTGCAATGTCGGGTTGGACTCTCGCTGTCAGGATCTCGATGGGGAAATTCGCCGCAAGCGCGGTGACACCCGAGTAGACACGCTGCGGGGGACCTACGGCGAGAACTTCGCATCCGGCTACCGCGGCGATATGAAGCTGGAGAACCTATTGGACCGCGAAGGGGCGTCTTCGCTGTCCGAACTTCTCGCCCAACGCAAACGGTAAATCCCTTTATCAAAAGAGAATCCCCTAAAAGGGGATCGTCAAGAGGTGTGTGATGGGTGAGGCATCGATTACGTACTTCCCGGTGGGAAATGGCGACACGTCGCTCGTGAGGCTGAAGGACGGGACATCTATCCTCATTGATGTCTGCATCAGCACAGATGATGAAGACAAATACGACGTTCACGGCCATTTAATAGGCGAACTGCGGTCGGAAGAAGGAGTTCCGCACCTCGACGCGTTTATCCTCACGCATCCTGACCAAGACCATATTCGGGGCTGGTCCACATATTTCTACTCTGGCGACCCAAGCAAGTACAGTAAGAGCGATAAAAAAGAGGGGCGAATCGTTGCCGATGAGGTGTGGTTCGCGCCTCGGATTTTTGCTCCGCACGAGAAAGAGTTGTGCCAGGAGGCTAGCGATTTTCGGAAAGAAGTGAATCGCCGCATCGAATTGTTCCGAAAGGGATCGCAAGCGTCGAACCTGCCCGGAAATCGTTTCCGCGTAATCGGCTTTAGTGATAATCCTGACCTGAAGGGCCTTCAGGCTTTCCTAACGGTACCAGGAAGCGTAATTAGCACGATCAATACTTCAGTGAAGAATGATTTTCAGATGTTTGTTCATGCACCAACGAAGAAAGACTCGGATGCGAAGTGGGGTGAACGGAACGATACCAGCATTGTTCTGCAGCTGCGGTTCAAGGTGGGAAACGACGGTAGAGCCGCGCTGGCGATGTTTGGTGGAGACGCCCAGTGTGGCATCTGGTCAAGCATCGTAGAGAAGAGCAAGACTTCGGACCTGGAGTTTGACCTCTTCTTGGCTCCTCACCATTGTTCGTGGACATTCTTTTCCGAAGAACCTTCGGAAAACGAGAATCCCGACGAGGTGATCTTGGACTTTCTGAGTACGAAGAAACGCGAGGGAGCCATCGTGGTCTGTTCCTGCAAGCCCATCAAAGATGACGACGACAATCCTCCGCATTACATCGCGTACGAGAAGTACAAGGAAGTTTTCGGCGGAGAGAATGTTCTCTGCACAATGCAAGAGCCAAACGAGGAGAACCCGGAACCGCTTTATTTCACGATGAGTGAAAACGGTCCGGTGAAGGACGACGATCCCAAGAAGGGGCAAGTTGTTTCTTCGGCGGCGTTGAGTGCCACAGTCGCCACTCCTCGAACTTATGGCGGACAGTAACAATTTCAGCGACTCTCTTGCAGACGAGGCCGTTGGCGAATGCAGCGCAGCAATCCAGGAAGCGGTTGCCGAGCTGGAACAACTTTTTGGCCCAGGGTCCACGCGAGTAAAAGCCTGGAATAAGAACTTTCTCGGTGTTTTAGTAACGGTAGATGTTGATCTGCCCACGAGAGGGCCAGTCAACGGTATCGATATTCGTGGATCCGAACCGGTAATTATCTTGCTCCATCGGCGCGAGTACCCTGGGACCGCGCCGATTGCGAAATCCGACCGAAAAGATTTTCCCGCGTCACGTCTTCCGCATTTGAATCCGACGCAAAAAGGTTCGCCTCCGGAATTTTGCCTTCACCGTGGCAGTATCCAAGACTGGTTCTCGGAACATTCGATTAGGGACTACGTTCAGCGCGTTCGGGGATGGCTTAGAGACGCGGCAAGTAACCGGCTGATTCGCGAGGAAGATCGATTCGAAGCAACACGGCTGCAAGACATAAGAGGCCTGTGTATTTTCCCAGACGAGGTGCTAGCCGCATTCGTTTCGGAGCAATGGGCGGCGGCAGAGACTGGTGGTGCGTCTCCACTATTTTCTACGGTTCTGAAGGATTTTACAGCCGATCCAACAGCGGACAACGGTTTCTCGATGGAAGTCTTCTATCCGTTGACGTTTGAGGACGCGGCCGGAATGAGCGACAAACTAAGGCGCCTTTATTCCGCCCTGGCGGAAGATGCTCCAAAGCTTGACAGACCGTTTTACTCGCTCCTGCTGTGGTCAAGACACGCGACTTCAAGCGAGTACCTGGCCTCGATACCTGAGACTTACGGCGAGCTTGTTGCCTTCGCGAACAATTTCGACATGGATGTCGAGAAGGCAGTGGGGCAATACTGCGTGCAGGAACTGAAGATTATCGTAGGGATTCCACTGATTCTGACGATACTGCGACCACAACCTCTTATCGGTTCGACTTCGGCATTCGAATTCTTGCCGTTTGTGATTTTTGCTTCAAACGAATATCGCGGCGCGAACGGTGAGGTATTGGCAACCGCACCCGTTTGGCCGCTTAGCCACAGAAGACCTCTGACCACCGGGTTCGCTCGTGAATTATCGTCGCTCGGAAATGCTATTGAAGCCAAAAGGGTGCTGTTGTTTGGTTGTGGAGCTGAAGGTTCTAAGATTGGTCTGCACTTGGGGCGCTCCGGAGTTCCGAGCATCGAGTTTGTCGATACGGATTCGGTGTCTCCGCACAATTTGGTGCGCCACGGTCTTCTCAGTGGGAGTCTTGGCAAGAACAAAGCGTCAGCATTGAAAGAGGAACTGGAGACGATCTTTCACAAAGACAGGGATAAGCACTTCACATCGGTCGAAAAGAGAGTGCATGAAGTAATTGGCGATGTTTCGAACTTCGATGTGATCGTGGACGCTACCGCGTCGTCCTCTGTCATGGAGACGTTAGTACGAGCTGAAATGGGTGGTCCAAGGGTTATTCGGTGTGAGATGACGGATCAGGGCTCGCTTGGGTACTTATTGGGCGAAGGTCCTGGTCGCTTGCCAAGAGTTGACGACCTTCAGGTTCACCTCTATGACCTGGGTTTGGAATATCCAATTGTTGCGAGTTGGTTGGGCCGCCACAGGGACAACAATTTCCATGGCAGAACCCTAGCCCTCGAAGACATAGGCATAGGGATCAGCTGTAGCTCAGACACGATGAAGTTGCCGGATGACATCGTGTCCTACCATGCAAGCTCCTTTGCGATGGCGATCAGGACAGCACTGACTACTCCATGGGAAACTGGTCGCATTCAATTGAATAGCATTCATTCGCGAGAGGTGGTGGACGGGGCCGTTCGGACCTTTGGAGTTGACAGCCCAGTGGTATTGATAGCTCGCGGTAATCCGAGCTGGCGGGTGCGGGTGGCTGCAACTGCATATGCAACGCTCCGGAGTTTCCTGGCCAAACACAAATGGTGCGAGACTGGAGGACTGCTGGTGGGCTTGGTTCATAAGAAGCGGAAGACGATCTATGTGACAAGAGTTCTTCCGCCGTCGCGGGACTCCCGTGGATCACCGTATGCATTTCGGCGCGGAATCAAAGACTATCCAGATATGCTGGACAGAATTCATGGCTATACGGGGAATCTCTTGGGTTATGTAGGCGAGTGGCACACGCACCCGCGAAGCCGTGCCGAGATGAGCGATGTTGACGAACAAGCTGTCAGCCAAATTAAGAAGACCCTTTCCAGTGCGGGCATTCCGGCCCACATCATGATCCTGAGTCCAACAGAGACAAATTCCTTTGTTTTTCCGAGCGAATAAATGGACGTTCCTTCATTTTTTGATACCTACGAACTGCGCGCCAGATATTTTCCAGCGGTACTGCTGACGGCTCCCTTGGTCACCACTTTTCAACTGTCATTTCCTAGCGCGCAGGAGTCGGTAGCGTCTTTGATTGAGAAGGCGGGCCTAGGGCTTGCCCTAGTCTATGTGCTGTCACTGTTCGTTAGGCATGCCGGGCGTCGAGTCCAGCCACGGTTGTGGGCGGCGTGGAACGGAGCTCCTTCGACGCGGTTTGCTCGGTGGAGAGACCCGACGCTGTCGGTCTCGCAAAAGAAGCTGCTGCACGACAGTGTGGAGGCCAATTTTGGAATAAAGCTCTCCTCGACAAACGACGAGGCCGCGGACAAGGGTAGGGCGGATTCGCTGATATCCGAAGCGTTCGATCGCGTGAGAAGCTATTTACGAACCTACGATACTAGCGGTCTGGTTGCAAAGCAAAATGCGGAATACGGCGCTCTGCGGAATTTGTTTGCAGTGCGCAATGTTTTCACAATCGAGTCTACGGGGTGCTTAATCGGGTCGATCGTATTGTGGCTCGTGTTTCGAAAGCCGGGTTACCTCTGGTCGGCAGTCGGAGCTAGTTGCTATTTGATTCTCGGCGGCGCGGTCGGCTGGCGCGTGTTACCAGGTATGGTGGGACTGGCGGCCGACACATACGGCAAGAACGCTTGGCTGACCTTTCTTGAGATCGCCAATCGGAAACCGCCGCGATAAAGCTCGTGAAGCCCAATGAACGATATTTCCTCAAGAAAACTGGCGGTGATACTGGGCGCGGGTGCCTCGCGCGGCTGCCTAGGGAACGGAATTGCTGCGCGCGCGAGCGACCAGTGGCTACCGCCCTTGGCAAACGAGCTATTCGACCGGCGGTTTGATCCGCTCTTGACTCGATTCATAAGACTTGCTGCGCATCTGGACGACGTCCGCACCGTTCTGAGTTCCGAAGGTGCGAATTTTGAGAAATGTCTTCTGGATTTCTACCGTTCCGCGGAACGCAGCGGGGATCGCTGGCCTTTGGATATACCGCTCTACCTTCGAGAACTCCTTTGGACCGTTAGTGACGAGTACCTTCAAGGTAGTTCGAAATACGACACGCTCGTGCAGCGCGTGCTAGGTTCTCCGTTTGAGAGGATCATGTTCTTGAATCTGAATTATGATTTGTTCGTAGAGAACGCACTGCGAAATTGTAATCGGCATCTGTTCGATAGTGTCCGCTCGTATATTCCGCCCAATAAGAAGTGGTTGCTGATCAAGCCGCATGGCTCCGTAAATTGGGCACGAATCTTAGAAAACTGGCCAAAGTATGCTTCCGGTGACCTCGTGCCGTTTCCGAGCGATATGGAGGAGCCTCCCCAATTTGGCCCCGCAATTGAAGTTGTGCTGCGTACGATGCAGACCCCAAGGAGTTACTACATCGCGGGCGTTGCAGAACGGAGGCTCTACCCGCAGCTGGTAGTCCCGGTGGAGGACCCGTCAGTAAAGAGATTTGTCTGTCCGAAGGAACATGAGGAAGAAGCGAAGGCCTTCATCGGCTCCTGTCAAACGTATATAGCAATCGGATTTAGTGGGCGGGACGATGACGTGTTGGATCTGCTGCGAGGGATGCCCAGGTCCAGTCGATTGATCGTTGTAGGCAACGGCGACGCTGCCAACATCGCGGAAAGAATCGGTGGCACAAACGCGACGATCAGAGCAAAGTGCATTGTACCCGAGCTGCACGATGACGGCTTCGCAGCCTTTGTCGAAAGCTCGTCGTTCCGAAACTTGGTTTCTACAAATCCCGGAAGCGTATAGCTGTTCCCGTTTTGGTTATTTCGAGCCCTTCCACGGGTCGCCAGGGAGCAGCGCAATGAGTTTCTGCATCACGGTCCTTCCCGTCTCTTCCGGCTGGAGTGCTGGTGCTGGTTGTTCTCCTGAGACAAGAAGCGGCGATATATCCTCCGTAAATACAGAATCGTGAAGTTTCTCGGAGAGATTTGCTTCAAACTGGGCGCGCGTGATCGCAGTACCATCGTGTTCCATATACTGCAGGAAGGCTGTGACGACCTTGTCAGCGTTGAGGTCGTGAATCCTCTCGAAAGCAACCGCAAGGTCAAAGAGGTCGCGGCCCTGCTTTCGTTGGTAAAGAGCGCGTAGCTTCGTGCTCAAAAGCTCTTCCACGGAGTAGGTGGTGATTTTCGTTTCGCCGTCGAACCAGGCGTTTTTGACCATAAATTTCTTTGGGAGATAGCCGAAGACGGAGAAATGTTCGCGGGTGTTGATCTCGACTTTCAATCGAAGGGGTGTGATAGGGGCGATTTCAGAATCAAAACGATAGACAAGTGTTGCTCGGCCCTCGGACTGTTTGCGGCGCGGCTCACCGAGCCAGGGATCAAGGGTCTGGTGCAATGCCGTGAGGGTCGTACCGATGGGTTCGGATTTGAGTTGAACTAGATCTATGTCTTCCGAGTAGCGGCTCGCCGGGCTGAGAAAGAGTTTGTGTAGAGCAGTTCCCCCACGGAAGGCCAGACGGCTGGCGAGTTCGGCGTTGGAAAAGACTTCGATTAGGGCGCGGGATAGAATTAGGTCCTGCTCCACTTGTGCGTCGGTAGACCACGGGGCGACAGCACGCCAGGAAGTGATGTGGGCACGTGGAATCACTCCGGAGCCTCGACATCCTCGTTTACGATTAGCTTCCAGGGTGCCGATTTGGGGCCGCGCAGAGGGCCGCCAGCCCGTAGTCGTATGGTCCTTACTCGAGAACTCCTTATCCACTCTGCGAGTGGCGCGGTTTTCTGTTTTTGTCCCAGGTGCTCCAGTAAGAACCCGAGTCGTTGCCCGGTAGCAGGGTCATCCGCGTGCCGGGCGGTTGCCGCGAGCTTTTGAGGGTCGATTTTCTCGGCAAGTTCGGCGAGGACGACAGCAATGTTGTTGAGGCCTCCGGCGTGATGGGGATAGCGAAGCAAGTCTAGCGCTGTGGCCTCAGGGGTCGAGACTCTCATGAGGCCAGTCTCGGTCTTGTAGGGGACAGTTTCGGTTGAGTCGATATGCTTCTTGAGTAGAAATCGAATTCTGGAACGTCCCGCCAAAGCAGGTTTCAATTGTCGAGATGCGATTACTTGGAATTCTTGTGGCTGCTGGTGAGCAGCGCCATGAAGAGCGGCGGCCGACAAAAGGCCGACGTAATACGATTCGCCCAGGAAGTTCATAAGTGGGTCGATAAACCAGGACGGCGGAGGCGAGCCGGCTGATTTGTATTCTAGAGGGACAATGACGAAAAAACCGCGTTTCGGAGCGACGAGCCTGCCTTGGCGCGCAAGGCGCAAGGCGGAGAGTTTGAGCGCGACGGGCGAGGTTTTCAATTCTCTCAGAGCTTCTTTCCGATCAAAGGTATAGCGTCCGGATTGCTGAAGCCGGTCTACGAAGGCAGAGAGCGGGATGGATCGCCGGTTCACAATCCAAAGGTATCATAAAGTGATACTTTTGGCGTGTGATGTGCATGCCGGTTGCAGGCTCCTCGGGCTAGGTTCTGGCGCTCCGCTGGTCGAGGCCCTCCTGCCCTAAATACACAGACTCGAAGCGAAATCTGTGGTTTTCTGGGTCGAAGCCTTGAATTTCCAAGATTTCCGCAACGAAGCGAAAGCCAGGACGGCGCTCGATCTGGATAACGATATTCAAAGAATCCCCAATGTTTCTCTCGATTGCTAGATAGGGGATTTCAACACCACTCTGCAACACGCAGGTTGTGAAGCGGGAAATGCCCTGAAGAGCAGAATTCGCGTGAACCGTGGAGATGGTTCCGCTGTGCCCGGTGTTTAGGAGCTGTAGAAGATCGAAAGCCTCGCCACCGCGAATCTCGCCCACGATGATCCGATCTGGGCGATGACGGAGGGTTGCTTTCAGAAGGTCGCGGATGGTCACGGCAGGCAACCCGTTCTGTTCGCGGCGGGCCTCAAATCGAAGAACATTCTCTTTCTGAATCTGTATCTCTGCCGTGTCCTCAATCAATACAATGCGCTCATTGTCGGGAATGAACTCCATCAATAGATTAGCGAGAGTCGTCTTGCCACTCGATGTTCCCCCACAGATGAGAATGTTTTTGCGCTGGGCAACGTACTTTTCCAACTGGGCAGCGAGTGCGGTAGTAACTGTTCCCACTTCAACGAGGTCTTTCATCTTGAATCTATGGGAGTTGAACTTTCGGATCGTTAGGGCCACACCGTGGATGCTGCAAGGTGGAATCACGGCAGCAACACGGCTGCCATCTGGCAGCCGTGAATCGAGGATTGGCTTTGTTTCCGAAATATCGTCGCCCAATCGCCTAGCAATGTTTTTGACTGCAACCATTAGAGATGCGGCAGTTAATTTCACATCGGGGACAGCCTGAAGGTATCCGGCTCTTTCAATGAAGATTCGCTCCGGGCCGTTGACCATGATTTCGCTGATGTCCGGGTCCAGAATCAAGTGCTGGATCGGACGAAGAAAGGGGAGAATCAGCTCGAATCCATTCATCAGAGTTCCTTGTCGGCAAGCTGGCGGAAATAGGACTTGTTTACGTCATTGCGGTAAGACTTGAGATAGCAAAACATGGGTGGCAATGGGTTGAGACCGTCATAGGCAAGCGTGAC
>Ga0209648_10000794_pt1 | contig 24851 bp, 22 predicted proteins | sample GraSoi2013_115cm_FD_185830 | JGI IMG/M metagenome (GOLD analysis project Ga0209648, IMG submission 185830) | Grasslands soil microbial communities from the Angelo Coastal Reserve, California, USA - Sample 9_17_2013_115cm (SPAdes) (version 2) | ecosystem: Environmental > Terrestrial > Soil >... | reverse complement strand
GGCGCCGAAATGCTCTTTCGGGCGCTCCGTAGCACGAAAAATAACGCCTCAGACGTCCGAAAACTCCCGAAGGCCTCAAACCAACCTGGAAATCGCTGGCTCAGCACGGTTTTTCAGCAGCCTGCTAATGAGTTGATCCGAAAATACTTCCCCTAGAGAACCGATCTGTCGGGCTGTACTCAATCAGAACCTGGCCAGGGTAGTGTTCCGTTTGATTCAACGCTCGCGAGCCATTTTAGCTCTTGAGACCCCTGCAAGTAGACTTCGAGCTTAGTGTTGCGTCGACCCATTGAGACCGCCCGGGTAATCGGAAACTGACCCGCTACTTGACCGCGAGACATTTTGACGAGGCGCGCGCGGGAAGATATACTCCGCGACAGAGCATAGTGCGCAGGGGGAGCCTCTACCAATGGGCGTCCTGGATCAACGGTTCGAAAAGAATTTCATGATTACGTCGGTGGACTACGTGTTCAACTGGGCGCGGAAGAGCGCGATCTGGCCGCTGACGTTTGGACTGGCGTGTTGCGCCATCGAGATGATCGCCTCGACAACTTCGCGCTTCGATATGGCGAGGTTTGGAGCGGAAGTTTTCCGGCCTTCGCCGCGGCAGGCCGACCTGATGATCGTGGCGGGCACGGTGACGTTGAAAATGGCGCCGGTGCTTAAGCGCGTGTGGGAACAGATGCCCGACCCGAAGTGGTGCATCTCGATGGGAGCATGCTCGAGCGTGGGCGGACCGTTTAACGCGTATTCGGTTTTGCAAGGTGTGGATCGCATCGTGCCGGTAGACGTGTACGTTGTGGGATGCCCGCCGCGGCCGGAAGGACTCTTTTTTGCGCTATTGAAGCTGCAGGACAAGATCGACCAGATGACACTGGCAAAGCGGCCCACGGAGGTGCGTCTGAAGCCGCAGATGGTGGAAGAGTTCAAACGCGGGGTAATGGTGGCGCAAACGCCGGAGCCACGGTAGGAAATAGAAAATAGAAAATGGAAAATAGAAATTAGTCGGGCGGCTTGCGCATTCAACACAAAGGCCACAGAGTTCACAGAGTCAGTAGGGAAGAGGAGAGAGAAGACAAGATGGCATTTGCGCGAGCTGCGAAAACGAATGAAATCACGCCGGGAACGATTCGAGAGTTTCAGGTGGAGGGCAAAGCGATCGCACTGGCCAATGTGGGCGGCAAGTTCTACGCCATCAACAATACCTGCATGCATCGCGGCGGGCCGCTGGGCCAAGGAGTCATCGACGGAAACAAAGTCACTTGCCCTTGGCATGGCTGGCAGTATGACGTGACCACCGGCAAGATTAGCCAAAATCCAACGGTAGGGGTGGACTGCTACGCCTTGGAGGTTCGCGGAGAAGATATTTTCGTGGATGCAGGCTAGTTTCCTGTAACTTATTGAAAGCAAATAAGTTAATTTTATTTTGCCGAAATATGGCCACCTAAGCCTATCCCCACCTGCAAGGCCCTGTTTCCCCTAACCCTCATATTTTGTTTCGCTTTTTGAATGCCAGTGTGTATATTGCAGACTCGAAGCCTCGATGGCGACAATAACTGCGCAACGACACTACTGGATCTTCAGCGCCGACCCACACCACTATCACTGGGACACCCTGTTCGTAAAGGGCAAGGAGATGTGGCACGGTGCCGGGGCGAAGCCTGACGCGATTCGCGCGTTGAAACAGGTGCGCAAAGGCGACCGGGTTTTGTGCTATCACTCGGCCCCGGAGCGAACGCTGTATTCGATCGCCGAAGTCACGCGCGACCCTTATCCGGATCCGCACGATCACACGGGAAAGAACCTGGTCGCGGACCTGCGAGCCTTCGAAAAACTGCCGCGGCAAGTGGCGCTGGCGGAGATGCGCGCAAATCCCGCTCTGAAGAAAATGAAATTGCTGAAGAACGTGCGGTTGATCATTTCCCTGCTCACCGACCAGGAGTATCAGGAAATCCTGCGCATGGCCGGGATCGTTGCGACGCCGGGAATTCCGCTGCCCTGATGCGCCGCGCGCGGACCGTGGCTGTTCCACAAGCCAACCCGGAGCAATGAGCGGGCCGTCTGGCGCAAAGTGAACTGAGGTGAGAGATGGGTGCCCTTGGCCGCTCCAGTATTTTTGCCGTTTGTTTTGCTCTCCTGATTGCGCTCCTCTCGCAGAACACGCATCACGATTCGATGCTTGAAGGTGTTCCCTCCGGGAAGACGCGGGTGCTGGACCTGAGTTACGCGATTAACGACAAGCTGGTGCCGTGGCCCGGGGATGAGAAGTTCTTCGAAGCGAAGGTCAATGCCACCGTTGAGAAAAACGGCTACTTTACGCGTAGCTTCTGGATGCTGGAGCATTATGGGACGCATCTGGATGCGCCGGCGCACTTTCCGCCGGGGAAGGCGACAGTGGACCAAATCCCCGTGAAACAATTGTTCGGGCCCGCGGTGGTGATCGATGTCCGCGCCGAGAGCGGCAAGGACGCGGATTATCAGCTTGGCGCAACGCGCGTCGAGGATTGGGAAAAGCGGCATGGGCGGATTCCCGAAGGCGCGATTGTGCTGCTGCGGACGGGTTGGGCGTCGCGCTGGCCCGATACGCGGAAGTATAGGAATCAGGATGAGAAGGGCAAGATGCATTTTCCGGGATTCTCCGCGGAGGCGGCGAAGCTGCTCATAGAGCGGAAAGTGAGCGGCCTCGGATGCGACACGCTAAGCATCGACCATGGCGCGTCGAGTGATTACAAGGTGCATCGTCTGGCATTGGGAGCGGGTTTGTTTCAACTTGAAAACCTGGCCGACATGAATGAACTGCCGGAAACAGGAGCATTCCTGGTCGTGGCGCCGATTAAGTTGGAGGGCGGTTCAGGTGGACCGGTGCGGGTGTTTGCGCTGCTGCCGTGAAAAACTCTCATTTTTTGCAAGCTGATTTTGAAGTATGGCCACGCCGCTGGCTCTGGCATCAACTCCAAGTCACGGTTGAATCTTCTTCGGGAGGAAGCATGCGCTTTCGAATCGCGGTCCTGATCGGGATTTTGCTCGCTTTTGCGGCGGTGTCCGGCGCAGCGGAAGAGACGCCGCTGCTCGCGCATTCGCCCACGGTAAGCAAGACGCAGGTAGTCTTTGCTTACGGCGGCTACCTCTGGAGCGTGCCGCGCGACGGCGGCGATGCCCGGCAGTTGACCACCGGTGGACATGAAGGATTGCCGGTGTTTTCGCCTGATGGAAAATGGATCGCGTTTACCGGCCAGTACGACGGCAATGTGGATGTGTTCGTCATGCCCGCGGAAGGGGGCGAGCCGAAGCGTCTGACTTGGCATCCCGCACCCGATATCGCAGTGGGATGGACGCCGGACGGAAAGCGCATTTTGTTTCATTCGGCGCGCGAAGCCTTTGCGGACTTCGACCGTCTCTATACCGTTCCTGTCGAAGGCGGCCCGGCAGATGTTCTGCCGATGTGGCGTGGGGAAGAGGCGTGGTTCTCTCCGGACGCGACGCGAATCGCCTATGTGCCGAACGAAGTTTGGCAGACGTCCTGGAAGCGCTACCGCGGCGGGCAAACGACGCCCGTCTACATCCTGCGCTTGAGCGACCTGGCGCTGGAAAAAGTGCCGCGCGAGAATTCGAATGATTCGCATCCGGTGTGGTTTGGCGACACCGTCTACTTTCTTTCCGATCGCAACGGGGCGGTGACTCTCTTCGCCTACGACACGAAGACGAAGGCCGTGAAACAGGTGGTGGAGAACAAAGGGCTCGATTTCAAGTCGCTTTCCGCGGGGCCCGACGCGCTGGTCTACGAACAGTTCGGCGGAATCTATCTTTTTGATCCGCCGAGCGGCAAATCGAAGAAGGTGAGCATTCGAATTGCCGGCGACCTGCCGGCGACGCGGCCGCACTACGAGAAAGTGGGCGACAAGATCGAGAGTGCGGCGATTTCGCCGACCGGGGCGCGCGCCGTGTTCGAAGCCCACGGTGAAATTCTTACCGTCCCTGGCGAAAAAGGCGACATCCGCAATTTGACGCGCACAGCGGCGGTGGCCGAGCGCGATCCGGCGTGGTCGCCGGACGGCAAATCGATCGCCTATTTTTCGGATGAGTCCGGCGAGTATGCGCTGCACATCGCCGATCAATCGGGCTCCAAGACCGTGAAGAAGATCAATCTGGGCAATCCTCCGTCGTATTTCTACACACCGTTGTGGTCGCCGGACAGCAAGAGGATTGCTTACACGGACAAGCGGCTGAACCTGTGGTATGTCGACGTGGAGAAGGGTACGCCCGTGAAAGTGACGACGGACCGTTTCGATGATCCTACGTCCGGTTTCGCTGAGACCTGGTCGCCGGACAGCAAATGGCTGACGTACGCCAAGCTGCTCGAGAATCATCAGCGGGCCGTTTTCGTGTACTCGCTGGAAAGCGGCAAGGAGTCGCAAATCACGGACGGGATCAGCGACGCGCGATATCCGGTATTCGATAAGGGCGGGAAATCGCTGTTCTTTGCCGTCAGCACGGACGTGGGACTTTCCGCTGGCTGGCTGGATTTGTCGAGCTTTCAGCACCCGCTTCTGAGGAGCGTTTACGCGGCCGTGCTCAAGAAGGGCGATCCCTCGCCGGTCGAGCCGCAGAGCGACGAAGAAAAGGCCGCTGACCAAAAGAAAGACGCGACGGGCGGAGACAAAGGCAAAGAAGCTGACAAGAACAAAGAGGGAGAGAAAGGCAAGGAAGCCGACAAAGCGAAAGAAGGTGAGAAAAGTAAAGAAGGCGAGAAGAAGGAAGAGGCCGTCAAGGTCACCATCGACCTGGAGGGCATCGGACAGCGAATCGTTGCTCTGCCGATCAAGGCCGCTAACTATGTGAGCCTGGACACAGGCAAAGGCGGGATGCTGTTTCTCTCTGAGACCGTGGATGTGCCGCGATTCGGCGAGCCCACTCCTTTCACGGTTTCTAAATTCGATCTCACCACGAGGAAGACCGAGCCGTTCCTCAGCGGGATCAATGCTTTTGTGGTTTCCGCGAACGGTGAAAAAGTTTTGTACCGGCAGGGAAAGGGACGGTTCATCGCCAAAACGGACGCTGCGCCAAAGCCGGGCGACGGCGCGTTGAAGCTGGATGAGATGGAAGTCTACGTTGACCCGCGCGCCGAATGGAACCAGATGTACCACGAGGTGTGGCGCATCGAGCGCGACTTCCTCTACGATCCGCATCACCACGGACTGGACATCAACGCCGCGGAGAAGAAGTACGCTCCCTATCTGAAGGGTTTGGGAGGACGCGCGGACCTGAACTATCTCTTCGACGAAATGCTGGGTGAGCTCACCATCGGCCACATGTTCATTCGTGGCGGCGACGTTCCGCAGCCCAAACAGGTGAAGGGCGGATTGCTCGGGGCGGATTACAAGATCGAGAACGGGCGCTACCGCTTTGCCCGAGTTTATAACGGAGAGAATTGGAATCCCGATCTGCGCGCGCCGCTGACGCAGCCGGGCGTGGACGTGAAGCCAGGTGAATATTTGCTGGAAGTGGAACGGCGAGAAGTTCGGCCGCCGGCAGAGGTCTACACCTTCTTTGAGAACACGGCCGGCAAGCAGATCAGAATCAAGGTAGGTCCGAACGCGGATGGCAAGGACGCGAGGGAAGTCACCGTAGTGCCGCTGCCGAGTGAATTCGCGCTGCGCAACCGCGCTTGGGAAGAAGATAACCGGCGGAAGGTCGAAGAGTTGAGCGGAGGAAGGCTCGCTTACGTGCACGTTCCTGATACGGCGGCCGGCGGATGGCTCAATTTCAACCGCTTCTACTTTGCGCAGGTTGGCAAGCAAGGCGCGGTCATTGACGAGCGCTACAACCATGGCGGGGAAATAGCAGACTACATTATCGACACGCTGAAGCGCCCGCTGCGAAACTGTGCGATCTCCCGCGAAGGAGAAGCGTTCTGCTCGCCGCTCGCGCAAATTTACGGTCCGAAAGCGATGGTCATCAACGAAATGTCCGGATCGGGCGGCGATGCGCTGCCGTGGATGTTCAAGCAGGACAAAATCGGGCCGCTGGTCGGCACGCGCACCTGGGGCGGGCTGGTGGGAATTTATGGTTATCCTCCGCTGCTGGACGGAGGTCATGTGACCGCGCCGCGCGTTGCGATCTACGGATTGAAAGGCGAATGGGAAGTGGAGAACCACGGAATCGCGCCGGATATTGAAGTGGAAAACGATCCAGCGTCGGTTGCCGCGGGGCACGACCGCCAACTCGAAAAAGCAGTGGAAATCACGCTGGAGGCACTGAAGAAGAATCCCGTGGTGATCCCGGAGCATCCGCCGTATCCGAATTATCACAAGAAGTAGCCGAAGCGTGATTTTCCTTGTAGTGGCGCAGCATGCCGCGCCACTACAATCGCGGCTTCTTATGTGCGCGTTGCATTTTTCCTGAAAGCACCACCGACAAATTGCTGAAGCGCTGAAATCACTTTGCCGTGCGAAGAGCATTGACCGCAGCGCTGTGCTATTTTGAGGGTTCGGTTCTCTCATGCCGGAACTTCCAGAAGTCGAAACAGTGGCGCGAGGATTGCGGCAGGCAATTCTCGGGCGGCGGATCATCTCTGTCTCGCTCGGCAAGACGGATTTTATCGATGATCCTGCCGCGCTTGAAGAACACTTGCCCGGGCGCCGCTTCGAAGCTGTCGAGCGCTACGGAAAATTCATGCTGCTGCGGCTGTCGGCCGTGAATGGAGATACCCGCGTTGCCCCAACGGGGGATCCCGCGCCCGCATCGCTGCTCGTGCATCTGGGAATGACCGGCCAGATCGCGCCGAGTCCGGCGGCGCAGCCTCTGGAAAAACACACCCACGTTTGCCTGCTTCTGGATGACGGGCGCGAACTGCGCTACACCGATGCGCGGCGTTTCGGCCGCATCGCCTACCTGACGAAAGCGTTGCTTGCCGAAGAGTTGACTGGGTTCGGTGCCGACCCGCTCGAAGTAAGTAAGGAAGAATTCGCGGACAGAATTTGCGGGCGGCGCGCGCGTATCAAGGCGCTGCTGCTGGACCAGAGCGTTCTGCGCGGCGTCGGCAATATCTATGCGGATGAGAGCCTCTGGAAAGCGAAGATTCATCCAGCGAGGCTGGGAGCCAAGCTGAGCAGGAAGGAAGCGGAGAAACTGAGGCGCGCGCTACAGGAGATTCTGCAGAAAGCGATTGTGTTGCGGGGGTCCTCGATTTCCGATTTTCTTGACGCGGAAGGCGAGCCGGGAGAATATCAGCGGCACCACCGGGCGTATGGACGCGAGGGGAAAAACTGCTATCGCTGCAAAACGCCGGTCCGGCGCGCCATTGTGGCGGGGCGAAGCAGCTATTTTTGTCCAACTTGCCAGCCTTCGCCGCGCGGCTCTGCTGCATTGCCGCTAGCCGGGAAAAACGGCAGAAAGACTAAACGAAGGGACGCGGAGAAATCGCCGAGAAGAAATGGGAAGTCATGGTGAGAGCCGGCAGTCGTTGAAAAATCACGAAACGAAGTGACAGGCTCCGCACGTCTATAAGAACAAGTCCCGAGAGCGGGCCGCACGGCCATGACGGCGACGCGGTGGAATTGGCTGTGCGAGGATGATGAAATTCTTTCAGTGAAATCTTGTTGAAGACTTCGAGGGAGATGGAATGAACTCACGTCGATTGGCAATTTTTGTGTGCGTTGCGGTGCTTGTTCTGGCCGGAGTGCGGGTGGGGTCGGCGAAACCTCCCGCGGATGATACCGCTGCGGCGGACGCGCAGATATTGAGCGAGATCCACGATCACAGCCAGGCAATGGAAAACCTGGAATACCTGTCGGACGAGATCGGGCCTCGGCTGACCGGCTCGCCGCAATTGAAGCAAGCGAACGATTGGACCGCGGCCAAGTTCCGCGAATACGGCCTGACCAACGTGCACCTGGAACCATGGACGATTGCGCATTCCTGGGCGCGCGGAACGGCGCACGCGCGCATCGTGAGTCCAACCGGGCATCCGCTGACGATTGCATCCGCGGGATGGTCGCCCGGCACCAACGGAGTAGTGCGCGGGCCGGTCGTTTACTTTGACGCCAAAACGAAAGAGGATTTCGACAAGTTTCGCGGAAAGCTGAAGGGCGCGATCGTCATCTACCAGGAGCCCGAGAGTCTTTCTCCGCCGAAGCCGGGAAGTCCGAATGCGGAATTGATTCGTCCAATGCAGACGCCGCCACCGGTGAAGGGACAGCCGCCGGCGCCGTCGCCGTTTGCGGCGTTTCTAGAAGTGGCGCGCGCGCGAAACGAGTTTTTCAAGAAGGAAGGCGTCGCCGTGGTGCTGCGCGATTCGAACAAGCCGCACGGCCTGCTGAACATGACCGGCATCGGCGGTGAGCAGTTCGAAATCGGCGTGATCCCGACGGCGTTCAGCACCGGCGAAGGTTACCGGATGCTGTTCCGCATGCAGAAGCACGCGAAGGTGGAAGTCGAGATCGAGATGACGAACTCGTTCGGCGACAAGCCCACGGATGTGTACAACACCGTTGCGGAGATTCGCGGCAGCGAAAAGCCGGACGAAGTGGTGATCCTGGGCGCGCATCTGGATTCCTGGGACCTCGGGACCGGGTCAACGGACAACGGCACGGGATCGATGGCGGTGCTCGAAGCCGCGAGAACGCTCGCGAAATTGAACTTGAAGCCGAAGAGGACCATCCGGTTTGTGCTTTTCACCGGAGAAGAAGAGGGCCTCGTCGGCTCGGCGAAATACGTGGAAGCCCACCAAAACGAGCTGGAGAAAATTTCCGCCGTGCTGGTTCATGATACCGGCACGGGCCGCGTGCTGACACTGGGATTGCACGACAATTATCAGGATCGGGAAATCGTGGACCAAGTGCTGGCGCCGCTGAAAGAGCTGAAGCTGCTTGAGCCGACCATGCGAAGGGCATTCGGAACGGACCACGCCTCGTTTAACGAAGTAGGCGTGCCGGGGTTCTTTGTGGTTCAGGACGGTGCGGAATACAACCTGACGCATCACAGCCAGTCGGACACGTTCGACAAAGTGTGGAAGGATGATCTGAACCAGGGAGCGCAGGTGTTGGCAGCGTGGGCCTACAACACGGCGCAACTGCCTGCGATGCTGCCGCGACGCCCGCTGCCATACCGGCCCTCGACGGATGCGGCAAAGACGGAAGCGCCGAAGCCCGATCCGGTTTCGGAAATGGATGCGAAAATTATTGAGCAAGTGAAGTCCGACCAGGCCGCGCTGAAATCCAACCTGCAATATCTGGCGGACCGCATCGGCCCGCGGCTTACTGGATCGCCGCAACTCGACCAGGCGAGTCATTGGACGTTGGAGCGCTTTAAAGAGGCGGGTCTTTCCGCCGCGCACCTGGAGCCCTGGACGATTGGCAACAGTTGGACGCGCGGCCCGGCGACGGGTGAGATCATTTCTCCATCGCACCATGTGCTGGCACTGGAGACAGCGGGCTGGTCGGCGGCTACGAAAGGCGCTATTCACGGCCGGGTGATCGGAATTGCGGCGGAAAAACCGGAGGACTTGCAGCAATACAAAGGCAAGTTGAAAGGCGCGATCGTCGTCATCGGGCGCCCGGTCGAAATGGTTTCCCCCGGGAATCCGTTGATGACGCCGTGGGGAGAAAACACCGTCCCCGTGGCGCTGCCGAAAGCGGAAGCCGGCAAACCATATGGCTCTGAGGCGTCCAGGAATTTCCGGCAAGCGCAAGCGAAGTTTTTCGAGGAAGAGGGAGTCGGAGCCGTGCTGCGCGGCTCGGAAAAATGGTACGGGCTGCTGAACATGAGCACCGCAACAAGGGAATACGCCCCTAGCGCGATTCCGACCGCGTACATGACCCGAGAAAACTACACGCTGCTTTGGAGATTGCTGGATGCCGGAGCCGTGGAAGCGGAAGTGAACATTGAAAGCAGCTTCAGCGGCAAACCCGTGGAAGTGTACAACACCGTCGCGGAAATTACCGGCACCGAGAAACCGGAAGAAGTAGTGATCGTAGGCGGTCATCTCGATTCGTGGGATTTGGGAACCGGCGCGACGGACAACGGTACCGGCTCGATGGCCGTGCTGGAAGCGGCCCGCGCTTTGCAAAAGCTGGGCGTGAAGCCGAAGCGGACGATCCGATTCGTGCTGTTCACCGGCGAAGAGCAGGGGTTGAACGGTTCGCGAGCTTACGTGAAGGCGCATCAGAAAGAGCTGGAGAAAATTTCCGGCGTGCTGGTGCACGACAGCGGCACCGGAAAAGTTCTGACCATCGGGTTGATGGGGAACTACGCGGCGAGAGAAACCATCGACCGCGCGCTGAATCCGCTGGCGCGAACGACGGACATCGGATTGGCGGAGCCGACGCTGCTCTCCGAAGGCGGAACCGATCATATTCCGTTCGACGCCGCCGGCGTGCCGGGATTCTGGTGCGTGCAGGAAGGCGCGGATTACGACAAGACGCACCATTCGCAAGCAGATACGCTGGACCGCGTGCGCTGGGATGACTTGACCGAAGGGGCGCAAGTGCTCGCGGTGTTTGCCTACAACGTCGCGCAACTTCCGGAAATGCTGCCGCGCAAGCCCGCAAAGCAGGGCGGCGACTGAGCCGGTTGCATGCGAGCGGTTCTCCAGAGAGTCAGCCGCGCGAAAGTTACGGTCGAAGGACGCGTGACAGGCGAAATTGGTGCCGGGCTGATGATCCTGCTGGGCGTCGGCCGCGAAGATACGTCCGCTGTCGCCGCAACGATGGCGGAAAAGTGCGCGAACCTGCGCATCTTCGAAGACGATCAGGGTAAGATGAACCGCTCGCTGCTGGACGTAAAAGGCAGCGCCCTGGTCGTCTCGCAATTCACGCTTTACGGCGATGCGCGCGGGCAGCGGCGGCCAAGCTTTATTTTGGCGGCGCCGCCGGAACAAGCCAAAGCTCTTTACGAAGAATTCTGCGAAGCTTTTCGCAAGCTTGGCGTGAGCGTCGCCACCGGTATTTTCCAGGCGATGATGTCCGTGGAGCTGGTCAATGAAGGCCCGGTCACGATCCTCCTCGATTCCGGCAAAACGTTCTGATCGCATTGGTGCGCAAGAACCTGAGCGCTGGACGAAAGCGGCAGCGCCGCGGGAATTGAAGAGTGACGCCGTGCAAGCGCGGCTGCGGCGGAAAGTAGCTTAATCACTGTGGCGAGCACAGGAAAAAAGGAAGAGCTCAAGATCCGGCGCCCTAAGATCGCCGATGCGCCGCAGATTGCCGCGCTCACCGGCCAGCTCGGGTATCCGGCGACGGCAGCAGAGATGCGCAAGAGGCTGCTGGGAATCAAGACTGCCGCGCAGCATGCCGTATTCGTGGCAGATTCTCCAGAAGGCGGAGTGATCGGCTGGCTGCAGGTGAGCAAGCAGCCTCTGCTGGAAGCTGCGACCCGCGCGGAAGTGAACGGGCTCATCGTTGCAGAAGGGCAGCGCAGCCTGGGAGCGGGCGCGCTGCTGCTGGCAGCCGCCGAAGATTGGGCGCGCAAACACGGCTGCAAGAGCATGTCGGTCCGGTCGAATGTAATTCGCGAGCGCGCGCACAAGTTCTACGAACGCAACGGCTACGAGCATTACAAAACGCAGAAATCATTCCGCAAACCGCTGTAACCCACGATCCCGTTTTTCTCACAAGGATCTACGCCGTATTTTAGAATGCAACAAGACCGTTCTCGATGGCATGGTCTTGCCGAGCAGGGGCGCAGCATGCTGCGCCCCTACAACCGCGCAACAGACCTTTCGTTTTCGCCATTCCTCTTGCGCACCAGCGCAAGCGCTCAAGTGGAAATATATATCGCATTGCGATATAGTTATTTGATGGCCAAAGAAATCACTACGGCGGAGTACCAGGCCCTCGCGGAACTCCGCTACCTCATTCGCAAGTTCGTCCGCGAAGGGGACGCCGTGGCGCAGACGGCAGGCCTGGAGCCTCAGCAATATCTGCTCTTGCTGGCGATCCGCGGTCTTCCCGAAGGCGAAGAAGCGACCATCCGGGCCTTGGCGGACCGGCTGGCGCTGAAGCATCACAGCGCGGTTGAGCTGATCGACAGACTGGAGTCCCACGGTTACGTGCGCCGGAGCCGCAGCCGGGACGACCGCAGGCGCGTCCTGGTGGCGCTGCTGCCGCGAGGAGAGAAGCTGCTCGAGCAGGTAGCGCGAGACCGCATCGGCGAGTTGCGCGCGAGCGGCGCAGCGCTCGTGAATGCCATCAGCGCGCTGCTGGAAAACGGCCGCCCGACGTCCGGCGAGAAACGTACCGGGCGTACTTCCAAGAAAAGCAAGGTACACCGTGTTGAGTGATCTTCCCGAAACAGAGTTGAGCGAAGCGCGAGAACCGGGCCAGAAGAGCCAGTGGAGTTTTTCTTCGCAGAAGTGGGCATCGTTTGTTCGGGATCGCGAAAAACAGGTTTTCCTGATCTTGACGCTGCTTATCGGCGCGACCGTGGGCATGGTCGTTGTGGCGTTCATTCTCTTGACGGAGCGATTCGGGGCCAGGCTCTATCCCGCAGGTGGAGCGGCATGGCGAAGGCTGCTCGTTCCCGTAGCGGGCTCAGCCGTCATGGGCTATTTGCTCTATCGCTTTTTTCCCGATGCCCGGGGGAGTGGAGTTCCGCAAACGAAGGCGGCGCTGTATGCGCGGGGCGGCCGAATTTCGCTTGGCACGGTGTTCGGAAAATTCTTCTGCACTTCCGCGACGCTTGCCAGCGGGATTCCGCTCGGGCGCGAAGGTCCGGCGGTTCAAGTGGGCGCCGGAATCGCGTCGGTGCTTGGCAGAAAACTTGGCTTGCGCCCAGAAAAAGTGAAGGCGCTGATCCCTGTCGGGGCCGCAGCCGCCGTCGCAGCGGCATTCAATACGCCGCTAGCTGCGGTTTTGTTTGCGCTGGAAGAAGTAGTCGGCGATATGCACGCGCCGGTGCTTGGCTCGGTGGTGCTGGCTTCGGCGACGTCGTGGGCGATGCTGCGATTGCTGCTGGGAAATGATCCGCTGTTCCAGGTGCCGCAGTATCAATTGGTGCATCCGGGCGAATTCGGCATTTACGCGGTACTCGGTCTTGCCGGCGGATTCGTTTCGGTGGCGTTCACGAAGCTGCTGCTTTGGATGCGGGCGCGCTTTCTGCGTTTCCCGAAAAAGACGGTGTGGTTCCAACCTGTGGCGGGCGGAGTGACCGTTGGCATAATGGGCTGGTTCGTTCCGCAACTGCTGGGCGTCGGATACAAGCATGTTGGTGAAGCTCTCAATGGCAACATGGCGTTGAAAGTGATGATCCTGTTGCTCGTACTGAAGTTCTTCGCCGTGGTCACCAGCTACGCCTCCGGTAACGCGGGTGGAATCTTCGGACCGAGCCTGTTTCTCGGAGCCATGCTCGGCGGCATTGTCGGAAACGTCGCCAATCACTTTTTTCCAAATTATGTCGGGACGCCCGGGGCTTACGCACTCGTTGGGATGGGCACGGCATTTGCCGGGATCGTGCGCGCGCCGATGACGTCCGTGGTGATGATCTTCGAAATTACGCGAGACTATGCAGTGATCGTGCCGCTGATGATTTCCAACCTGGTGAGTTTTTTCATTTCCTCACGATTCCAGAAGGAGCCGATCTACGAAGTCCTGGCGCAGCAAGATGGCATCCACCTGCCCAGGATTGAAACGCGGTGGCAGGAAGGGCAGCGGCAAGTGGTTCATGCGATGCGCGAGGCCACGGAAGTATTGAACGGCGAGATGACCGTTCAGGAGGCCTTGGAGAAATCGGCGTCCAGCGAATTTCACGCCTGGCCCGTGTGCGATGACCGCGGCGTGCTTGGAGTCATTCGCTTGCAAGACCTGAAGCGTGATAACGACACTGGTCTTGGCAGCAAGCGGCTGCGAGAAATCGTTGGCGGGAGCGAATTTCCACATGTCCATGGAGACCATGCGCTGAATCTGGCGATGGAACGCATGGGTGCGAATAAGTTGGATCTCTTGCCGGTGGTAAGTCGCGCCAACGTGCATCGCCTCGAAGGCGTTGTGACTTTGCAGGACGTCCTGGCGCTCTACGGGCTAGGAGCGAAGGAACCCGAGTAGTTCACAGTTGAAAGTTGAAAGTTGAAAGTTGAAAGTTGAAAGTCCAATCCCCCTGACGAGATCGGCGGGGTACGTACACCCCCTAGCAATTCAGATGAATATCAAAACAAAGGGCTTACAAAATTTGCATTTCATAAACGATTGATTCTAAAGAGCCTGGATTGCAGCGCAACAGCGGAAACACACAGTACCTAGATCGGCACGAAGAGTTGGGCAATTTATCAGGGCGGTGTGCGGATCCTGTCTCTATGCCGGAAAAGCGGCAGCAAGCTGCCGCACTCCAAAGGGAGTCTAGTTGGCCATAACGCTCCCCCCTACCCCTCTGTTTTTTGTAAGTGTTGCATCTAAGGGACTTAAGTATTGCACAAGTCCTTTGTTTGCAACACATACGAGGGGCTCACAAGTGTTGCATCTAAAGGACTTATATTGCACCAAAATTGTGCACGCTTTGCGAATCTTGCGAGGGGTAGACGGGCACAGGCGAGGACAGGAATTAGCTGCACTTGTACCCAGAAGCTACTGTACCAGAGGAATATGGGATTGTCACGAGGAATCAGCGAAAACGGGCGAAGCAGTCGCTTAATGAGTAGAGAACGAGGCCATAGGTAGTTTGGCGAGGAAAGGTCAAGACCCGCAGCCTTAAAAAACCGAAGGCTGCCGCACATGGCCGAGGTCAGCGGTAAGTTGGTTCTAGCGATTCCAATGATAATATGATCCCACCCTAAGGCTGACTGAGGCTCATGAGAAAGATCGTCGAATCCCTATTGATTCTTACGTTTCTTGCCTCCTCAGCGGTCGCTCAGAAAGCGACTGAAGCCTGTCGAGCCGACATGAAGCACCTGAAATTGCCAGAGAAGGCTTTTATTGATGACGTGCTCGGTCTAAACCAGCCCACCTTATTGTTCTTGTTTTCCCAAGATGGGGTGGATGTTTATTCCGCCACTGATTTCAAGGCAATGCGAATGTTTCAAAGAACTGGGATGCCTTTCGCCAATGCTTTCACAGTCGTTCTGGTCTATCAAGATGAGCAGATGCGACAGAGGAAGATTGAATCCCTGTTGAAGGAAAATCCCCATGCCCCCTTTGAGGATTTGAAGTTTGCGACGTTGCGATACGAGTTGACTCCGGTATGGGATGACAACGTTCTCAAGAGAAAATGGCTCATAGCGGGGATGGCTTATTTCAAGCCCGTATCATGCGAGCCGATGGAATCGAGAATGCCTGCATCATCGGAGGGTTATCTCGAGGCAACGATACAGGGAAACAATCGAATCGCTGGACAGATGCCTCCGATAGCGATTCCAGAGAGCCAACGGCTCCCTCCCACGCCTGACTCTGTATTGGCTAAGGCGCTTGATGCTATGCGGAATCTGTTGAAATCCTATGGACTTCCGAACTAAGGTTGCTGGGACAGTTCGGTGATAGCGTTATTCAGGTGTTTGCGAACGGCTTCATCAACGCGGTCATTTGCCTTCGGCTGCTGAGTGATCTCAACCTTGTACTCGACGGTGCCATTATTCTTAACCTGGCGAATGCTGACATGGCTTGACCATATAGGGCTTTCCGGCAGAGGCGAGAGCGGGTCTCCAACTTTAATAACTCGTCCAAAAGACATTGTTTTTCCACCTCAAAAACAACTCTAACAGAGCGACACGCCCACGGCGGGAACTTCTTTTGAGATTGCAGCCGTTCCGAAATGCCTTGGTGCCAACCCACCTGTCTCGGCGCGGGAAGTGGCTGGACGCGCCTCGGCAAACGGAATAAGCATCCTGGGATACAAGAGTATCACTGGCGTATGTTGGCGGATTGATTTATGCTCCCCGGTGATTGCAGTTTCCCTTTAGCCCCGGCAGAACTGGGGCGCATGCCATCAAAATGCTCTTTAAGACCCAGAGCGCTGCGGTGTACGGGATTGACGCCTACCTTGTGGAGGTGGAGGTGGACGTGGGATCGGCGCGGATGCAGGACTTTAACGTGGTGGGGCTGCCGGACAACGCGGTCAAGGAGAGCCGTGAACGGATCAAGAGCGCGCTGAGAAACTGCGGGTATGAATTCCCTTATGGACAGGGAGTGACGATTAACCTGGCTCCCGCCGATGTGCGGAAGGAAGGGTCGGGGTTCGATTTGCCCATGGCGCTGGGGCTGGTGGGCTGCCAGGGACAGTTTTTCGGCAAACAACTGGACAAGATGATGTTTCTGGGGGAGCTGTCGCTGGATGGGAGCGTGCGCTCGGTGCGCGGGGCGCTGTCCGCGGCGCTGGCAGCGCGGGAGTTCGGGTTGAAGGCGCTGGCCGTTCCGGAAGCGAATGCGAAGGAAGCGGCGGTGGTGGAGGGCGTGGACGTGTTTGCGGTGAAGTCGCTGCCGCAAGCCGTGGACCTGGTGAATTCGCCGGAGTCGTTCACTCCGGTAAAGGTGGATGCGCAGCAGATGCTCTCCGAGGCCGCGCAGTACTCGGTGGACTTGCGCGATGTACACGGGCAGCAGGCGGCGAAGCGCGCGCTGGAAGTGGCCTGCGCCGGCGGGCATAACATTTTGTTCATCGGGCCGCCCGGCGCGGGGAAGACCATGCTGGCGAAGCGCATCCCCACGATCCTGCCGCCGATGTCACTCGAGGAAGCCATCGAGACGACGCGTATCCATAGCGTAGCGGGCGTGCTGGAGGACAGCCGCGGGTTGGTGGGCACGCGGCCGTACCGTTCTCCGCACCACACCATCAGCGACGCGGGGTTGATTGGCGGAGGCGCCGTGCCGCGGCCGGGAGAAGTGTCGCTGGGGCACAACGGCGTGCTCTTTTTGGATGAACTGCCGGAATTTCAGCGGAATGTCTTGGAAGTGATGCGGCAGCCGCTTGAGGACGGGGCTGTGACCATTTCGCGCGCCGCTATCTCGGTGACGTTTCCGTCACGGTTCATGCTGGCGGCGGCGATGAATCCGTGCCCGTGCGGGTACTTCGGCGACCCGACGCGGGAGTGCCACTGCACGCCTCCCATGATTCAGCGCTACGTGTCGAAAATCTCGGGCCCACTGCTGGATCGCATCGATATTCACATCGAGGTGCCGGCCGTGAAGTACAAGGAACTGCGAGCCCCGACTTCCGCGGAGGATTCTGCTTCCGTAAGGCAACGTGTGATCGCCGCACGAAATCGCCAGCTCGAAAGGTTCCAAAGCGAGAAAAAGACTTACGCGAACGCGCAGATGATGCCGAAGATGATTCGAAAGCATTGCGCGATTTCGCCCGAAGGCGAGAAGCTGCTGGAAAACGCCATCACCCGGCTGGGGCTTTCCGCGCGGGCCCATGACCGCATCCTGAAGGTAGCCCGGACGATCGCGGACCTGGATGGCGGGGGAGGCATCGAGCCAAGGCATCTCAGCGAGGCGATCCAATACCGCACCCTGGACAGGTCCTATTGGGCTTAGCGGTTATCCGACGGTGCGTTGTTAGGGAGTCGAACCAAAGCATTCGACCGAGACAGTCAGTTGAGCTTGCCGAGGCATCTAACAGTTTGGAGGCTGAAAGGCGGGCACTCCATTTGACTCGGTTTCCGTTGCTATGTTACCCATTAAGCGCTCACTTTTGGGGCTCCTGGGGTGACAACAACGCAAAAGATGGCCTCCGACACCAAGCACCTCGAAATTACGCTGGACACGCAGGTCGATAGCGTGAATTTGGCAGAGGAGATGTGTCTCCGCGTGGCGGAAGCGGCGGGGTTTGGCGAGGACGACTGCTACCGCATCGGGATGAGCGTGCGCGAGGGCGTGATCAACGCCTTTCACTACGGGAACCAGGAGCGCCCCGACAAGAAAATCTACCTGGCCGTCGACCTCACCGCGGACAAGATGATTATTCACGTGCTGGACGAGGGCGCGGGCTTCATTCTCGCCGATGTTCCGGACCCGCTCGCGGAGGAAAACCTGCTCAGTACTTCGGGCCGGGGGATCTTCCTGATGCGTGCTTTCATGGACGAGTTCGATGTGATTTCCGGCAGAAACGGCGGCGCGGAAATCGTGATGTCAAAGAAACTGCCGACTCCGGGGAGTACTTCCCCGAATGGCCAGGGTGGACGAAACGCCAAGCCCCGACAGGAAGCGTAAGGAAATCGATGTCACTCCATGCGACGCATCGCGATGCCGGGCAAGTCACAGTTGTGGACTTGAGCGGACGGATTACGCTCGGAGACGGCAGCGCTCTTTTGCGAAAGACGATCCGGGGACTGCTGGATGATCAGAGGAAAATGATTCTTCTGAATCTCGCTGACGTGGACTACATCGACAGCTCGGGAATCGGCGAGCTGGTCAGCGGGTTTACGGCGGTGAAAAATCAGAGCGGGGACCTGAAGTTGCTGCATCTGACGAAGAAGGTCCGCGACCTTCTGCAGATCACGAAGCTGTACACGGTATTTGATGTGTTTACCGACGAGGGTACCGCGCTTCGCAGTTTTAGGTGATTTCACCCGACCGTTCCTCTTGAGTACGACATCAGAATTTTTCTTCAGCTCGCGTATTCACACCAAGCAGAACTGGCTCCGCACGCCACCGCGCCCTGCGGTCTGAGGCTCGCGTGATTCGCTGGACTACGGCACAATCTTCTGGATGATGCCGCGTGCCGATACATTGTGGATTGTGGACCAGGCAAAATCTCTGGGTTTCGACCTCTGCGGCGTAGTCCGCGCGGAAAAATTTCCCGAACTGCAGCGGATGCCCGAGTGGCTCGCCCGCGGCTACGCCGGCGAAATGAAGTACCTCGCAGATCCCCGGCGAGCCGATCCGCAAAACGCCATGCCGGGAATCCGGAGCGCCATCGTCGGCTTGCTCAACTACAACACCGCGCGGCCGCTTTCCATCAATTCTGCGCTGCCCGGCGAAGATAGCACGCGGCGTGGGTGGATCTCCCGTTATGCCTGGGGCGACGACTACCACGATGTGTTGCGGGAGAGACTGGACGCGCTGGTTGAATCCCTGCGCGAACGATTTACAGGTCCATTCGACGCGCGAGCCTACGTGGACACCGGACCGGTCCAGGAGCGAGTACTGGCGAAATACGCAGGTTTGGGATGGCTCGGAAAAAACACGCTGCTGCTGAACCAGATGCTCGGCTCGTTCTTTTTTCTGGGTGCCATTCTCACCACGCTCGATCTCGAACCGACGCTCGGGGCGAACGAGCTGCCGCCGCCGGACTTGTGCGGGAGCTGCCGGCGTTGCCTCGACGCCTGTCCGACGCAGGCCTTCGTCGAACCCTACGTCATGGATGCCCGAAAGTGTATCTCCTACCTGACCATCGAATTGCGCGGCGCCATCCCGGAGGGGCTCCGCGAGCCGATGGGAAATCATGTTTTCGGCTGCGACATCTGCCAGGACGTTTGCCCGTGGAACCGGCGTGCGCCGATTGCCACAATACCGCAGTTCCAGCCGAGAGTTTTTCCTCAGACCGAGGAAAATCTCACCTCGACGTCTCTTCCGCCGCAGGACGAATCGCTCTACCTTCCGGGACTGGAATGGCTCCTCGGGCTGAGCGAAGCTGAGTTCCGCGAACTCTTCCGCGGAAGCCCCGTCAAACGTGCTAAATGGCGCGGCCTGATACGCAACGCGTGCATCGCGATCGGGAATTCCGGCCTACGACCGGGCACGGCGGATCACACTCGAATCAGCGACAAATTGGAGCGGCTCGCGGCTTCTGGGGATCAGGTCCTCGCCGAATCTGCCCGATGGGCGCTTTCGCATATCCAATAAGAGTGCAAGGGGAAACTCGCTCAAGGGACAGACACCGGTTAGCTTGGCCCACAAATCGATGAGACGTGCGGAATCGCGGTTTTCTCAGACCGCGTTACCATCTCGCGGCCACTAGCGGTATAATCCCACCCGCAGGTCGATTCGCCCTCCGTGCTGCTGAGGTTCCCATGAATCGTCGTAACTTTTTGATGAATACGGGTATCGTCGGCGCAGGATTGCTTGGGGCAGGAAATGCTGCACCTGGTCTTTTGCGCGCCGGCACCGCGACCAATTCGGATTCAAATCTTACTCTGGAGGAAAAACCCGTGGCCTTTACGTTGCCCCCGTTGCCGTATTCGTTCGACGCACTTGAGCCGTACATCGATGCCAAGACGATGGAAATCCATCATGACAAACATCATGGCGCCTACGTTGCCAACCTCAACAAGGCCCTGGAAGGCCAAGCCAATTTGCAGGCCAAGTCGCTCGATGACCTTCTCAAAGGTCTCGATTCGATCCCGGAGAATATCCGCAACGCCGTGCGCAACAACGGCGGCGGCCACTGGAACCACTCGCTCTTCTGGACGCAGATGAAGAAGGGCGGAGGCGGCGAGCCGAAGGGAGATCTGTCCGCTGCGATCAACTCGACGTTTGGGTCGTTCGCCGGATTTCAGGAGAAATTTGGAGCCGCTGGACTGGGCCGCTTTGGTTCCGGCTGGGCGTGGCTGGTCGTTCGAGATGGGAAACTGGCCATCGACTCCACGCCGAATCAGGACACTCCCTATCTGCTCACGGGAGGCAGCAAAGCCGTGCTTGGGCTGGACGTCTGGGAACATGCGTACTACCTGAAGTATCAAAACGTGCGCGGTGATTACATCAAGGCCTGGTGGAACGTCGTCAATTGGGACAAAGCCGCCGAGCTTTACGACGCGGCGAAGAAGTAGACTGTTCCAGGGAGTTATCAAAAAAGGAAAAGGCCCCCTAACCAGCCGGGGGCCTCTTCATTTGTGCCAAAAAGTGGAATGGTTTCCGAATTAGGCCATTAATTGCCGTTTGGCCAACGGAACGACGGCTACTGACCCCCGCGCAGCGGGATAATTTGTTGCTGCGGGCGCAAAAGTGCGCGCCTCCGGTGTCGCCAATGGCAGGGGCATCGGCATGGCGCCAACGGTTTGCCGCGAAGCTTCGCGAACCAACTCCATTCGGCCGCGCACACGGAACTTTGCGAGCAGCGAGGAGACATGGAATTTTACGGTGCGCTCGGATAGATTGAGGTTGGCGGCGATTTCCTTGTTTGCGAGGCTCTTCATCAGGCCGGAGAGAACTTCTTCCTCGCGGCGTGTCATCTTCACTTGGCTGCAGACCGATTTCCCCGCCTCCAATAGCTTGTCCGCTTTCTCGTTGAGGCCTTCCAGAATGTCGCTTTCGGCCTGGACCATCACAACGTAATCGCTCGTGGACTGGCCCCGCATCATGCAGTGCATCGCCAGCAGCCCGGCGGCCTGGTCTACGGGAAACCTGCCGTCTGGTCCGGCGTCGACATGAAAGTGGGCTACTCCCGTGCTCCTTTCATAGAAAAAGTAAACATCGCGGGGAAAAGCTGGGCGGGAATTTGTCACTTGATGCGGAATTCCACTTCTGCGGATCTCCTTCACGTGCACCCCCTCCGAATGCAGCCTCGCGACGGAACCGAAGCCGATTGAGTTTTCTGTTCTTCGCCCCTCGACGAGGCGTATTCCCCAGATGGGCTAGACAAGCAGGCAAGAAGTCAAAAAAATGGCCGATGACTCGGCGACCCCCACCCCTGAACGGCAACGACCAGGCGTGTGAAGGAACTCCCTGAAAGCCAGCCTGGAACCGTTTTGCCGAACCATTCGTATTTGCACATATTCTTCCGAATGGAAGAATATGCAACTTACTCAAAACTTGAGGACTTACGCCGCGATAGGGGCACCTTAGAAATCATTTGACGGTAGGAATTGCACGGCGCACGAAATTTTTCCACCTTACCGACGCAGGTTCTAAATCCGAGGAAGGATCCGAGACAACCGGGACTTGCTCTATGCCCTGTGGAAAACACCGAGGCGCAGTCCCATGCAATCGAGAGCCTCAGAATTGGATGATTCGCGTTTGCTCCGGGCCGATCAATTCGTATGCCATACCCCGCCAACGAATCTTGCGCGTGATCAGAGAGTTCACAAAATTTACAATGTAGAGAAACGGGATGAAACTTGTTAACAAAACGTAAACCCAGGCTTGTCCCATGATCTGGGATCGCGCGGCCGGGACGGCCTCCGTCACGCCGATGAGCCGGATGGAACTTCGGATCGAGGAAAGCAGTACGGGAAGAAAAGTCAGCGTCGCGATGTGAAAGGCGGGTCTCTGGTCGAAAAAGTCGCTCAAGATCAGAATCACGCCGAGCAAAAGCGTCACGCAGTACAGTAGATGCGTGACCGCTGCAGGCGCCCACACTTTATCCGCGTACACGCGCGTGATCAGAATTTGGCGGTTCGTAAATTCCAGCAATCCTTGAAAATCGGTTTCGGCGTAAGAAAGCGTCAAGCACTCCGGTATGAAAACAATCTGGCGATTGTTGCGCTTCAACGCGCGCGTCAAGGAATAATCGTCGCTGACCGAGTTTCTCCACTCGTCCATGACACCCGATTGCTCGAAGACGCTCCGGCGAATCGCCGTGCCGCCGCCCCAGCAGAAATTTCTCCCTTTCTCGCTGAGCATGGTGACCACCGGCGCATTCCACGCGGCGAGGAGCGCGGTCGGCAGATTTCTGCGATTGGGAATCAGCCAGCGCATGGTGGTTGTCGCGCCGATCCTCACGTCTCCCAGCGGCGCCACCAGGTGATGCAGCCAGCTCTTACCCGGACGCCCGTCGGAATCGGTGAAGACGAGTACTTCAAATTCCGGCGGCAGTTGTTCCACGGCCGCGCGCAAGTTGTTCACCTTTTCGCCGGAGTTGCTCGGACTCCCCGAGATGATTACGTGAGCTTTCACTTTCGAGCTCGCGGCTATTCGCTCGACGAAACTGCGTGCGGGATCCGATGCCGAGGCGAAAATGAAAAAAATCTCGTAATTCTGCCGCTCGAATTCCGTTAGCGACAAAAGATTGCGCTCCAGCCCCGGCTCGATGCCTTTACAGGGACAGAGCACGGCCACTCGCGGCGCGTAGAATCCGGGATCGGTGTGCAAGCGCCGCCGCACGTAGCCGAGCCACTGCATGACCTGCCAGATGAGGTACAACGCAAGCAGGATCTGCAAAAACGCCAGTAAATAGAATAGTGTTTCCACGTTCCCTGAGAATAGCAGAGGAACATCGCTCGCAGAGCGCCGTTCGAACGGTTAGAATCGCAGCGGTAAACGTCCGTCCTAAGGAGAACAAAAATGCCACGAGTGGATCTTGGAATGGTGACGTCAGGGCTTGAAATCCCCGGCTATCGGGTTGTCCGGAATTTTGGCATCGTGCGCGGAATCATCGTGCGCTCGCGGAGCGTGATCGGGAATCTCGGCGCGGCGCTTCAGACCATCATCGGAGGAAACATCACCATTCTCACGAACCTCTGCGAGAAGACCCGCGAGGATGCTTTTGAACTGCTGTTGCAGCACGCCGGCGAACACGGAGCCAACGCCGTCATCGGAATGCGCTATGACGCCACCGAAGTGATGCAAGGTGTGACCGAAGTGCTTGCTTACGGCACCGCCGTCCAGGTTGAGCGCATGCCCTGATTTCCCTGTCCTTCAGTGGAGACGTGAATGTGAGGCTGACTGCCCTTGAGCCGCGACAATTTGCGCCGCCAGTTCCTCGATGCCCGTCAGCGTGCGGCTCGCCGCCAAGCGCGCCTTTTCCATGAACGAAGAATCCAGCAGAAAGGCGCAACGGTCGACGAAGGGATGGTCCGCCGCTTCAAAGGGCTTGCGTCGTCGTCGCGTCTCCCCGGCACGCGCCAGCAGTTCCCCATACAATTGCAGATCCCGCTGAAAATCGAGCGCGTCCCCCGCGGTCCAGCCCTGCTGCCGCGTCAATGACGCCAGGAATTTCCTGCGGAACGCCGTGGCATCCCGCCGGAGCATCGGACGCGGCTTGGCCTTGCCCGCAGGCCGCGGCTCGTCGCAAACGATCGCCAAGGCCCGCACGGTCAGAGCCAGCAGCGCCTCCCGTTGCAACAAAGCCAGAAGATCGCGGTAGAGCGAAGCGTGAACCTGCAACGCATGGCGGCCGTTCTCGACCACGTAAGAATCCACAAAGCGCGGCACGACGCGCTCCCGAAGCAGCGCCTCCGAAATGTGCCGGGCAAGTTCCCCCGGTGCATCGATCGCCTTTGGTTTTTCGCCCGGCATGTTCCAGGAAACATGTTAGCAGGAGTTCCTTTTCGCGCTGCCCACACTGCGCGCAAAAGAATAAGCCCGGCAAACTTCGCCGGGCTCTTCCGCCAGTCACGAGTCACCAGTCACGTGCCGTTGACTCGTTTATCGACAGGACTGCAGTTCAGTGAATAGCCCGCGGGCTATCCGGCCCAACGCGCTTCGGCTTTGGCTCAGGCTGCGGCACGATTGGCGGCGCAATCGGTTCCTTTTGCAGCGCATGTTCGAGTACTTCGTCCAGCGTGCGCACGTAGGTGATCTTAATGTCGCCGAGAATCTCCGGAGTGAGATCCGCCACGACATTCGGCTCGTTGTCCGCAGGCAGCAGGACTTCCGTGATGCCCGCGCGTTTCGCCCCAAGCACTTTTTCCTTCACGCCGCCGATGGGCAGTACCACGCCGGAGAGCGTCATCTCGCCGGTCATCGCCAGGCGGTCTTTCACCGCGCGCCCGCTGAGCAAGCTCACCAGAGCGGTCACCATCGCCGCACCGGCGGACGGCCCGTCCTTCGGCACCGCGCCCGACGGCACATGGATGTGAATGTCCTGCTTGCGGAAGAAGTCCGGATCGATGCCGTAGCGCTCGCCATTCGCGCGCGTCCACGTCAGTGCCGCAGTCATCGATTCCTGCATCACTTCGCCGAGATGCCCGGTCATGGTGAACTGCTTGCCGCCGCGCATGCGCGTCGCTTCGATGAAGATGATGTCGCCTCCCACCGGCGTCCAGACCAGTCCGA
>Ga0209648_10000793_pt1 | contig 24862 bp, 16 predicted proteins | sample GraSoi2013_115cm_FD_185830 | JGI IMG/M metagenome (GOLD analysis project Ga0209648, IMG submission 185830) | Grasslands soil microbial communities from the Angelo Coastal Reserve, California, USA - Sample 9_17_2013_115cm (SPAdes) (version 2) | ecosystem: Environmental > Terrestrial > Soil >... | reverse complement strand
CCGCTTGACGATCGCGAGGAACGTTTCAGGCTCGAAGGTGCCGATCGACCCGGTCAAGCCCACCCATGGCCCCCAGAAGACTCCCATGACCAGTGCCGACAGAACGATGCTGATGACCTGGAACGTCGCCATGCCGGTCTCCATTGGTAGTCGCGCGGAATCTGTTACAGTCACTATAAGATTATAGTAGCAGGAATATTATAGTCACAGAAGAGATGTCGATCTTATGGACGCACGCACCGTGCACTGGACGACGTTGGGCGACCCGCAGACCGGCGCGACGACGGAAGGGTTGCGGGAGCAGAAGAAGCGCCTGATGCGCCAGCAGCTGTCCGACACGGCGACGGAGATGTTCATGGAGCGCGGCTTCGACGCCGTCCGCGTCTCGGAAGTCGCCGCGGCGTGCGGGGTGTCAGAGAAGACGGTCTTCAACTACTTCCCGACCAAGGAATCGCTGCTCCTCGACCGCTGGGACTCCACCATGGCGTCGCTGCGCAGGGGCATGGCCGGCCCCGGCGTCTCGCCGGTCGACGTCGCCCGGCAGATCCTGGACGATGAACTGCGTGCCATGACCTCCTGGCTCGGCAGGCAGCCCGACGTGGTCCAGGCAAGTTTGACGATGCGGCGCTTCGGCGACTTGATCAGGTCCACACCTTCGTTGCGCGCCCACCAGCACGACACAACGGACCAGCTCATCGCCCTGGCCGCGGAATTCCTGGCCAAGCGGGCCAGGATGCGAACAGGCGACCCGGAACCGCAGATCGCGGCGACCGCCTTGCTCGGACTGTGGAACATCCAGTCCCAAAGTCTGCGGAAACACCTTGACGGCACCCGCACGCCCACGCAGATCCACGAGGCAGTGACGGCGGATGTCCGCCGGGCAGCCCAGCTCATCGACACCGGGCTGAGGCCCTACTTTTCCAGCGGAGCCCAAGACAACCTGCCGTAATGCCCGCTCAGCCGCCGGCCGCCCGAGCGGTCAACACATCCGGGCGCACCGTCCTGTTCGCCGGGATCACGGTGTGCATCGCCCTGCTCGTCCAGCTCACCCCGGGCGTCAGCTTTCTCTACGGCCTGTCGATCTCGGCGGTCATCGCCGTGGCCTTGACCATGGCCACGTGAAAGTGTTGCGCGGCGGTGCGGCGCCCGCCCATCGGTCCGGGTCAAACCGATCGGATTCCGGGAACCGATGGTGGGCAGCCGGTCCAGCAGCCCAGGCTGGAAATTGAATCGTCACCGTCACCGGGAACAACCAACCTAACTGGCGGGCGTGAGGTGTAATTCCATGTCATCTGGTGCCGCCGCGGCAGCGGCGGTACCGACAAGGCGTATCCATGCGGTGGCGTGTGTCTCTTTCACGGAAACGGTTACCTTGCGGTAGCTGAACGGCTGGGTGGCGGGCTCGTGCCGGATTACTTCTTCATAGAACCAGTCCGACGCGATAAGGGCGAGCACGTCGTCGGTGGCTGCGAAGGCGGTTTTGAGGGCGGGAGCATCGGAGAGGCGGCTTGTACGGTTGATGGCGCTTCCGGCAACTCCGTAGCGGTCGTGGATGATTTCCCCGGCGTGAAGAGCTATCCGGAGCCGGATCTGCGCCTGGGCGGGGTTTGTAGCGTTGTGGCGGGTTAGTTCAGCTGCGAGTGGGCCAGGCAACCGGGTCACAAGCCAAGTCTTGGGCACGTCGGGCGGGACGAGTATCAGGACGCCGTCGCCGCGGTCTTCGTGGGTGCAGGCCCCCCATCTGATCCTGGATCTGGCGAAGGTACGGGTGAGGGCCTTGTACATGCCGTCGCGCACGGCGACCTGGTGCGGGTTCGTGCGCGCTGGATCGCCGAACTTGGCTACGTCGGCCACGATGATGGCGCGGTGCACGGCAGGGCTGCATTTCATCACCTCAGATCACCGGCCCGATCGTGGTGAACGCGAACCCAGGTCGCTGGGTGATCTGGTCAGTGCCGTAGTCAGGGCTTCGTACCGTGCCAGCGTCGGGGCCTTCGCAGCTCGTGCTCGTGGCTATGTCGCTAGGGCGGCGGCACCGGTGGCCGCAGTCGGCAGGAGTCCTGATGATTTGGTAACCACGTTGGCAGGCGCAGGTGCCGGTAGTGGTAAGGGCTGCCTTACTCAGCGGCGCCAGATGGCTCTTCGTCCGGCTGAAGAAGTGTGTGTAAAAGTTGCAGCGACACTTGCAATTATCGGTTTGGCTGGTACTGTTAGGCATATCCACCACTCCCGGTTTGGCGAAGGGGGCCGGTGAGATGGCTGGGCTGATGTAGGAGCATCGGCCCAGCTTTGTATTTGAGCGTCAGTGGGTTTATTGGCCGACTGGCGTTATAGCAGCGGTGCGGTCCAGCTTGTGGCAGGAGTCGCCTGTGTGATTCCCCTGTCGGCCCACGCGCAGTGGCGGCGTGGCTCGGCCGTGAGGATCTGGAGCGATGCCTGAAGGGAACGGGCATGCGCCGGTTGGGGGGCCGCGCGCGCGTTGGCTCGAGACACCTCTTCGTTGCCAGGGGTCTCCTTTGAAGGAGGCTTGTGGGTAACCCAGGCAAGAGAGCGGCGGGGCGGAACTCGGGCGCCGCCGCCTGATCTTCATGGGATGGGCCTCCTGCCCCCATGGCCGGCTCTCTTACGTGTAGTGTGCCTCACAATGAAAATCTCAGTGAGTCCCTCATTGGGGCCTTTCATGAGGCTCTCACGGCATGTCGCTGTGACCTGCGCGTCCAGTTTCGCGCGTAGCGGCGCAGGGTAGCTTTAATGGGTTGGAAGGGGGCGGGTCCGGTGCCCGGCTACGCGAGCCCGGCCGTCCGTCGGCGGCGACTCGCCGCGGAACTGCGGCGGCTCCGTGATCGGGCAGGACTTACAGAAGAGCAAGCGGCCGAACATCTGGGCTGGTCGCCGGCCAAGGTCAGCAGATACGAACTCGCCAGGACGGGGCTGAAGACTGCCGACGTCCAAAAGATGCTGGACATGTACGCGGTCGACGGCACGCACCGCGAGCAACTCCTTGCGCTAGCCCGCGAGGCGACCGAGAAGGGCTGGTGGGAGGCCTACGCGGATACGCTGCCAGCGGATTACGTCGCATTCATCGGCCTGGAGGCGGAAGCAAGATCATGTCTGCACTGGCAGGCCCAGGTGATACCCGGCTTGCTGCAGACCAAGGCGTACGCGAGGCAGATCAGTACGGGCCAACAGAAGGTTGACACCATATCGCCCCGGCAGATTGACCGCCGGGTGGCAGTCCGGTTGATTCGCCAGCAGCTGTTGACCCGTGACCCGCCCCTTGAGCTGTCGGTTGTGCTGGATGAGTCTGTCTTGCTCCGCCGCCTTGCCGACAACGCCGTCATGCACGCTCAGCTCGACCGGCTGGTAGAGGCTTCACATCTACCTAACGTCACGCTCCGTGTGCTCCCGCTTGACGGACGTCATCCGATCATGACGAGCTCGTTTACAATTTTCCGGTTCGGCGATGCTGATGGGGCTGCTGAGGCGTCGCTGCACGACGTGGTCAGCAACGAGACCTTGACCAGCGGTGAACTTCACTTCGAAGGCGATGAAGCTACCTATCAGTACGGGCTAGCCTTTGCTTCACTCGCCGACGCGGCCCTCAGCGTTTCGCGATCCCGGGAGTTGATCTCTCGGACGGCTCGCCGCGCCTGGGCGTAGGGCCTTCCACCACCTATGTTACTCTGAGTTACATAATAATAACTTAGTGTTAGGACATCTCATGGCTTCGGACAATGTAACGCTGCTGTCGCAAGGCACTCACGACTCGGCCGGTCTCCCGGGCGCACGGTGGAAGAAAAGTAGCCAAAGCATGAGCAATGGAAATTGCGTCGAAGTTGCACGTGTGCAGAACGGTTACGTAGGAGTTCGGGATAGCAAGGATAAAACAGGACCAATCCTCCTATTCACGCCAGATGGTTGGGATACGTTCCTGGGTAGTATCTACAAGGGTCAGTTCGACGCTGAGCCCTGAGCGGACGCAGCGAATCGACGTCGGAGACCCGCCGGGCCGGCGCCCCCCTACGCCGAGTTCGCCGGCCAGGCGCCCGGCCTGGCCGGCGAACTGGAATTCCTGCGGGAGGTCGGCGATCGGGCCGTCGGCTCCGCGTTGCGGTGGCTGTGTTGCGACCGCCAGTTTGGTGTTACTGCGGTGGCTGGCTCGCTATCGCGTCCATCGCCGCCAGCATGGCCGCCCGTGACTCGTACAGGCGGCCGGTCCCGTCGTCGAACACCAGCAGCGACTGGTCCTGGTCCAGCCGGTACGCGTCCGCCAGCGTCCGGCCGGCGACCTCGGGATCGAATGCCGGCCGCGCGGCGAGCAGCTCCGCCACCTGCCGCGCCGTCAGCACGCGTGATCTGGGGACCGGGCGGCCCGCCGCCTCTCGTGTCACGGTTGCAGCTCCGTCGGGTCCGGGTCAGCGCCCGTTCGGGCGGCGGGCGCCGGCCTCAGGGTACCGGGCGCCGTGCCGTTGGGCAGGGGGTTGACCGGTGTCGCCTCGCCGTACGCGGCGGGGTTGAGCAGCACTGCCGGTTTGAAACCGATCTGCCATGCGCCGGTGGCATCCTGCACCGCGAACGCCTTGGCCTGCCAGATGGCGACATGGGACCAGGTGGCGCTCGCCTGAGCCCGCCAGCTGATGTCGGTGTTGCTCGTGGTGAGGAATACGATCACGCCCGGCGCCACGCCGCTCTGGCCGGCCGGTGAGGCCCTGGCGATGTCGACCAGCCCGGCGATCTGGAACTTGCTGTAGGACAGGCTGAGCCCGCCGCTCAACCCGAGCCAGGTGCTTGGGGCGTTGACCGCCTTGACCTCGACGAAGCCGCTCCGCGGGAAAGGCACCTGCGTCCTTACTCCGTCGGATGTCTGGATGATGGCCGTCACGGTGCCCACCGCGTCGGGTACCACGCTCGAGGTGCCGGGGGCGAGGCCGAGGGACGCCGCCCGCGCGGGGGAGTTGAACCGGTCGGTGTTCTCCGCCGCCGGGCCGCCCCCCATCGCCTGCCCGACCAGGCCCAGCGCGGTGTACTGGAAGGCCCGCCCGATGTCGCGATTTTGCTGCACAAGGGCCTGGTGCCCGGTGCCGATGCCCTGGCCGTTCGCGATCTGCTTCAGCAGTTGCGTGGTGAGGTCCTGACGCGTCTGGCGCCCGTCGGGGTCGACCTCGGTGAGCGGCCGGTCGTTGGCATAGTTGTAGAGGTTGAGGAAACTCGGCGCGAAGGTGTCGAGGCTGGACAGCTTGGACGCGTCCTCGGGCAGGTCGGCGAGCCTGTGCACCAGCGCCGGGTCAGTGCTTTCAAAGATCCCAGTCCTGGGGTTGTAGTAGCGCGCCCCGAAGTAGACGAACCCGGACTCCGAGTCGAACATCTTGCCGCTGAACTGGAACGGGACCTTGTCGGTGGTGCCTTTTTCCTGGACCCAGGTCTCGCCGCCGGGGAAGTACTCCAGGTGCTCGAAGAGGCTGCCGTCGGCCTCGGTGACGTAGTTCGTGCTGCCGGCCTGGTCGGCGTGGATGAAGAACTGGTTCTTCTCGTAGACGGTCGGGTCGTGCGACACGAGCTTCTCGGCGATCAGGGTGCCGCCGACGATGATCTGCTTGGTGGCGATCTGGCTGTTGCGGACGGTGAAGAACGGGTTGACGTAGGCGAACTCGCCGTCCGCGCCGCGCTTGATGGCCCGCTGGCCGGTGTCGTCGTAGACGTAGTCGGTTTCCTGCCCGTTGTTGGACAGGCGCTGGATCTGGTTCTCCTCGTTCCAGGCGATGGTCTGGGTCTGGGCGCTGTCGGTGTCGGTGAAGCCGGCCTGGTTGCCGTTGCCGTCGTAGGTGTAGTTCTGCGCGCCGATCGTGGTGGGGGCGTGTGGCTGGGCGCCGTTGTAGGCGTAGTTGAAGGTGTAGGTGGTCGGCTGCTGGGCGACCGGGGTGCTGGGCGGCTGGACGATCTGGTTGGTCTGGCTCTTGGCGGTGATGTTGTTGACGCTGTCGTAGGACAGGATGAGCGTGTACTGGTTGATCTTGCCGGGGGCGAAGGTGTAGGCGCCGGACGCGCCGGTCAGCCGGTCCAGGTCGTCGTAGCCGAACTGCTGGCTGGTCGGCCCGCCCATCTGGCTGTTCGGGTTGACGACGATGTTGTTGGCCGCGCCGGTCATGTTGCCGACGGGGTCGTAGGTGTAGGCGGTGTTCTGGAAGAGGCTGCCGCTGGCGGGGCCGCTCTGGATGCCGGCCAGGCGCCGGTTCAGCGGGTCGTAGCCGTAGGCGGTGTGGACGTTGTTGCCGTAGACGATAAACGCTCGCTGGTCGAACTTGTCGTACTCGAGCCGGCTGACGTAGGTGTAGTTGTTGCCGCCTCTGGTCCCGGTGACCTGGTTGACCAGTCCGCCGGAGTCGTAGCGGTAGGTCAGCACCTCGCCGTCGGGATAGACCATGCTCTGCAGCCGGCCGAAGGTGTCGTAGGTGTACTGGGTGGCGTAGGTCTGCTGCGGGGCGACGAACGTGTTGGGAGTCCTGATTTCCTGGGTGATCTCGCCGAGCTTGCCGTAGGAGCGCAGCCGGATGCCGGAGCCGTCGGTGATCTGGGTGAGCCGTCCGGCCGCGTTGCCCGGCGCGCCGGGAGCGCCGTAGGTGTAGGTGACGTTGTTCTGCGGGTGGTCGGGGTAGCTGACGCTGGTCAGCCGGTTGAAGTCGAAGCCGAAGCTGATCTGCTTCCCCTCGGCGCGCAGGTTGGGGGTGATCCGGGCGACCTGGTCGCCGGCCAGGTCGTACACGATCTGGACGAGGCCGCTGTCCGGGTTGGCGATGGCGGTGCCGCGGCCCAGGTTGTCGTAGGTCTGGGTGGTGACGTTGCCGTGGTCGTCGGTGATCTGGACGAGCTCGTTCATCGGGTCGTAGGCGTAGCTTGTCCAGACCGGCACGCCGTTGTGGAACGCCTCCTGGCCGATCATCCGGTCGCGGACATCGCGGAAGGTCACCTTTTGGTGGCCGTTCGCGTCCGTGGCCGTGGTCACGAACTGCGTCGTCCCGGAGCGATCAGAGCCGAAACCGTAAGCGGTCCTTGTCACCGTGCCGTCCGGTCGCGTGACGCTGGTCTCGCGGTCGAGCACGTCGTAGGCGAACCGGGTCGGCGCCACGGTGTCCGGGGTCGCGTGGTAGACGCCGGGGGTGCCGAGCGGCTCGGTCGTCGGGTAGAACGTCGCGGCGCTGCGCCCCAGGAAGTCGAAGGTGACCTGGCCCGACACCTCCATCACGTCCTGCGGCGCCGAGCCCGCCCCGGTGAAGATCGTGGCGGTCTTCTTGGTTTGCAGCGTGCGCTTGAGACCGTCGATGAAGACCACCGTGTCGATGGTGTCACCGGGCCCGCGGAAGACGTCGGCGTGCCGGGTGATGGCCCAGGGCACGGCGGCGTCCGGGTGGTACTCGAAGGTGATGGTGGCGATCCCCGTGCCCTGCTGATAGGGGCCGGTGACGCTCGTGGTGCGGCCGAACTCGTCCAGTGCGTAGGTGGTCGTCTGGCCGTTGGTGTCGGCGGTGGACTGGGTGCTGCCGAAGCGCAGGTCCGGCGTTGAGGTCGAGGTGAGCCCGAAGCTGTCGGTGGTCTGGGTGATGTAGGTGGCGACGGTCGGGTCGTAGGTGTAGCTGACCTGGTAGCGCTGGCCGCCCAGGTTCGGCGGCGTGGTCACCGAGGCCAGGTTCCCGTTGGGGACGTAGGTCATGTCGGTGACCGAGGCGGTGCCGTCGGCCAGGAACTGCCGCACCTGCGTCACGTTGCCGGTGGCACAGTCCACCGTCTGCTCGCTGTGCCGCATCACGTTCCCGCCGCCGGCCGTCACGCTGGACACAGGCGTGCCGACCACGTACGTGTCCGGGCAGTTCGTGTACGTGGTAGTGGTCTGCACGTCGTCCTGCGCGCCGGACGCCCCCGCGTTGAATGCCTGGTCGACATTGCCGAGGGCGTCGTAGTGCTCCGTGCTGTACGTGGTCTTCTGCGCGACCGTGCCGCCCTCGTAGAAGCGCTGGTCGGTGCGCACGAGCATCGGGAAGATGGTCGCGGTGGTGCTTGTGACGTCGGCCGGGTCCGCGCCGGTCGACACGTCGCGGAACCCGTAGGTCTGCTGGGTGTCGGTGAACAGGTTGCCCGCCGCGTCGAACACCCGGGTCCGGGTGGCCAGCCCGCGGTCGTAGTAGCTGTCGGTGGAGAAGTCGCTCACGGTGGTGCGGTACACCGCGCCGCCGTTGGTCGTGTCCAGCGCGTGCTCGGCCACGGTGGCGAAGCCGTAGAACATCCGCTCCCGGCGGTTGTACTTCCCGCCCGCGTACTCGTAGCTGGTGGCCTGGGTGACGGCGCCCCCGGGCGACCCGGGGTCCACCGTGACGCGGGACATCACCCAGCGCTGGGCCGGCTGGTCGACCGTGTTACCGGTGCGCGCGTAGTCGAGGGTGATGGTCGCGCCGAGCGGCCTGGTCACTGTTTTCAGCAGGTTGGTGCGCGCTATGTTGTTCAGCGCCACCGTCATCTGGCCGTCGCTGGTGCTCGACACGTAGTCCGGGGCGCCGGTGCCGTTCACGTCGCGCAGCACGCCCTCTTCGCGGGCCATGCTCTGGCTCCCGTCCGCGCCGGGGTTGACGATGACGTAGCACCCCGCCAGGCACAGCGGCCCGATGCCGACGGTGAAGTAGGCACCCGCGCCGAGGCTGGTGTTGCCGTTGCAGATCCGGGCCGAGTTCCAGTCGATCCCGGCGAGCCCGACGCTCGTGTTGTCCGCGCAGGCGCCGCTCGGCGCGCCCGGCCACGGGACCGGCGGCGCGAACCCGGTGCCGGTGTTGAACGCGACCTGCATGCCGCCCGGGGTGTTGATGACCCGGTCGGGCAGGCCGCTGCCGGTCATGGAGATCAGCTCTTCGCTGGTCTGTGACTTGTTCTTGCTCAGCGACGCACCGCCGGCGTAGTCGTAGATGCCGTCGTTGAAGCCGAGCGACGCGCCGATCGAGCCGTTCTCGCTTGAGCCGTCGCCGAGCGCGGCGGTGCCCCAGGGCTCGGGCGGCGCGAAGGAGTAACCGAGGTTGAGCGACACCATGAGCTGGTTACCGTTGCGGGTGACGATGTCGGGCAGCCCGTCACCGTTGACGTCGATCAGGTCGTACTGCGGGTGGGAGTCACCGCGGCCCAGCGAGCCGGACAGCCCCAGGGCCACCATCTGGGTGCCGGTGGTGTTCTCGTCGGGGGCGTGCCCCGGATCGTCCACCTGGGCGTGGGAGTTGGCGGTGAAGTGGGCCGGGCTGCCGCCCACGCCCACGTTGACCGATGTGGCGTTGCTTGAGCGCGCGCTGGTGAGGCCGGGCACGGCCCGGCTGGCTGGTTCCAGGCCGCCGGTCAGGGTGGGGTACTGCACCCGCCCGTTGCTTATGACGCTGGGGAAGCCGCTGCCGTTGAGGTCCATGTACTCGACCTCGCTGGACGTGGAGCCGGTCGATGCCGAGCCGGACAGCAGCGACACACCCGCGCCGACCGCGGTCTGTGCGGTGTGGCTGAGCTTGGCGGGCGCGTGGGCGCCGGCGAAGTCGCTCGCCGACGGCACGCTGATGTTCGGCGCGCCAAGCCGCGAGCTGCTCGCCGAGCCGGCCTTGACCCAGACATTCGCGTTCGGGCCGAGCCAGGAGCCGTCCTGCGGCGACGGGGTGAACAGGTAAGCCTTCGCCGTCCGCGGGTCGTACTGGCTGTTGCCGTCGAAGGTCTGGTTCAGGTCCGGCTCGGCGATCGGCTGGGACGCGCGATCGGCGTTGCCGTTGTACCCGGCGTAGGTCCAGCCGCGGTAGGCCTCGGGCAGCACGCCAGGGGTCGCCGCGCTGTGCAGGGCGCTCGGCACGGTGACCGGGCCTGCGCCCGCGTAGGTCACCTGGACACTTTCGCTGGTGATCTGGCTGCCCAGTTGCGGGTCGGCCGCGGAGAAGTCGAAGAACAGCTGGTCACCCTGGCTGACCGGGAGGTCGAATGACGCATCGGGTACCGCACCGTTGCTGATGGCGATGGCCTGCTTGGTGACCAGCGCCCCGCGGCGCTTGACCGTGAACGTCACCGTCCCGCCCGCGCCGGGTGCGACGGACAGCGAAGGCGTGACGTGCACGGTGCCGTCGTTCGGCACGGTCCACGCCTGCTGCGGCGCGCCGGAGAGGTCGTCGACGGGGTAGAGGTCGACGTCATACGGCGGATGCAGCTGCACGAGCGGGTTGCCGCTGCTGTCGGTGACGCTGGCCGACGGCGAGGACGTGTAGTACAGCTGCGGCGCCCAGGACAGCTGGGTCACGTCGACCGGGGAGTCGGCCTTTACCCGCAGCGCGATGGTGTCGCCCCTGGTCACGGAGATGTCCTGGTCGACCGCGATGTCGCCGGTCTGGTTCCAGGACATGCCCTGGCGCAGCACCGGGCTGCCGTTGCGCAGGACAAGCACGGTGACGTCGTCCGTGGTGACCCCGAGCTTGTGGAAGGCGCCGGCCAGGTGCACGGTGCCGGTGAGCGGCGCCTGGACCATCACCCCGCGCCGCCCGGCCAGCGTGAAGTCCTTGGCAGCCTGGTAGGTGTTGACGTCAAGGTTGTTGACGTCGGTATAGGGCGAGACGTTCAGGTAGCTGATCGTCGGGTCCCACGACACCTGGTCGTACTTTCCGTCGGAGACCGACTGGACGCGGAAGTAGATCCGGTCGCCCTTGTGCACAACCAGCGAGTTCACCCCGGCCGGCGTCTTGGGGGCGTAGTCGGTGGGCGCGATCGCGGTCGACCACAGCTCGGTTCCGTTTTGCTGGACGGCGACGCGCACCCCGTCCGCGCTCGCGTACTGGGCGCGGGCCGGGCTGGTGTCCTGGATCAGCGCGACGTCCCCGGCGACGCTCACGGTGCCGTCGAACGGCGCCACCCAGCGGCGCAGCGTGTCCACGAGCGGGTCGTTGTCGCTGGCCTGCTGCCGCAGCGCGGCCAGGTCACTGGCGAACCCGGTGGCGTCGACCGTCCCGCCGCCGATGGGCACCGGCGTGTCCGCCGAGTTGGCGGTGAACGTCGGGACGCCGCCCGCGTCAAGGTGGTTGAAGAGCACCTGCCCGTTCGACACCAGGTCCGGCAGCCCGTCGCCGTTGACATCCTGGAAATAGGTGTCGGCGGTCGTGAACGTCTCCGACTGGTTGGCGAACACGTTCGCGCCGAAGTACGCCTCGGCCCCGAAGGAAAACGTGTTCGAGCTCTCATGGGAGATCGCCGGCAGCGTAGCGAGCGGATATGCCTGTGCGGAGAAGGTGACCGGCCCGCCAGGCGCGGTGGTGTTGAGGCGGAAGAAGGACTGGCCGCCCTGCCTGAACACCTTGTCGGGCAGCCCGTCGCCGTTGAGGTCGATCATCGCGAGCACGCCGTCCGCGGTGCTGTTGTCGAAACCGACCTTCGCGCCCGCCGAGCCCTGCTTGGTCGGCGCGGCGGGGTTGAACCCGACGTACAGGTGGCCGCCGACGGTGGTGGTCAGGCTGCCGGACAGCGCGCTGGCCTGCCCCTGCCCGAGCAGGCCCGCGGTCACGTTGTCGCTGCCGGTGGACACCTGAGCCGGGGCGGCGAAGCCGTTGTAGTTTCCGCTGGCGTCCTGTGCGTCGTTGTAGTAGCTGAACGTGTGGGTGTTGAACACCGTCCCCGCCGCGCCGAGCTGCGTGATCGACTGCAGCAGGGTCTTGTTGAAGGCACCGGTGGTGTAGCCGAGCGCATAGCTGCGCACCGGCTGGCCGTTGAAGGTGATGTCGATCCGCTTGAGCAGATCGGCGGTGACCAGCGGGAAGCCGCCGCGCGCGGTGATGGTGACATCGGGCCGCCGGGTGTATCCGGGCAGGTCGCGGTCGCGCACGAAGGTGACCGTGTAAGCGCCGGGCGTTCCCGGCGCCCCGGTGTAGTTGATGGCCTGCGGGTACATGTTCACGCCCATGACCGTGCCGCCGGCGATGCCCGGGTCCGACACGTGCGCATAGCTGTAGCTGACCGTGTTCCCGTCCAGGTCCACCGTCTGCTTCAACGCCCACCTGAACACGTTTCCGGAGGCGTCGCTGAGGTCGGCCGCCGCGTCGGGGCCGCTGTTCGGGTCGCCGCCGTAGAACTGGCGGGTGCCGTCCTTCCCGGTGACCTCCCACCAATAGGACTTCGGGTCGCCGCCGTGCCGGACGATCCTGAGGAATGCCCCCTCCACCCGGCTGTGGAAGACCTTCTCCGCGGTGCGCGCCACCAGCGGCCCCCGGTTGGCCACCGGCGTCAGCTCCGCCCCGTTGAGCCCGTACGTCTCGGTCTCATTGGCCGGGTCGTAACGGGGCACCCCCCACTGGGTGTTGATCGTCACCGCCGGAAGCGCGAGATCCCAGCCCAGCCCGAGCCAGCCGTCGGCCGGCCCCGAACTGCCATCGATCGTGGTCGAGTCGTAGCTCAGCGAGAGGCCGGGGACCTGCCCGTGCCGGCCCGCCGGCAGCGCGATCGGGTAGGACAAGTGGGCCGAGCCGTCGCTGCTGGCCGCCGACGGAGCGATCAGGTTGATGTTCGCGCCGGGATCGGCCGCCTTGATGTTCTTGATACTGGTCGGATCCAGGCTCTGCGTCCCCGGATGATCGGGAACCGTGATCGTGGCGTCGATGAAGTCGGTGAAATGGTTCGTGTTGCTCGTGACGGTTGCGGCGGCCTGATTGACCGATACCAGGGGTAGTTCTTCCCATTTGCCGAGCCGCTTGTCGTAATAGAACGTGCGCACGTCGTGTGCGCTCAGCCCCGCCGGAATGAGCGCCGGATCATACGGGACGGTGATACGCAGGTTGCCGCCGAATGTCATGTGCGGCAGGAATCGGTACCCGCGCCGCGGCCCCTTGGTGACGTTGGTCATCGCCTGATCGAGCGGGGCCATGCTGTGGGCGCACACCGACTGCGCCGTGATCCGGGTCGGCTGATGGACAGCCGCCTGGCCTACCTCCACGTCGGCACCGTCGTGCACGATGCGGGTTTGCTGACCGGGCCGGGCAGCGGTCACCGCGGCCGCCGGGAGCAATGCGTCGATACAGGTGGGCTGCGGAACCGCGGGGGCAAAGCGGTGGAGCGTGGCCTGCACTACCTGTGCGGGATCCGGTGCGCCCGTCCCGTGACCATGCCCGATCATCGAGCTCGACGGCCCGGTCACCCCGATAAGGACGGCCAATAATACGGCAACTGAACCGGATAAAACCCGGCGCGAATGGGCAGCCGAACGGAACAATTGGACCCTCCCCTGGGTGAGCCGCACCGCCAAAGCCAGACACAAGAGGCTGGCGACCGGAAGCTAACACCCCTCCCACCGCCCGGATAGGGCCGAACGTCCCGCTCCAGACCCGGCGGTATGCGCAGGGATCTGGGGCAGGTTAACGACGGCAGCACAATTACGTTCTGGCTGCCTATCTAATTGCCGCGAACGCGGCTCCGGCGTCCATGGCCGCAGGCGGGGCCCGGCGGTCAAACCATTTTCCCGAACGGCGGCGCAGACCGGCGCTGGTGCGTCACCTGGCGCAGCCGTTCGGGATAAATGATCAGCCAGCGGTGCGTACCGGCGGCTCAGCGGGCCGTCGGCGACCGGAGCCTACTTGCCGGCACCGCCAGCTTGACCTCGACCGGCTGGTTCCCCAGCGGCGGGCCGGTCTCGGTCAGATCCTATCAATGGAGATGATTGTCCAGCCGTCTCCGTACCGTGCCATCTGAAGATGCGCATGATACGGCCCGACTTGTTTCCGGTTGACGGTCATCACGGTAATGGACGGAAATGCCGCAACGGAAAAATTGGTCACCGGCCCCTCCTGGTTGTCCATCGTATGGGCGAGCTGAAGGAACGCTTGCAATGTCAGTCTCCGGCCAGCCGGCCCGGTCGCATTGGCAGCGAGATAGGTAAAAGCCAGCCGGTAGTCCCGTGCGACAATTGTCCGGTAATAATTCGTCGCCACCGCGGCCGCATCCTTCCCGGCGGGCGCGGTGGCGGGAGATGATACCCCCGAAGAGCCGGCAGTCGGCGTGACCGTCACTGTTGCTGTCGGGCCGGGCGAAGGTGCAGCGCTGCTCGGTCCAGAGCACGCGGCGATTCCCACGGTCACACCAACGCAGAAACTGAGCAGCGCATATCGTTTCTTGCGAATCAGCTCATTGAGATTTGCTTGGCACCGCGGCGGCCAGCCGGCGAGTGACGCTCGCGCGCCACTCGCCGGGGCAGCCGATTGCTTATACCGGTCAAAATGGATGAGCTAGTTCTCCTCTTTCCTCACGAAATTTGAATGCCGTTGACCTGGGCGTTGTCCTTGACGGTGGTGAACTGGAGCGTGATCCTTCCGGTGCTGTCCGCCGCGGCGGTGAACTGCTCGGCCACGGCCTTGTACTCCGCCCCGGCGGTGCCCAGGATGTCGAAGTTGGTCAGCACCTGTTTGCCGTTGATGGTGACATTGAAGATGCGCGAGCCCGCCGCCGTCCAGTAGGTCTCCGCGAAGTGCAGGCGCACCGTGTAGTTCGCGCCCGCGGTCAGGCCGGCGACGGAGTAGCTGAAGTTGCCGTAGCGGTTGGTCTGGTAGACGGCCTGGGGCGCGGGATTGGACACGGCGCTGGTGTCGACCGCGTGCCCGGTGCCCGCGGTCGCACCGCCGGTGAAGTCGGCGTCGGCGGTGAACGGCGAGACCGCCGGGCCACCGGAGTTGATCTGCACGCCGCCCGGCGGCGGCGGTGGCGGCGGCCCTGAGGAGAGCAGGCCGAAAATCGCCAGATGCGCTGGAGTTCCCACGAACACTTGACCGTTCGTCACGACCATTGAACTGAACTTCACGTATCCGTCCAGGCCGTCGCGGCTCGCATTCTGGTTGCTGTTGTACAGCTCGTTCGCCAGATTGCTGGGGTCATAGGCGTGCAGGGTCCCGCCGTAGTCCTGGTTCCAGACGATACCGGTGCCTGCCGCGGTCCCGTTGCTCGAGACGACCGGATCGCCGCCATTCGCGGATGTCACGGAGGTGGGGGTGGTCGAGAGCTTCCCGTTAATCCAGGAGAATGCCCTGGTGGGGCCGTTCACCTGCGTGATATACACGGACTGCCCGGTGGGGCCATTCCAGAACGCCGGGACGCTGAAAACTGACCCGACGGTCCCGGGTGGCAGTTCCTGCTGGACCTTGTCGATGTCCGTGCGGTTTGCCTCAGCGGACCCACAGGTGAGATTGGGGTCGGCGGTATAACCCCCCATACTCGTCGTGCTGACCACGTAGGGACGTCCCTCCTTGCCCGCTCCGATCAGCGCGTTCGCCCCGGGGACCACCAACGGGCCGCCCGAGCCGAGGTCCACGTCGCCTTGGGAGAGGCAGGCCTGGTTGAAGGGCGTGAAGTAGTCCTGCCGCTGTAGCGAGCCATTCAGGCGCACAAAGCTGTCGCCCATGTCGCTGCCGCCCGAGTTGGCATCGAAGGTGCCGTTACCGCTCATGTAGTACAGGTTCCCGCTGCTGTCGGCGACCAGCGCGCCGTCGCCACCCCAGATCCCTCCCTGGCTCCCATTCGGGGTGTCGTTGTAGGCATTCACCTGCTGGAACGAGGTGCCGTTGTAGCTGTAGCTGAAGATCCAGCCGTGATAGTTGCCGATGTCACAGAACGAGGAGAAGGCGATGTAAACTTTCCCATTCACGAGCGTGAGGGCCACGCGCTGCCGCTGTACGCGGGGATCGAAGTTGACCGTGCCGCCGGAGCTCCCGGCGCCCGTTCCCGGTACTGATCCCTGGATGACGACCGGCGGGCTCTTGTCCTGCCCGGTTGTTATGTTGAGAGCATGCAGGCGGTAGACGAGATTCCCGCCTTCATCGGAGTAGGCGACGACATACATCGTGTTCGTACTGGTATCGATGACCGGTGTGCCGGTGATGCCGATGATCGGCTGCATGTCGCCGCAGGACACGGCGGTATAGGGAACAGCCGTAGCGCCGCCCGGTAGCAGGCTGGTCTTCCAGAGCGGCGCCCCGGCGCTGGTCGCGTCGGCGTCGAACGCATAGACGCTATCGTTCTCCGTGGCCGCGAAGGCGACGTTGTGGACGCTGCCGCCGATGGTGAGATTCGGGACGTAGAGCGGCTGCGCGTACACTTGCCCGTCAACCGGATAGTAAACTCGCCTGCCGAATTGAGACTGGTTGACGTTTGACGTGTTCAGGACGGTCTCAGTAGAGTACTGCCCCGTGCGGCCGTTATCGTTTCTGTAGGTCGTCACCGCTGTGCTGGCCGCCGCCGCATGAGCCGCCGGCTGCGCAAGATTCACTGCGATCAGCATTCCTGTTACGAACAGGAAAAATGTGACGCTCAATGCTATGAGAGTGGATCGCCTTGATTTCGTGGAGCTAGCCGACAGGGTTAACTCACGCATCTTGCATATCCTTTGGCTCAACCGGCATACTGCCGCAACGGTTGCTGTTCAGCGCCGTGATGTCCGGGTGGCCGTTGCCGCCCAGGCCGACGTTGCCTGGCGAGTGTGTCATCGTCTCGACGTCGCCGGGTGCAGCCCCGGCCGGTCCGGATCCACCGCGGGTCGCTCCAGGCGCTGGCCCCAGCCGCGATCGCACGGATTCCGGTTGCGAGCCGTCGCGGTGACCGGCGAGATGCGGGACGGGAGCTGAGGCGGGGTTCATGGGATCTCCCTCGGGGTCGGGGTGGCGGGGTCCCGCGAAGCGGATTGCTCAGCCGCGATGGGCTCTGACGATGTCCGTGCGGCAATGGCCGCTGGCCTTGATCACCGCTATCTGGGTCAGGACTTGACGTAGATCAGTTCCAGCGCTTGTAACATGGCTTAATTTATGATGTGAGCTAAGTCGCGGGAAACGGCGCTGTCAAGAGGCAGCCACCAACTTCCCGCGCGGGGCGACCGGGGCTGCGCTCCGCACACCCGCCCGTCACCGATCGCCGCTCCGGCGAGACCGGGACGCGCCTGGCCGTGGGTCTCGATGACCGGGCCCCGCGTGGTGGCCCGCCACCCACTGTCAGCGCTGGGCCCGGCGGTACGGGGTGAACCAGCGCGGACCCGGCCGTCAACCCCGGTTTCCGCGCGGCGCCAGGGAACCCCACGGCTGACATCGGACCTGTCGTCGCGGATCTCCATTCGCCGTAGATCAAGACCCTATAACTGCAAACTGCTCAAACGAGCACTATTGGTTCTGTCTGCCGGGTGCCGGGAATCGAGCTAATCTAGGCAGGTAGCAGACACCGCCTATTGTTCAACTTCAACTACTGCCAGCCTGACCTGACCCCCGATATGTTCGGGTGCCTAGCACGCGCACAGGGTGGAGGTGTGGCGATCGTTGGGCCCGGAAGCCGGTGAGTTGAGGCGCCGCAAGCATGGACGCCATCAAAGCCCATCCGCACATCTCACCGTCGGCGTGATCCTGGCCATTCTGGTGAGCTCGTTCGTCGCGGCGGAGATCGCCCGCGGCCAAGGGCCGGGGCCGGGCAGTCAGGCGATACTCGTACCACACCAATCCCCGACGGGCTCACCCCCGGCAGACAAGATCGTCATACTGCCGCCCATGCCTATCTCGCCGACGGGTGGGCCGGTCCCATCGCCTGACGGAGGTGCAGCGCAGGCCAGTGCGGCTGGTGGGTGGCGGCTGGTGTGGTCGGATGAGTTCAACGGCCCGGGCGGCACCGCGCCCGACCCGGCCAGGTGGGGTCACGACACCGGCGGCAGCGGCTGGGGCAACTCCGAGCTGGAGTACTACACCAACGACACCGCCAACGCGGCGCTCGACGGCCACGGCGACCTGGCGATCACCGCCCGCACGGCCGGCGCGCCCGGGCTGTCGTGCTGGTACGGTGCGTGCCGCTACACCTCGGCCCGGCTGATCACGCTCGGGCGCTTCACCCGGGCGTACGGCCGGATCTCCGCGCGCATCAAGCTGCCGGCCGGGCCGGGCCTGTGGCCGTCGTTTTGGGCCCTCGGCGCCAACATCGCCACCGCCGGGTGGCCGAAGTCCGGCCAGCTGGTCGTGGCCAACAGCATCGGCAAACCCGCCACCGTGTCCGCCGGCCTCGACGGCCCCGGTTACAACGCGTGGTCCTCCGACACGCTGACCAGCGGCACCTTCGCCGGCGCCTTCCACACCTTCACCGCGGACTGGTACCCCGACCACGTCTCGTTCTTCGCCGACGGGCACCCGTACGGCGGCAAGTACCGGGCCCAGGCCGGGCCCGGCTGGGTCTTCGACCACCCGTTCTTCCTGCTGCTGAACCTCGCGGTCGGCGGCAGCCAGCCCGGCAGCCCCGGCGCCGCCACCACGTTCCCGCAGCAGATGCTGGTGGACTGGGTCCGGGTCTACCAGGCGGGCCCGCCGCGGGCCGCGGCCACCGGCCCGATCACCGGCCCGGCCGGCCAGTGCGCCGAGGTCGACGGCGCGGGCGATGGCGCGGTCCAGCTCGGCGGGTGCACCGGCAGCGCCGCCCAGACCTGGACGGTGGGCCCCGACGGCACGCTGCGCACCCTGGGCGGGTGCCTGGGCGTCACCGCCGCCGCCAACGGCACCCGGCCGCAGCTATCCGCGTGCGACGCGACCGCCGCGCAGGTGTGGCAGGCGCAGACCAACGGCCAGCTCGTCAACCCGGCCACCGGCAAATGCCTCGACGCCACCAGCGCCAACCCGGCCCCCCTGCGGATCTGGGACTGCTGGGGGTCAGCCAACCAGCTATGGACCCTGCCGTAGCAGGCACATAGCGCTCAGCCCCCGGGCCTGCACGTACATGCCCGCGGTGGGGAGGCCTCCCCAGATGGGAAGACCTCCCCTTGCCGCCGGCGTGGTCCCCGGCGCACCCTCGGCTCAGGACGCGGCGAGTGCCGCTTCACGGGGCCAACAGGGGGACATCGTGATCACTTCAGCCTGGCACCGGGGAACCGCGGACACCGAACCGGCGAGCCGGCCATCTGGCCACGCGGCACGACGGCGCCCCGGCCTGCGCCACCTCGCCGCGGCGGCCGCGGCGGCCGGTTCGGCCGCCCTGGCCGCGGGGTGCGGCGCGGCCCACGCGGCACAGGTCGGTGTGGCCGCGAACCCGCGGCCGCCGGCCCAGGGCACCGGCCAGCCCGTCACCGCACCCGCAGCGCCGGCCGGGCCCGCGGCCACCCCGCCGCCTGCCCCGGCGATGCCGACACCATCCCTGGTGTCGGCATCCGGCTCCGCCGGGCTGCACTTCGGCACCCCGCAGGCCGCCATGACCTACTTGGCCGCCGCGTACAACCGCGGTGACATCACCGCGCTGCACCACGTCACCGAACCGCGCGCCTTCCGGCTCCTGATGGCCATGCGCTCCGGCGCCGTCAACCTCCGGCTCACGCACTGCACGCCGAATCCCCGTGGCGACTACACGTGCTACTTCAGGCACGACTTCCCGGCCAGCGAGCACCAGTCCGGACACGGGCAGGCGGTCTTCATCGCCGCGCCCGCGCTCAACCCTGGCTGGTACATGTACCAGTTCCAAAGCTGCGACTGATCCGGCGCCGCCCGGTCGCTACCTCGGCCGGGCTGTCGTCTGTCCGACCTCGATCAAGTGCCCGTCAGGGTCGCGGATGTAGGCGCGGATTTCACGGCCGTGGTCCTTGGGCTCGGTGAGGAACTGCGCACCTCGCGCCGACCACTCCTTGTAGGCGCTGCCGATGTCGGCCACCCTGATGTTGAGAAACGCGCTGGCCTGGTCAGGGTTGGCCGGGGTCGTGAGAGTCACGGTGGGTTTGTCATCGGTCGGCCCGCCGCCCACGTTGAGGATGAGCCAGGTATTCGCCAGCTTCATGATGACCGGATCGCGTTCCACCAGGACTGTCGCCCCGAACACCGACTGGTAGAAATCACGGGACCGGTCCTGATCGGAGACCACGAGGAAGTGGGTCACCACGAAACCGGTCTCCGGGGCTGGAAAGTCGTCCTGGCTCATCTGAAGCCTCCGTTGGGGTGGGGGACGGCGCCGGGCAGATCGCAGCGATCACGCAAGACCGCACCCCAACCACGTTGGCTGCTCGCCAAACGCCCGGTAATGCCGCAGCGGGCGCGGCGGCGGCGTGGAATGCGGGCGCGGCACGATGATGTCATGCGGGTCCAGTTCGCAGGCAGCCGCGACGCGTTCGGCAGCGGCGGGCGCTCGTCTCCCAGCCTATGCTGGCGGTGGCGATCGCGGCTTGTGCGATCCTTGCGTCGTGGTGGTCCGTGCGGTCGCTGTCGGACAGGCAGGCGGAGCAGTTCATGGCGGACTTGTGGGACTGGTACTGCGGTGAGCTGGACCACGAGATCACCGGCTACGCGGCCAGCCTGCGGCCTGCCTCGTTCCAAGCTGCCAGATCGGCTGGCCAAGGTATCCGCGTGCCACCATAGTCACGAAGTTGATACACGGATTCGTCCTCATCTGGCGACAGCGGCCCGGGCTGGGCGTGCGCGGACGACAACCCGCGCTGCACCGACTCACAAATTTCCCGGTCCTGGTGGTTGGTGAGATCCCAGAAGTCGACGGCGTAGCTGGGATCAAAGCCGGTCGCCTCCAATGCCTCCGGCGGGAAGGCCCAGGCGCATTCGATCATGGCGTTCCGGCTACGGGGCTCGTGTTCCCGGCGGCCGTCACGACACCGGTTGACCAGTGCGGGCAATACCCAGGACGGTTGCCGGCAATTGACCCGAGTGTAACGTCTGCCGGAGTCAACGATCGCCGCTGAACAGTGCCGTACAAGGTGGCGACGAGCTGGCCATCGCTCTACGGGACATGCCCTGGCCCGCCTTACGAAGGTCCCGGCTCGGGGCGGCGGCCTGGGGCTTGGCGGATGATGTCGGCACGCGAGCGTATACCGATCTTGGCCAGGATGTGCGAGACATGGGTCTGGACGGTGTTGCGGGACAGGAACAGCTCAGCGGCGATGTCAGGGTTGGACAGGCCCTGCACGACCAGGTCGGCGATGTGCTGCTCCGTCGGTGTGAGCGCCGCCCAGCCGGTGGCCGGGCGTTCCCGGTAGGTACGGTGGGGGCGGATACCGTGCGCCCGCAGGCGCTTTTCGGCCCGGCTGATGTCCCACCGCGCGCCGAGCGCGGCATACTGGCGGACCGCGTCCGCAACCCGTTGCCGGGCCAGGGCGGCGTCCCCCGCGGCGGCCGCGATGACGGCGGCATTCTCCAGGGCCTGGCCGTACTCCAGCGGCCTGCCCGCGACTTTACCGTAGTCTGCCGCGGCAAGTACCGCTCCCGGATCCCCGTGCAGCAGGCCGCGGCAGTGGTCCGCGGCGGCCAGCTTCCACGCCAGCGGCTCGCGCTGCGCCTCCAGCCTGGCCGCGTCCGCCGCCGCTTCCGCCATCGCCGCGTTGCCAATGACCAGGGCCAGCCGAGTCAGGTCGGGGAGGAGCACGTGCCTGGTCGGCATGATCTCCGCCAGGATCGGTTCCAGACACTGCGCGAGTATCGCGACCGCCCCCTCGGCGCCGCTGTGCTGTTCGGCGGCCACCGCCCGCGCCAGCAGTGGGCCGTGCAGGCTCTGGGGGCCCGCCCGCATTGCCCATTCTTTCGTGCCTGGGACCATGCTCAGGTGCTCGGCCGCGGTGGCCCGGTCGCCGCGGTGCCCGGCGATCAGCGCGGCCAGCGCGCGCGCGTAGATCGCGATGTAACCGGAGTATTCACCCAGGGCGGGTTCCACCTCGGCGAGCGCGTCGTCCCACAGGCCCCCGGTGTAGTAGTTGATCGCGAGCATCGTGCGGGTCCAAAACACCCGCTGCGCGCCGACGGGATCGGCGAGGACAACCGCCTGCTTGCCCGATAGGAGCGCTTCCTCGGGGCGGTCCAGGTCGGCCAGCACGTTGGTGCGCTGGGCCAGCAGCAGCAGTCTCAGGTCGGTGAACTGCGAGTGGTCCGCGAGGGCGGCGAGCCCTTGATCTATGTGCGCCAGCCGGGCGTTACCGTCCCTGCGCATGTAGGCCACGGAGGAAAGGATGTAATGCGCGTACCCGGGCGCGACCGGGTCGCCCCCCGGGTTGGCCAGTGCCGCGCTTGCCTCCTCGGCGGCCCGGTCGATACGGCCAAGCACGGCCAGGACGTGGCCGTGCAAAGCGTGCAGCCGCGCGACAAGCGCCGCGCTGATCCCGGGCCTGGCCTGGATGTCGGCCAGGACGGCGCCGGCTTCGGCGGCCCGCCCGGCCCGGATCATGGCGCAGGCGAGCAGCCAGGTCATCTCCGCGGCCCGGTCGGGGCCACCGGCTTTGTCAAGCAGGCGCAGGCCGGTCTGCTCGACTTCGCTGTCCCGCCCGAGCAGGAACAAGGCGGTGAGCAGACTGGCCTCGAACTGCTCGCTGCGTGGATCGTCGTCGGCTATCTGCGCGAGCACCTGCTGTAGCAGGTCCGCCGCTACCTGCGGGGCGCGGTAGATCAGCGTCGGCGAAACCCGCGCCAGCCAGTCGAGCGCCCACGGCGGCAGGGCCCTGGCCACTGGCTGTGCCAGCCCATTGGCTCCCGCCTGCGGTGTGGTGGCGTCGGCTTTCGCCGCGGCGTCATCGGTCCCGGCATCCAGTGCGGTCGTGAAAACAAGCTGAGCGGCCACCCGCTCGGGTGCGGTGCCCGCGGTGGCCAGGGCCTGTGCGACCTGCCGGTGCATGGCCGCGCGGAGCCCGGCGGGCATCTGCTCGTACAGTGCCTGACGGATCAGGCCATGGCGGAACGCAAGCCGGGGACCGGCGTCCGCGACGACTCCCGCGACCTGGGCACTGGCGATGATGTCCGCCAGGTCACCAGCCGGGCGGCCGGTCACGACCTGCAGGTCGGTTACTGAGAACTCGTGGCCAAGCACCGCGGCCCAGCGCAGCACCGTAACCACGTCCTCGGCCAGGTGTGCCAGCCGTCCCGCGATCGCGCCCGCGAGCGACTCAGGCACCCGCGCCAGCGCTGACTCGCCGGCGGCCAGCTCGCCGGTCAGGTCGGCGGCGCCCGCCTCGACCCGGATCTGCCCCTGCCGCATCAGCCCGTCGGCAAGCTCGCGCGCATACAGGGGATTACCCCCCGCCCGGCCTACCAGGTCCGTCAGCCGCGGCCCAGGCCGCCCTCCCACGATGTGCCCGACAAGCACGCCCATCTCGGGCTCGGCCAGCGGTCCAAGCTCTATCACCGTCCCGTCACGGGTCAGGCCCCGGCGCAGCCTAGCCAGGTCATCCCGCCCCGTCCCCGGCCGGAGGGAGCACGCGAGCAGCAGCGGCAACTGGCCCACCGCACGGCTCAGCCGGTACCACGCCAGCACACTCGCCTCATCAGCCCACTGCAGATCCTCGGCCACCAGCACCACAGGCGACACCGCGCACAGCCGGTCCACCGTGGCCAGAATCCCTTCCACCGCCCCGAGCACCGGATCGCCCGCGAACACCCCGCCCGCCATGCCTGCCTGCGGGTCCTCGCCGGCCAGCCCCGCGTCCACGCCTGCCAAGCATTCCGCCATCAGGCTCAGCGGAAAGCGCTGGCCGAGCTCGTCGGCGGCGCCCCACAGGACCCGGCACCCGGACACTCGCGCCAGGCTGACGCGGAGCAACTCCGATTTCCCGATCCCCTGCTCGCCCTCGAGCAGCACCGCCCCGCCCACGCCCGACGACACGGCGGCCGTCATACCGCTCAGGAGAGCCAGCGCATCGCCGCGGCCGACAAAACTCTCGCCGGCCAAAGTCCTGGAGTTCACGGCTAAAAGGTACCCGGCCAAACCGCAGGACGGTAGCCGGCCAAAGTCACGGCACACCACCCTGACAATTCGAGCGCCTAGCTGAATGCCCAGCCGAATGCCATCGCGGTTCGAGGGTGCCACGGGCGGTGCGGGAAAACCCAAAACTAGTAGAACAACCAGACACGGGGCGCGGGACCGACGGCGCCGCGCGGGCCTGTGACACACCAGCGCCAGCCGTTATGGACAATGATCCCGAACGGCTGCCGCGGATGCGGCATCCTCTGGTGCGGGGGGATCCCGGGGGGTCGCCCCCCCGGGGGGGCACAGCCCGAACGGCTGCCGCGCGCTGACGCACCCACCGGCCGGGCGCCAGCCGGCGGCCTACCGGGCGTCAGCGTCATCAATGGAGTTTGGCCAGATCAGCGGCCATGTCACCAGATGAAGAAAACGGTAGGGTGGTCGGCTCGGGGCTTGTCGGGGTTACGCTGCTGTTGTGGCTGATGAGCTCTTTGTCGGCAGGGCCGGGGAGCTTGAGCGGCTGAAAGGCCTGCTGGCGGGGGTAGCCGCCGGAGTGGGCGGGGCCGTTTTGGTGGAGGGCGAGCAGGGGATCGGGAAGACGGCGCTGCTGCGGCAGGCCCTGGGCGGCGCGGGCGCGATGGGGTGCGCGCTGGCGTGGGGGGCGGCGGACGAGCTTGGGCAGCGGTTCCCGCTGTGGCTGATGACGGACTGCCTGGGAACGGCGGGGCAGCCGGCCGCTGGCGGTGGCGGGCTCCCGGGTGGGGACGGCCGGGGGGCCGGGGAGGGTGCGGAGCAGGCGCTGGCGCCGGGCCCGGTTGCGGTCCTGGCCGGGCCGGTGCCATCGGGCGATCCGGTGGCGGCGGAGGTGGAGCGGCTGCTGGCGCGGGTGGACCGGCTCTGCGCGGTGTCGCCGGTGGTGCTGGTGGCCGAGGATCTGCAGTGGGCGGATGAGGCGAGCCTGCTTGTGTGGGAGCGGCTGGCGCAGGCGGTGGGGCAGGTGCCGTTACTGCTGGCCGGGTCGTTGCGGCCGGGGCCGGTGCCTGATGAGCTTGCCGGGCTGCGCCGTGGGCTGCTTTCCCGTGGCGGGACCCTGATGTCGCTCGGGCCGCTGGCGCCGCGGGAGCTGTCGGAGCTGGCCGGGCGGCTGGCCGGGGGAAAGCTCGGGGGACGGCTGGCCGGG